>Ga0265780_10004716_pt1 | contig 17473 bp, 22 predicted proteins | sample P1T30metagenome_FD_192432 | JGI IMG/M metagenome (GOLD analysis project Ga0265780, IMG submission 192432) | Plant litter microbial communities from East Loma Ridge, Irvine, California - P1 T30 | ecosystem: Environmental > Terrestrial > Plant litter > Unclassified | place: USA: California...
CATAACAGCTTACCAGTAACTCTCCCCTGTTATTTGTCTGCAGAGTCCCCGGTACCCTCTCACTGATACTGCTGTCCGCCGCTTCACCGCCATAGCCATAATACACTCCTAGCCCAGCTCGAGCTCGGGCTTTACCATTGTTCAGCGAAGACCCATCGGTATAAACGATCAAATGATGAGGAGCGGCAGTGAACGAGTACCCCTTCCTGGCGATTGCAGCCAGGTTTTCAGGAAGGGAAGAAATGGTAGCAAGAGTTGATGTCGAGGTAGCCGAAGGTACCATGAAATCATCTCCACCTTTTTTGTCGAAAGACTTATACGACGTGGAGCTTGCAGGAAATGACAATTTGGTAGCCCCTGCTATAAAGTCTTCTGCTTCAGCACGAGTTCCGAACTTCTTGTATTTCGCGCTGAATCATCAGCTGGACCTACAGATCCAGAGGCCTGCCGACTCACGCTGTGAAGCCCTTGACCTGTGCTTCGCATTCGGCCCATGTACCATAAATTCCAGGTTCCCTCCCCGACTTGACGGCGTAGAATGCTGCTTTCGGCCTGCAATTAGCTCTCGTTCTGTATGTAGGACTGATCATGAACGTACATCGCTCGCCAGGCTTGTAGATCTCGTTCGCTTCGGAAAAGAGTGATCACGCCGGTGATACTTATCCGTAAGCCTTGAAGTAAATTCCACTTTTTCGGCTGAGGAGATTGTTGCCAGACTCGATGAAGCTGATATCGTTGTGGTCTTTGGATCGTACTAGCGCGTTCGCAAGCTGCCGCCGAAGCTGCGATGGTCCTAGAGAGCGACAATGTGCTCACAACAGGTACTGCTTGACGAGATAGGTGAAGAGACATGCACTAGTCAAGGAAGAGAAACTGAGAAGTGCAAAACGGACCAAGAAAGTGGAGGTAGAATTTATATGTTTTTTGCATGATTTCTATGGATGCGAGAGGCTAGCTCATGCATGTCATCAAAGTAACCAGTACTATGATGCGACTACAAAATCACTAGGATAAAGTAGAAGACCGCGCTGCGGGTTTTACGAGAAGGAGATACCAAAAGCGACCGGAAAGAGAAACTATAGTGGGCCAAAACATGGAACAGACGATCAAGCATCAAGCTTAAGCGAAAGACCAAGAGATGGGGACCATACCCTCGGACTCGGTGGCGATGGCGTTGAAGGCTCCGACGGAGAGATCGAGGGAGTTACCGTTGTTACAGGTGGGGCAGACATCCCAGACAGTGGCGGTGACGGTCTTGCCGTTGTTGGTGTTCTTGATGTTGATAACCTTGCCGCAGAGATCAGATCCCTGGGAGAAGTCGTTACCCCAGTATCCGTTGGAGTCGATGGCAATTCCGTACTCGGAGTCGGAGTGGTACTGTCCACAGGCACCGGCGTTACCGTTCTGGGTGAAGTAGGTAGCGAAACCACCGGTCTTGACATCACCGGAAGGGTTGGAAGCAGCCTTGGTGGTAGCCTCGGCCTTGGCGGACCAGGTGGAGGTGGTGGCCTCAGGGGTCCAGGTGGAGGAAGCCTCAGCGGCAGACTCGGAGGTGACGGCCTCGGCGTAGGCAGACTGGGCCTCGTAGTCGGCAGAAGCGGACTGGTGGACGGGGGCGGCAGTGGCGGAGGCAGAGTAAGAGGCGGTCTCGGTAGCGTTAGGTCGACAGTATGGGAGTCGGGCCTCATCGAGGGTCTCGGAAGCGAGCATGGGGGAACAACAGTCGGTGAAGAACTGGGATCCCTGCTGGCCAGCACATCCGATCTCAATGTATCGGGTGTGGTCTGGATATGAGCATGATGTCGCGTAAGGAAGACGCGTCGGGTAGACTTACAGGTCATGTAGGGCTCGAGGTAACCCTTGAGGTAAGAGTCGGGGGCATCCTTCTGTGCGACAGGAGCGGCTTGCGCAAGGGCAGCGAGGGCGAGTAGTGCGGTGAAAGAGTGCATTCTGAAAAGGTGATGAGTGATTGTTACTTGAAAGGTAGTGGTTGAGTAGAGAGTGTTGGTATGGGTGGATGTCCTTTTATATAGGGCTTTTGGGTGGTTGTTGTTTGAGAAATGCGGGAAGCTAATGGGATGGTGGATTGAGGAGACGGGACGTTGACTCACTTATATACCTTTAGATTGATCCGGGGTTAACGAATGTGAATTTTTAGGGTTGTAGCGTCAAGCTTGTGAGGTCTGGCCTTGAATGTGGATGGGGTTTGTCGGATGACGGGTAGCGAGTGATGATTGCCGAAGGGCGGTGAGGTCAGTGGTGGTGGTTGGCGGTGGTGGGTTGTCGGTTGTTGGTAGAGAGTGAGATGAGAAAAGAGGGTGGTTAAGTAGTATTTCGGGGTCGTGGATGGGAAAGGGGTTGGTTGAAACACGTCCTTTGATTCCTTTGTAATTTGTATTCAGGGCAAGTGCCTCGGCAAACAACGCGTTCTGGCCTCTACATCTAAAACGGGGGTCTTTACATCATTTCTCTCCTCTCATGCATGCTATTAGATTTTGGGGTTGCGATCCTTTTGCATTGATGGACGCATGTGGTTACTACACAATGGAGAATACATTCCCCAGGCGTTGCAAAAGACATCGATCTGGACACGACTGTCGATCTGACAAAAAGCATTTTCTAGCCGTAGGCTCGGATTCACACGGGACAGCATATTTGGCGCGACCGTGTTTCAAAGTGGAGCCATCTGGAGTCTAATCCACTCCATCTTCCCATGACGCACCACCGCCCATCCAAAGGCATCCCTCTGGACACAGCTTCTCCTGCAATCAACTGCGTGCATCATACCGGTGCCAAGATCGTAGTAAACTCGACCATCCGGTTAGACTCGTACAGTAATGGGTCAATCCCCGATTACTAAAGCGCAGTTTAGCAGTGTAATGATTGTAATCGCGGGCTATTAGCACGGGGAATTAGCATTAGGAATTACTGGCTTGATAAGATTTGGGGTGATACACGCAAGCCAGTTTTGTCATCTTCCCCACCAAAAACCGATTACCTCGATTCCAACGAACAGGTCATGTGTCAATCGGCCCTAATCCCGCCCTAACAACTGGGGTGAGGTGTCATCTTGCAACCGGGAATCACGAAACAAAAGGACAACTTGTCTTGGATTCGAGGGCTGGGATCGAAAGGCACCATTTTTTTGATCGGCGATATTTCGCCGATTTAGCCTTTGATCAAATCTTTCTCTGGGTGATCCCCAGCCTGTCTAAATCCGGATGCATTCATGTGTTCCAGCTAACCTCCGGCAATGCATGTGTGGATCAGGTTCGAGGGCTCAGCCTCTGACAACAGCATCCTCAAATAAGCGGAAAGCCGAGGGGCGGAGGCAGAAAAGGGGTTGCTGCGGGGTTGTCGGCTGAGCTTTCGTAGCGAGCCCGATGGCGTAGCTTGCGCCTGCTATGAAAACGGGATAGGCACCTAGGGCTGAAGGGGGGCATGCCTTCTCGTTCCTTCCTCGTTCCTTCAATAGGCACCAGAGGTACGGCGCCGAGTGACCGAATGTATGAGCTGCCCGCTCTAGTCCCAGTATATAGCCCCGAGAGATTCATGATGGCGTGGGAATACTAAAGATTCGCTAGGTGTGCATATGTCACCAATTCCACAATACAGCCTTCCCAGACTTCGCCAGCCGTATCCCGTGACTCGGTAGACCCGGCAAATCTCTGCCGCCGGTCATTTGGATCGCTCGCTAGATGCTACGACGCTGCTCGGCTCTCCGCCTCATGGCGACCTCAACTGAGGTCTGCACAAGTGAGAAGTGAGGTCTGAACAGGGCAATCATAAGATTCTACCATGTTAAAAGATACGATTGGAGGCTTCATGAAGGGGCGACGAATCGTGTGCTTTGTTCTCCGAACCACGGAAGAGGATCCCTCGTCCGTCGGTCGTTGGGTGGATGGGGAGAGGACTACCCTGCCGTGTTCGACCATGCACTCTGGCTACCGCATGGCGCGAGATCGTACTTCTTTGGGCCATGTTTGTGGGCGCTGCCACCTTCCTTATCCCTCCTCAAGTACCTCCACGTCAAGCGGAGACCGGGGTTAGTTTACATTTATCGATAACCCCGTTGCATTGACCGAGCATTTTGAGAACTCGGATTGTGACAAGGACAAGTGGAGTGCATAAATAAATAAAGCAATTAGTCACGAGATTTTTGCAAAGTCAAGGTCCACTACCATCCATATACGATTGTCCAAAGATGTCCAACGTTGATGCGCCCCTTGATGAGGTCGCTTTGAAGAAGGAGGGAAAGAAGACGGATAAGAAGGCCAAGAAGGATAAGAAAGTCAAGAAGGTCAAAGAGGCCAAACAGGTTGATGCTGGTTTGCAGCTTTTCAAGGGCAAGGCTTCTGAGCTTGACGGTGTTTTTGGCAAAGGCGTAAGTCGCCCCAAATGACACATAGCTACTTGAGCTAATACAAAGTCTGAATATGCTCTACCCAAGTCTGCTCCTGTCATGCGGGCTGCTGTTGCTAGCTCCTCCAAGGTGGCTGAGGGAGAGAAGGAACGCTCGACAAAGCGACAGAAGAAGGCTAGCAAAGTCTTGATAGATTCTGAGGATGAGGAGGAGGTCGCACCAGTACCTACTGCTGGACCCTCGAAGATTGTTGAAGAAGAGGACAACGACGCTGAGCTGTCCGAGGGCTCAGAGATCGATACCGACGAGGAGCTAGTTCACGAGACTACCGATACAACTTCAAAGCGAAAGAGAAAGCTAGCAACGAAGTTACCTAAATACACTCCTGCCGACGAAACCTCTCAGGACCGAGACAGGCGAAGTATTTTTGTTGGAAACTTGCCAATTGAGGTCACCAAGTCAAAAGTGAGTCATCACTCCTGCTCTACGTCTCAGAACTAATATCAGTCTGCCCAGAACCAGCTCAAAAGTCAACTCCTCACACATGCTCCTTCGGCCAAGATTGAGTCAATCCGATTTAGGTCAATTCCATTTGCGACTCCCACCGATGCGGTCCCTGAACAGCTGGACGCCGAGTCCAAGGAGAAGAACATGAACCGAGAGAAGAGGCGTGCAGCAGCATGGAGAGCAGAGCAGGATAAATTGGAGAGCGGGGACAAGCACGAGATCGAGGCTGCAGACAAGGCCAAGACATTCATCGATGCTAAGGGAAAGAGAAAGGTTGCTTTCATCAAGAAAGACGTAAGTCATCTCATGATCGTCCGAATTCACGCTGACGGACAGTTCCACTCTGAGATGGACGCATGTAATGCCTACATCATCTTTGCCCACCCCCATCCTGACAGGCCGACAAACGTCGCTCCGGTCATGAACCCCTTCGAAGCAGCTACAGCAGTTTTAGCAGCAAACGGCTCAACCTTCATGTCACGTACTATCCGTGTCGACAGACTGCGTCTACCATCCGCAATCGCTCTCGAGACAGCTACCAATGCCCTATCAAAACGTGATGCCTGGTTGCCCAGTAATGCCGATCCCAAGAAGAGTTTGTTTGTCGGTGGGCTAGACTATGCGGCCAAGGAGGAGGATGTCAGGGTGTTGTTTGAGGAGTTGGTCAAGAGCGAACGTGGAGCTAGCACGGAGAGATATGTCACGGGTGTACGTATCGTGCGAGATGCCGCTACTCAACTTGGTAAAGGCTTTGGATACATCAACTTCAAGGTCAGTAATCTACCCACTTGCGGCACCTGAGCTGATGAATAGGATCGTGAAAGTGTCGAGGAGCTCCTCGCTATGGACGAAAAGAAATTCCGATTCGCCAAACGACCCCTTCGAGTGCAACCATGCAAAACCCTACCCCTTGGTGCTCGATCAACACCGGCCGAGTCAGCTGCTCAAAAGACAAGAACAGTTCCCAAGGGTCCAGTACCCAAGGGTAACCCGAAACTCGGAGACGCTATCAAGGATTTATCAAAGGAAGAACGAAAGATGTACAAGGCTACCGACGCTGATCGACAAGCTAGACGAATGGCCAAGAAGAAGTCCAAGGCTGCTTTCGATCAGGATAGGAATACGGGTGCTGTTAAACTTGATACTGGACGAAGTAAGGATAAGCATGTTAAGCCCAAGGCCAAGAAGAGTAAGGCTCGAAGTGCGCATGCTGTCAGCCAGATGAAGGGGTCTAGAGCGTAGGGATGGATGCGACTGGATTCATACATGTATTTACTTAATGTACTTGAACCTAGACCATCAAGCACGAGCGTACGATTATTCTTCACCTACAACACATGATTTCCATCTATTGTTAGTCAAATTGTTACAGGGAAACAATACGCGTTTTGACTTTTCGGCATCAACAAATAACCATCTAATCAATACCAATTACCTCATATACACTCTACATCCTTTATAAACCACATGCCAGCACTGATCACATCAGTCATGAATGGCGGTGGTCCGATCTCACCGACTGCAAATCAACGCATGACGAAAGCAGCATTCTTTCGTGCCAGATCTCCGCCCGTACCAGAAAAGGATGCTACCATCCACATCAACAACAATCTTGCCGGAAGATTCGACATGTCTACACGCTTACAGAACGATTACCAAGGTGAAAGCTCGGTTGAAAGTCATGCACCAAGTAATGGGAGGTTTATGGGTGCAAACAATGGCTATGCATCGTCGATAGGGACACTGGGACATACTCCGCCTCTTGATACCGGACTAGCAAGGAACCCCACGATATCGTCCGATGGGCTTTTATCGCCTGGCTCGCAAGGATATGCACAACAAGGTGGATCTGGAGGAAATAACACTGGATCAGATGGAACCGCATATGAGGAAGACGACTATGATGGCACAAAGGAATCGGCAATGACGGGAGGAGGGAGTGATGAGATGCTCATGTCGCTCCTTGCCGGACAGGCTGCTCTGGACTGCGAGACTCTACCGATCAGTCGGTGGGAAGAGGTTGAAAGCTGGAAGAAGGTACGCATACCTCTCGTCGGGAGCTGACCAGTAGGAATTGAACCTGATGTCGAATCGCTTGTCGTCACTCGTATCTCGCCATCAGCGGGAGATCAAGATCCTCACAGCTGCTCGTACGCTACAGAAGCTCAACAACAATAACAAACGAATGTCGAAGCAGACCATGGAAAGCCTGGAACAGTCCGAGAAACGAGTCGAAGCAGCAGAGAAGGAAGTCCTGGTCCTCCGCGAGCGAGAAGCGGGGCTGAGACGACAATTGATGGAACATTGGTCAGGCGTCATGGCGTGGGAGGTTCGTCGGTTGGAGAGAGTCTCGGCAGAAACTCAAGCTCGATATGCCCGACAGCAAAGCCAGACAAATACCTACAAGGACAGGGAAGAAGCTATGCGGAGACAATTTACCGAATTGGAGCAGGATCTACAAGGCAAAAGCGGGCGGGTGATTGAGATACAGGAGATTGTCGATGAAATGCGACAGAGGGAACGGGCTATGCAAGATGAAGTCAGGCAGTTAGATGAAGAAAGGGAGATACTGGAAAAAGAGCGAAGTGCTGGAAGTAAGGAGAAACAGGCCTTTGCACAGGAAAGGAGCGAATGGGATAGGGAAAGAAGAGCATTCGAAGCGGAGAAGCGTCAGTGGGAATCTGAGAAGCGAGCACTACAAGACGAACGCGATAATGCTTCGCGAGATCGCCAAATATCACTCGAATCAGGACGAATGTCGGACAGGGATCGCGCGACCATGGACCGATTGCGTTCTGGATTAGGGGCGATACTCGGTCGTAAATCTGGTATCGTAGGCGAGACGGAAATGATTGAAGGGATCGAAGAAGTCAAGAAGCTGGTGGAGCGTAGAGAAAAGGAAGTCTGTACGCTCAGGGATGAGATGCGGGAGGTCAATACCGGTCTGGAAGAGGAGGTTGTACGTGTGCGTGCCGATCGGGATGCTTGGCAAAGCAAGCTCGAAAAGGCCACATCTCACAAGAAGGAGGAAGTCATGCAGCTCGAAAAGAAATTGAGGGTGAGTTCGCATCATTGGGAAAGGAAATTGAGCTGACTGTTAGCAACATGCCGACCAAATTTCTGATATCAACTTGCGAAACGAATCTCTCTCTTCCTCCCTCAAGGCTGCTCAGAATGCCCTCCAATCCACGTCATCGACATCCAAAACGACAGACTCGCTACAAAACCAAGTCGACGCATTGACGCGAGAACTCCAATCTATCGCATCCCAATTCGACTCTGTCTGGACACTCCTACCACCTCCACAGAAACGTCGTGCGGCCGACTTGCTAGATCCAAGTGGACGCAGTAATCATGGACTAGTCTCGCCAAATCAATCGCTCAATTTCCAAGCGTTACAGCAGCTGTATGTACCTACCAATGAGAAGTTTGCGGGAATGGACGAGATGGTCAGTCGAATCCGAGGGATGGCGGAGGATGGGAAAGTCTTGATTGAACGGGTTATCCGATGTGACAAGGAGAGGGAGGTGCATAAACACAATGCACTCAAGGCTAAGAAGCTTGTGGAAGATAGCCGACACAGCTTGGAGACCTATCAACAGTACGCCTCCTATCGTTGTCCGATGAATTTGCTGACCTTCAGACAAGTAGCAGTCCTGGAAGATCGCCTTGCGAAATCTGGTTCCACCGAATCACACTTCTTAGACGAACTGAATGATCTTCGCTCAGCACTAGAAGCGACTTCAATGGCGAAGAAACAAGCCGAAGCTCAGGTCCAGGCAAATTCGGAAGCACGTGAACGACTCGCCGAATCAAATGCATCACTCTCAGCTCGAGCTTTGACTATGGCAGACGATTTCGAGCGGGAGAAGAAAGTTCTGAGGGATCGATTAGAAGATGAGATTGAAGCTTTGAAGATCCGAGTGAAGGAGAGTGAGGAGGATGCGGATGAGCAGAAGATGAGAGGTCAGAGTCAGCGTATACAGTTGCTTGATGAGGTCAGTCTTGTTCACGTTTCCCAGATATTGAGCTGACTTATAGCTCAACTCGCTTCAGGCAGAAGTTGGGGAATTGAGAAAACAGTTACGGGCCGCACAGCGATAGTGGTAATATAGTATCTTGTCTCGGTTAATATGGTTGTCTATTCGATACATTCTTGATATTGTTGTACATGGTTATGCAATCTGCTTTACACATCAAATGCTGTCTGCACCTCCAGCTATCTAGGCCTCAATTGTGTTTCCCAATTTGTCATCCAGCGTCGTTTTCTCGACTCCAGCGATGAGCGTCTCGACATCATCCAGTTCCTCTTCGCTATTTCCCTCATCATCCGAGTAGTTTGGGTTACCACGCAATAGATCATCTCCATAATCAAGTACTAGCCGTCAGCGGAGTCCCACACTGATAAGGGCAAAATGAGACATACCATCTGCCTTTCGTTCCCTAGCCTCCTGCTCCAATTCCTCTTGTATACGTTCTTGCATCTCGATGATATCGTCCGCGGTGTGACACGTCAAATATCTCTCGATCAGATGTTGATTAAGTTTCCAGAACGAATCCCCCCATGCGAATTTCGACATGATCAATTCTGCCCATTCTGGGTGGCCAGTCAGGTAGAAGCCTGCTGCTACTGCCTCGGCACAGTTTAGTCGGTATGGTTTTCCGTAATTGACAGGATTAGATGCTAGGAGATATGGTACTTCTCGTCAGCTTACTGTCAATTTATGATAATATAGGACTCACGAATCCTCTCGTGAGGTGACCTGATCTTATTGAATGGCACATCATCCAGTCGTGCCCAGGAGCATTCGACCACAGCAATCCCACTGATCTTGACAATCTCATCATCGCAAGGTGCTATAGGTTTCTTTCCTTTTGGCCTTTGAATCAGCTTGCTTTACATGAGAAGAGAATATGACATACGAAAGGACGATACCCCTAAACCTGGACCCAACACGTAAACTCGTCATCAATCGATGTCTTTCCAATTTCTTGCCTGAACATCGCTTCGGATCGCAATGGTCGAAATCCCACATTCCGACTGGTACTCCAATGGTCACCTGCTCTTCCTCCTCCTCTTCATCATCATCTTCCTCATCATCGTCTTCATCGTCATCTTCTTCTCCGCTTTCCTTCTCGTCGCCTTCGTCCTCTTCGGTGAGATCACTGCTGTCTTCTTCCTCCTCTGCGTCCTCTTCTTCAGAGAGCTCTGAATGATTAGCCTTGATTCATGTCAAGCTCGCTGGACGTACCTCCATCACTATCCCACTTCCGAGGCTTTGGGGCATCAGCAGCCCAATCTACCTCTGGCACTCGCGCGGTACTTGGTCCAGCTCGAGCTCCCCTTCCAGTACCCCTAGCAGCTCCTCTACCTCTCGCGCCACCACGACCCCTACCTCCAGGCTTCCCCCTCGACGGTCCTGTACTGACATTCTTCTCTTTTCCTGGTTTGCCCATGCTTGACAATGTTTAGTATGGTGTATCGAATATTTCCAGAGAGATTGTCAATTCAGGCACATCCTATTGCCGGGTAGTCTGCGACGTTCTATACATGAGAGACTGTACTTCATACAACTAAGATGCCAGGTCCACAGCCTACAGCCCATCAGGTACTAGTCTACTCTGGACCTGGGGTCTCTCCACTATCCTTGTCATACACGCTTCTTACCCTCTCCCTACTCCTCACACCGCACTACACCGTCCAGCCTGTCACTCCTGATGTCCTAGCACAACAACCTTGGGAACCCGCTTGTGCGCTTCTTGTAATCCCTGGTGGACGGGATCTACCGTATGTAGAGGAGTTGACCACCAAGACGAGAGTCACCAAGCGTATCAGAGAGTTCGTCGAGGAAGGAGGGAGGTACCTCGGTATCTGTGCAGGAGCATACTTTGGGGCGGAGGAAGTCAGGTTCGATGTTGGCGGCGGACTTGAGGTTGCTGGGAAGAGGGACTTGGTAAGTCCTCCTGCCCACATGCAAGGTATATGAGACTGATCATCTAGGAATTCGTACCGGGTTCCTGTGTGGGACCTACGTTCCCCGGTTTTGCCTATGCCGCTGAGTCCGGCTCGAAAGCGGTCTCGCTCATTCTCGGCGAGGGCTCGAGCTCCCAAAAGACTCTCGATCACATCTACTACAACGGTGGAGGACACTTCGTCATACCAACCCCCCTTCCAACCAATATCGAGATCCTAGCTCGATACGCAGATTCCATGTCATCCACATCGAACCCCATCGCCGCGGTTTTGTCGAGAAAGGGAAAGGGCAAAGCATTACTCTCCTCGGTACATGCCGAATACCCACTCAATGATCCACCTGCTCGTGACGCTATTGCAAAGCTTCATGATGTGCCCGATCAGGTGGATCTTGCAGAGAGTGAATCAAGGCGGATAGCATGGATGGAAGAGTTATTACTCAAATTAGACTTGAAGCCTCCCGGTAGGCGGAAGGCCGAATCATTGGGGACAGGAGAGGAAGATCCGAATCTACTGTTACATCCTACACACCCTTCGCCTATTTTCGTCGTCTCGCATCCGAATCTACTTCGACTTGCACCCGAGACGTTCAATGCCCCTTCCATCAGAAACAAGGTGGTGGAGGAGAACGGAGCGACAGTCCTGCGCGACGGAAATGATGATATACGCATATCCACCTCGGACCGTCCCGACGGGTCGAACGCTGAGGAGGATCTCACGCGATACTTAGCACGTCGTCGCCGTGAGCAGCCACCTCGACCACCGGCCCTTGAAAACCTGTCACTCGACTCGAATACTCCACCTGCCCCTCCGCCCATGCCGGACTTTCATGCTATCCCGAAGATTCTTTTGCTTCCTTCAACATCTACGCCTTACGCTCCGAGCTGGACGCCTCTATTCAATATCGAGACGTATTGGACCGAGCTCGATTTGGCTCGTAAGCGCGCAGGTCGCAGGACCGGTGTGATGCGGAAAGACGAGTCTGGCAACGAAAGGGCTTCTGTCGGTGATCTGCTCCTGTATGGCGAGACCGTCACAAGCACTCAAACCATGCTCGATCGGAATTCCATCATCCTCACTCATCTACCCACCCCTGTCGCTTTCCTAGCCTCCTTCCAGCTCAGTGGTCGAGGTCGAGGATCGAATATCTGGTTGTCTCCAGCTGGATGTTTACAATTTTCTCTCCTCCTCACTCTGCCTTCAAGCATGTCTTCGAAAATTGTCTTCATCCAGTACCTCATGGCTCTCGCTGTCTGTGAGGCTGTGGACGATGATGGTCGGTTAGGGGTCAAAGTCAAATGGCCAAATGACATCTACGCTGAATGCGAAGGAGTTGGAGGGACTGAAGTTGGAAGTGGTAAGAAAGGACTCGCGAAACTGGGTGGTATCCTAGTCAACACCAATTTTGTCAACGGTCAGTGGAGAGTTGTCATCGGTACCGGTATCAACGTTCTTAACGCCCTTCCTACGACTTCCATTTCGCAATTACATTCATTACTTGCTGGACAATCCCCAGAGCACGCAATCAATCCACCCACGATGGAAAGCACTTTTGCCAAGATCATGAATTCCTTTGAAGTCAAATGGGAGCAATTCGTCGAAAATAAAGGATTCAGCGGATTCATGGATGAGTATCTAGGAAGGTGGCTCCATACGTACGTCATCGATATGCCTCTTATTCAACTCTTGCTAATATGATAGGGACAAAGAAGTCACCTTGACCACCACCGAGCCACATACCCAACTCCGCATTATAGGTATCACGCCAGATTACGGTCTTTTGAGATGCCTGCCCCTCTCGAATCCAGCAAAAGCGCCATCCGGGCTCACTCCGCTCTATAGTAGGGGCGATTTTGGGGAAGATGATCGTTCTTCAAGGAATCGCAAGATTGAATATGTGGATCTACAACCTGATGGGAATAGCTTTGATTTGATGAGTGGGATGATCAAGAGGAAAGTGTAGGTGATGCATAGGCGCTCAACCAGGCGTAATTCTCTCCGTCTCTTGTTCTTTCCCTCACCTCTGCGAAAGCGTGATCTCATCGTACCCCCAAACCATCAACATAACACTCCCTTCTTTGACTGCTAATCATATCCTGATTATCACCCTCCCACCCACATTACCCGAGCTTAGACACGTCGGCAAGTGCTACCCCACACTGCAGATGTCACAGCTATCGGAAGAACGAAACTTCCATCTTCTCCGCTTCGAACCTCTTGTCCTTTCGCTCTGCGTCCTGATAACGTTCGAATGTTCTGTCCTGGGCGCTAAGTACAGGACCAGACGCGGTGATGTGGGGAACACTCTGCAAATCCGAAATTTTCTGGGTGAGACAGAAATTGTCTCGGTTAGATATCATTTACCTTGAATCGTGGATATGAAACATACTATCCTATGGAATAACACGTATATCAATCAACATGATTGAGTCTTTCAATCTGAAACTCAAGTCGCGTAAAGAGGTGAGAATGCATACCTATAACAGCCTTCCCTCTACCCCTCTCTCATCGCTTTACTCACCCACTCCACTAATTGTACAGACAACTCAGAACCAGACCCCACGCTACACGCACCACTCCATCGACCCGTAATGGCACCCTACTCCCCTGCTTTGGGATCATCACTATCCCACGAATCCCAAGCCCCTCCAGCTCCTAGACTTAGTACCAAACTCCTCTCATCTCTCTTATCCCCCCAGACTCAGGTCTTGCCTCTTGCCAAAGCTGGTTCGATACCCATCCCCATGAAAGCTAGGAAACTCGATTACTCGCCTCATATTTCCAATACTCATGGTCGACGTGAAACTCCACCTCGGAAGTGGCCTGCCATGTCGACTATCTTATGGTCAGTATTGCTTGTCATGTTGATTGGACTATCAAGTTCTCAATTCCGATATGAGAAAGTAGGGAGAGAACAATCGATGTTGGATGTAGTCAAAGATGCCTACTTTGGCGATGGGATCAAAATCAATGGAAGGGATATGGGAACTAAGGTATACCTCGTCCCGGAGTTATCCCATGACATGGAGATGGAGATGAACATGAGGAAAAGGCAAGACGATCCCACTTCAAGTATCGCCCCTCCTGCGACGTCTAGTATTGCTCCGCCCATCCAATCTCCCTCCGCAGTCGTGATCACCAGTTCAACTACTTCATCTTCTTCAGCACGACCTACTTCGTCAGGATTTGCGAATGCCGACGATGTTCGAGATCCTACTGCTGTAAAGCCTTCGGACTACATGGAATCCGAGCCTTCACCAGAGGATACCCAACCTACCGACAGGCCCGGTAAGCGACATTGGGGTTCTCGGAATCGAGTACCGGCCCTCGGAAAACGAGCTCCTTGAACAATCTTACGATATCAACATACAGAAAGATATATTGGAATGACAGCAGCATGAAACGAGTAAGAGGGTGAGGGTGAAGAGACGGAGACAGATTGAGGAGAAGGGAATCGAAAGGGAAGCTCAGATGTGATGCATGATGATATGAAGCTAATGTACCCAAAAGAAGTATGCTCGTGTTGCCATATGTGTTTTATACAAGTGACCATTACCTGGTAATATGTATGGATGAAAGATCGTATGAATTGAAAAGTCGTTCCGGTAGTGTACAAAGATTCCTAAGCCGTCGTCGGCTACGCGACAGCGTCTGCGACTGTCGCAGCCTCAGCAGGCGGAGTCAAGCCAGCCGCGATCTGACATCAGTTGTCATCCGAATATCAAAGATAAAGACTAACCCATGCTTCAGGCTTGACCTTCCACTGACAGCCTTTCGTCTTGCCCTCCCTGACAGCTACCTCCTTGACCTTGGCCTCGATAGCGGCTTTTGAGGTGACAGTCTCGTCGAATTGTTTGCGCAGCTGAGATATAAGATCGGGTTTGATATTGGTGTTTCCATGGATAAGATTGTATAATTCAGCAAGATGCGTAGCTGGGAAACCGATCTTCGGGCCGGATGGACGAGATTTGGATGGAATAGCGGATTTAGGTGATGATGTATCTGTCTTGGTTTCCGGGACTGGAGCAGCGGTCGATGTCTGAGTGGCATGAAGGCATCGGACGGTAAACTTGTCAATAATGACGGTGGACACGGTGCCCTTCAACACCTGTGCCGGCTCAGCGGACGTGTATCCGAAAGGGTCAAAAGAGTCGGGCGTATCTACTCGTCAGCTCTGCAGGACGTCAAGCTCTGGGCAGCTTACCGTTTAACAGCTGAATCCTGTACTCTGCAAATTCGTCGTTCGTCCCCACTTTCGACTCCCAGATGGGCCCTTTCCAAGAAGGCACGATCTTGACTACTTTCCTCGGCTTGTCTGCTTTCTTGACTGGATTGACCGGTAATCTCTCCTGTCGCGAAGAGGGTCCAGCATGAGCAAGAGGATCATTATCGTCGTCGACCGGGATAACGCCGTAGCCATCTTCCGTATCGTCGAGCCAATCATCAAACTCGTCCTCTTCTTCTTGATCCGAATCAATCTCCTCTTCCTCTTCAGGCTTCACTTCCCCGAAGTCATCTACATCCTCACCACCCTCGTCCTCTTCCCAATCATCGCCGGAATCGTAGGTGTAGTCGAACATCGGATCTTGGGCGAAGGGAGTTCGAGGACCAACAATTGCTGAGCGCTTGGTGAATGTTCCGCTGTAAGGTGGTCGTGCTTGCTGATCGAAAGCAAGAAGCTTCCAAGGGAATTTGTGCTGCTTTCGAAGTTGTCCCAATACCTTTCGAGGATCGGCCGCATCTTGGTGTGCGAGCCAGACCTCCCCGACAGTCCCATACGGCGAGCCAGATTTGATACCAGCGGGGAGCTTGCCACATGATGACACGGACTTGCGCTTATATCGTTTCAAGTGATTTGCCAGTAGTGCTAACAGTCAGATCCTGTTCCGTGTAAAGACGTACCCTCAGCAGAAAGCCCGTCAACGTCCTCCTCCATATCGCTGTCTCCCGACAACCTTGTAGCACGGCTAATGGGCGCCCATCTAGTTCCAGGTCGGACGACGTGCGGCTTGAACACCTGATCGAAATCGCTTTGTTCTGGTGATGTATCGCGTTCTGACTGTCAGCTGACGCACGTGATGTCCCAAATCCAACTCACTAATTGGAGAGGAAGAAGTGGATGCTTTGGCGTTACTCGGAGCGACAGGTTTTGATTTCGCTTTGAAGAAAGACCCAAACATGTTGGCTTGTTTAGCATGCACAGCTTCAAGCTTTACTTTCTCGTCTTCTTTCTTCTTCAGCTCGGCGTCTCGAGCACTGCATCTCAGCGTTGTTCAAATGACCTATATTTCATTGCTTACGCTTTCTTCTCTGCCTTTTCCGCTTTTCTTGCTTCCTGCTCTTCTTTCTTGAGTCGAGCGGCTTCTTCCTGAAAGTCAGCTACCTCACAGTTTCTTGTATCTCACCTCTTCCGGGGTCATTTTTGATTTCTTCGTTGGCGACGCGCTTCTTCTAGAGTCTTGAGTAGCTGCTGTTCCCTCCCTGCTAGCTCGGGGAATAGAAACACTAGGTGATTGCTACAACGTCAGCGTTATTTTTCCTCGTCCAGATGATACACACCTCAACTCTGCCCCGCTCCACCGTCTTTGCTTCATGCGTCTTCCTCTCCTTGCCGTCACCCTTGACCAGATCATAGGCCTCAATGTCATCCATCTCCTTCAGAATCCTCACACATTCCTCCCTGACCCGAACACGCTCCGCTTTGCGCGAATTAGCGGCATCCAGATGTTCGGCGGGAATGTATCTCTCGAGCTCGATAGCTTCCCATCTTCTAATTTGTAAACTGGCTGGAATTTTGATATTGGACGATGTTGATGATGAGGGGAAATCGCCTGGTAGGAGCCCGTAGTGGGTCAACTTGAAGAGTTTGGGGATGAGGGGAGCAAGGAGTTCGGCAGGTAAGGTGTCTGAAGAGTCAGCTCTTGATGGGCTCCAGAGACAGACCAGCCATACCAAGTTGATCTTTGCATAACGCCGTGCGGATGGCTTTCACTAGCGCATTCTCGTTTATGGACGCGCTGATCATAAGTATCCTATCCCCAGCGTCTAGTCTATACGTACAGCTCATGCCCGGCCAGGACCACGAGATCATAGTACTCGCTTGGAAACTCGGTGAGCTTCTTACCCTCCTCTTCGGCATCAAGCAGCAAGGTGGAGAAACGTAGCAAGCCTATCTGTAAGCATGATCACACTTCGACCTAGTGGGCGACCCACGTCGTTTGGGCAGCGACCACGGAGCGGCATCCTCCTTGTATACCAACTTTTTGCCCTTGAGCTCGACGAGCAGCTTGTCCTGGCTAGTCGCAGTTGCTGTTCCATTAGATATCACGATCGACGCCATCCAATCAGCTCTACTTACAATCCAGCTTGACCCGCTTGTCACCATCACCATTCTCCTTGCCGTCATGCCGACGTTCCTCCCCTTTACGCTTCAACGCAGGCATGACAGGACTTGATGAGATATCGATGACATTCTCCGCTATTGTGTTTGTCGTCATTGGTGATGGTCGTTGCGGACTATCTACCTCCATGACTATGACTACTGTATATGATTGATTTATCTGTCGGTGGACCTTAATCTCCTCCTGAACATTGATTTCTGACGCGTCACGCGTAAATGAGATGACATA
>Ga0265780_10004717_pt1 | contig 17472 bp, 24 predicted proteins | sample P1T30metagenome_FD_192432 | JGI IMG/M metagenome (GOLD analysis project Ga0265780, IMG submission 192432) | Plant litter microbial communities from East Loma Ridge, Irvine, California - P1 T30 | ecosystem: Environmental > Terrestrial > Plant litter > Unclassified | place: USA: California...
AAAGCTAGATTAAGCCCCTCTGTCGCTTCTAGTGCAGCGCAAAAGGGGTCCGCGAAGGGTAAACGGAGGAAGACACCCGAGTATACCGATTCAGAGGGATCTGACCAGTATGTCGTTCCGCTCACTACAATCTAAGCATCAGCTAACGAGTATAGCGAGTCGATGGATGAGGACGCTGTCAAGGAACTCATGCGGCCTGTCAAGAAACACCTCGTATGTTATGCCCCGATAGCAATGATAGTGTTGGCTGACAACGTAGAAAAAGCTCAAGTCCGGTACAGCCGGACTCTCGAGAGAAGCCAAGATCTCAACCCTCAAGGACTGTTTATCGGGTATCGGGACTCAAATCGACGAGATCTCTGCTGCTAAACAAGCGCAAACCGAGGACGGTAGCAAATGGCGAAAGCATTGCTGGGTGTGAGCCTTCCTCCCCGCTCATTTGAGGAGACCGCTGATGAATAGATTCGCATCGTATTTCTGGCCTAGGGAAGGTGTGAATCATACAAGACTTGTAGAGATTCATCAGAAGATGGTACGTAGCAAACTTTGCAGAAAGAGAGAAAGGGCTGATGGATAGCTTAACGAGTTATCGCCCGCTCCTCAGACTAAAGCCAAGGCCAAGCCCCGGCCAAAAGCCAAGAGGAAGTCTGAACCTGCATCTACTACGGATAAACCGAACAAGAAGGCCAAGACTGAGACCAAGTCGGATGCTCTAGTCGAGGATCAAGAAATCGAAGCCGAGTCGAAGGTCGACGTGGAAGAGGCTGAGATGAAAGATACCGTCAAGCCCACCATCGAGACCGAGGAGGTACCGACTCATCCCGATGTCGAAGCCAAGCCCGATCTAGGAGCTCTTCCTACTGCTCTACCAACCGACAGCAACGGCCCATCGGTGATCAAGCCGGAAGTCAAGGATGAGCCCATGTAGTAATTTTTCTGTCGCGCATCGCATTTCACATTACCATCATTCACACCATCGTTTATCAGTTCCAATTCATATATATATAGCATTGGCATCACATCATGTATCTGATCGTATCATCGTGTCTCGGTGTCTAGATAGTAACATTGATTCTGCACGTGTCTCTGCAAGATCGACCTGACGTCATCTCGTTAGTCAATTGGTCTGATCCCCCCACTTCGATATCGATCCTTCCTCTCTTACTTATACATATATACCTTCGATCAGGAAACCGCACATTACACACAGTATGTCTCTCGCTACTATCCGTCCGATTCGCAATCTAACACGTTCCTCCCTCCGATCTTTATCAACCACTACAACTCTATTCGCCCCACCTAGACCAACCAAAATGCCAGCACCACCCAAGAAAATGCACCATCTCCAAAACATCAATGCGATCCCATCGCAGTATTCCGAATTCAGGAATGTTCTCTGGACCGGAGAGAGTTCTCAGTTGGTAGTTATGACTGTCCCTGTTGGAGGAGATATCGGAGAGGAAGTTCATACCGTCGACCAGCACTTGATCTTCACCAGCGGAGTAGCCAAGGCTATTGTCGGTGGTGAAGAGAAGGAGGTCAAGGCTGGAGATTTAGTCATTGTTCCCCAAGGAACCAAGCACAATTGTGCGTATTCTATCGACTTGTTCAACGAACTAAAGCTGATATACAGTCATCAACACTGGCCCAACCCCTCTTTGCTTGTTCACCGTTTACGCTCCTGCTGAGCACTCCGAGACTTCCGTCCACAAGACTAAAGAGGAAGGTGACAAGTTGGAAGATGCCGGCAAGGATGAGGCTCCAGAGTGGGCTTCGAAGGACAAGAAGGATTAAGTGATCGTCAAGTAGATTAACCAGAAGACATGCAGCATCATAACCAAATCACAAGTGGGTGTGTCCCAGGTCGCAGCTCACCGATCTACTTCCTCCTCTGATTTACCGAGGCGGCCTCGTCATTCGTCCAGGTTCGGAGACATTGAATACAGATGCCGTCTCATATGGTATGCCAACACTGATACCAATACATAGGACCAAGATTCTCTAAGTCCCAGAACTGAAAGCGCTAAACCCCATAATCACTATCCCTCTCTTTCATCTCCTCTACCTCACCCACAAACCCATCAATGACCCGACCCAGTTCAGACAAACATGTCGTCCGATCCCATTCGGCCCGATATTTCCATATCGTGTCGAAGCAATTTGCTCTCAGTTGTTCAAGTTGTTCGACGTTGAAGGATGATGTAGCGTGTGTCAGGGTTGATTTTAGGCTGGAGAGGGTTGAAGGAGGTAGGACAAATGGTGGGTAGGCCGGGCGAGGGGCCGGTAATGTTGGTTCTCCCGCAACAGCTGGAGCTGGCATCGCTGCGATCGGCGTGACTGAAGCTGGAGTAGGCTCGTCCATGACGATGTCTTCTTTTTGTCGCTTATCACCCCTTTCCTCCCCTTCATCCGCATCTCCATCTTCTCTAGGTCGTTTCAAACTATCTTCCTGACCATGTACTCCAGGCTCATCTGCACTCAGCACTGGTCCGGATGCAACACCAGCAGCGGCGTCAGCAGCCTTCTTTTTCTCCTCTGCCCTCTTTGCTTTTCTCTCCCTGACTCGTTCCGCATAAGCCTCGAATCTAGGTTCCCAAGCTGGATCAAAGTTCAGAACGTGCATCCGAGCATGCGCACCCATTTCACCGATTTTCGTAATCCGATCTGGATCCATCAACTTTTCGGCATTCTCTTCGATCTTTGCGATATCAGCGAGGAAATCGGACGGAGTAAGGTATTTGTGTTTGCTGAGTTTGAGTGATATGAGGTCGATATCTAGGTTATGGGCTTGCCATGTCTTGCTAGGAGTAGGAGGAGCTGGCGGGTCACTTGCACCCGTGGCCATTTGGTCAGCCGCGGGTATGTTGGGGTTGGTGGAATCGGGTATCGAATCGAGTGGTAAGCCGTGCGGGTCGGCAGACGACATGGTCTCGGCAAGAGCGGGCAGGGTAGTTCCAGATATCGTTGGGTCCACAGCTGTATCCATCGTCTCGTCCACCTGGATATCTCCATTGGTATGCCCATTGACGGCAACTTCTCCAGATAAAGCGGCGGCTTCAAGTGCCACCTCTCTCAGCTCCGCACTCAGTTCCATTGCCTCTTCCTGCTCATCAGTTCTGCTCCGACGAAAGAGTGAAGACGAGGAGGAAAAGTAAACATACCCGGACAGTAGCAGTGACTTTCCTAAACTTCCTCATGAAATCCTGTACCAATCCAGTAAAACTGATAATCATCATTTCCCTTGCCTGAACATCTTTTTCATTCTCTTTAGCCAATTCCGCCTCGGTCTGTTGACGGGGCGGCAATGGTGGAGCAGGAGGAAGGATCTCTAGGACACGTTTACGACGTGGTAAGGCGTCTGGGAATTCAGTTGGCGGGCGTTGGATCAGGTCGATTATTTCAGAGAAATAAGTGGTTCGTTCGTCCTAATCATCAGCTATCGTGCCCTCACCGTATCGTTGGATGTCTCGTATGACGGGGGTGAAAGGAAAGGGAACAAAGACATACGGTAGAAGGGTTCTCGAGTGTCAGACGATTCTCTTTGCCCAATCCAAACCAACCCCTAACATCCCTTGGTAAATCCCTCAATTCACCCTCAACAAGAGCAAGGATGAGAATGGGATCACTAGCAGGAACACCGTCCAATAACGCCTTGAGCGTCGAACGGGCAGTATCGGAGATAGCGGCTGCCCATTGGATCAGTGAAGGAATGAAAATGATAGAAGGTTGATGACGTTTTGCTTCTACGAATAATTGAACCAGACCCGCTTCGACTGTTCGAGCGGAATCGCCCATCAATGTACCGAGGTCGAGAGATTGAACGTGGAACCCTTCTAGGTGATGTAAGATCGCGGGACCTAGCCAGGCTTGACCCATCCCCTCGGGACCGTGAATAAGGATACGAGGTCGGTATGTCCTCATCTTGTCTAGTGCTACATATCAGCACATATACACGAGGAGGACCTACATTGAAGCATAGAATGTTTAGCAAAAGAATCCCCCTCTTCCTCCTCGAATTCAGCTTCTTCTAGAGCAGAAACATTTCGCTTGGAGGGTAGGGCGTTATTGACGATCTTCTTGAGGTTCTCCATCGGAGCCGAAAGTAGCGGTAAGAGATGAGGTGGGATAGGCGCAGCGGCGGAAGAGGTTGATCGAGCGGAAGACGGGACGATTTCTGCCAGTCAGCTTGGTGCTACATTGGGCATGAGAAAGCTTACTTTGTACAGAGAGTAGGAAATCTTTGGCTTGAACTTGAATAGACTCGGGTTGGAGAAGTAATCGATCAGAGGTCTTGTAGATTTGGGGATATCTCCGTTGAATAGCATTGAGGGCAGCTTCCGTGCAAAGTGCCTGAGTGGTCAGTGTCCAGCCTCTGTGTTATGTCCTGATCTGCTCGTCGATTTCATCAAGCACGCGCCCATCGGTGACAACACATCCGCGCCCTTGTCCGCTGGCCTTCAACGCTAAACGGAACTTACACGTAAATCAGCCCCACCATACCCCTTAGTCAAACCCGCCAATTGATCCAACACCGGATCACTCAGTTGAGGAGTCCATTTCCTAGTATTAATCCCAATAATCTTCCTCCTAGCTTCCCGATTCGGTAGAGGAAAGTAGAATTCCCTATCGAATCGCCCAGGACGTCTCAGGGCTGGATCAACGGCGTCGGGTCGATTGGTAGCTCCAATCACTATCACTTGACCTCTACCGTCCATGCCGTCCATTAACGCCAAGAGGGTAGAGACTAGGGAAGCGTGGATTTGATCTTGTTTGGAACTTCTGACAGGGGCCAGACCTGTTATCAGCCCTGCATCCTTCCTCTCATCCTCTGCCAAATGCGGCAGAGAATTCGAAACCTGAGTCAGACTCACCATCGATTTCATCGAAGAAAATGATACTAGGCTGAGCAGCTCTGGCTTCCTCAAACAGCATCCTCAATTGCCTCTCTGCTTCTCCTACCCATTTGGACAAGACGTCTGCACCTTTCCGCATGAAGAATGCAATCTTGGTATTACCGGTACTGCAGCTCGCGGCTAATGCACGAGCGAGAAGGGTTTTACCTATCATCAGTAACCACTCGGTGAACTCCGAGAGAGGTGAAAGGGGGATGGGTGAGGAAGAGAGCAGTGGATGATTGAAGAGGAGACAGGAAGACATACCTGTACCAGGCGGACCATGAAACAGCACACCCCTTGGGGGCGTGATGCCAAATTGCTGGAACAATTCCGGATAAAGTAAAGGCAGAGCAACCATTTCTTTTAATTGATTGATGTCTAATCATCAGCTCTCTCCTCCAACATCCTCCATCTGCGATGGGATGAATAGAAAAGGTGACATACGATTATCCAATCCACCGACGTTATCGAAAGTAACGTTCATATCTACGCCCAGAGGATCTGCATCTGCTGTTGCTATTCATCAGGCTTGTTCTCAACATTCTGATCTATAGATTAGGACGTACATGACTTTGGGTTGATTCTGCCGAAATTCGCTACGTCTGTCGAAGGTCCACCACCACCACCCCCTCCTCGGCCCGCACCTCCAGCTGCAACAGGTCCTGATCCACCTTTCAGTGGTGCGTCCTATTCATCAGCTCGATTGAACATGGGGATTGGAGAGGAAAAGATCACGTACAGAATCACTGGTATCCGGATCACCCATTGCTTGCGCTAGATCTCTACCCCTAGCAGACCACGGTAATGCTTTACCTGCAGCTCCACTAAACCTTACTCCGCCTGCCCTACCTACACCTGGACGTCCACTTCCACTTCCGCCAGGCCTCGAAGCAGTCGCTATGGCATCCTGTAGAATCTCCGCACTAAGATCCGCAGGGGGTAAAGCATAATTAACAGCCGATTTCCGTTCCCTCAACCTCTTTTTGAATGGGATCCCATCATCATCTTCTTCTTCCTCGTCTCTTCTATTTCGAGTTCTGGCCGATGATCTTGTAGATCTCTTTGATTGTCTTGGCTTAGGCCGTCTTTGAACTTGACGTTGTTGACGACGAGGACGTCCGTAATCTGATTCCAAATCATCATTCTCTGTATCATCGTGAATGAAATCATTTGCGATTGGATCATCACTCTCACTTTGTCCTGTTTGAGTAGCGACATCCGATTGATCAGGTTCAAATGATCCTTCTGATGATTGTCTTGATTTACCCCTAGTTGCTTTCCTAGGTGTAGCGTCTGTTGCTGTTTCTTGAGTATCGGGAGGAGGAGGTGGTCCATTATCATCGTCATCAAACATGCCTTGTAGACTTTCCGGAGCAACTGCAATTGGTCTTGGCGGGAATGATTTTCGTCTTGAAGCAGTATTGGTAGCCATCACCTCTTCTTCTTCTTCCTCATCTTCATTCATATCCATATCGGGGTGTGACCGACTAGACCGTCCATTTCGTCTCGGTACCGGATCCGACTTGACTGGACTAGTATGGAGTAATTTATCTTCAAACTCCTCTGCATATCGAGCCGGGGCACGGCGGTTTCTTGATGGTTTATGAATCACTTGTTCAAATTTCGGCTGATGCTGCCCTTGGTCTTGATAATCACCCTCTCCATCATCTTCATCGTCGTCATCATTTTGTATCCGATCGTCATACTCCTCTTCATCGTCGTCTGCGTCTGCATAAGATACTTGCGCTTTCCTCGTCGATCGAGATGGACGGACAGGCTCGTATTCGTCCGATTGGCGACGAGGCATCTTTTCCGAGGTCTTGGGTTTGATATTGAGAGTGATCTTCCGAGGGGCTGGAACAGGTACAGCTGATGACTGCGTTGTGCCGGTTGTTGTTGGTTGAGATGGACCAGGGGTCGGGTTGTAGCCTACCGCAGGAAGCTTCGATTGAGGAGGTAAAGGCGTGGGAACGGGGCTTGGCGGGAATCGACCGACTGGGGCTTGTGAATTGATAGATCCGTAGTCGTAACCGTGACCGTGCTCGGTGTGTTGTCGTTGATGTTGGTATCGATACGGGTATGGGTACTGAGGTGGAGGCGTAGGTGAAGGTACACCAGCAGAATGGGGGTGTGGGTGGGGGTGGGGGTACGGCTGATTCCCGTAATGCTGTAGAGGTAGTACCGGGTATGGATAGGCCTGACTAATCGAAGGCGGTTGTCCAGGATAAGAAACTGATTGATCGTAGTTCGGATACGGAGTCGTGTGACCTTGAGTAGCTGAAGATAGGGTCGGGGGCGGCTGAGGATTTTGACTATGATTGTGATAATTCAATTGATGATTATAGTTCAAATCGTTATACCCATATAGCGGTTGTTGGGGTATTCGTTGATTATTTTGTTGTGGTTGTGGTTGAGGTTGATGATAATCGGAAGGATTATGGGACATCGAATGTCTATGAATTAGAGGGTAGACATCAAGCTATCTATCTACTGACATGAGCTATGATGTATGTAGGGGGAGGGGGTTGTCACTTGTCGTTAGCTCAGGACGCGCTGAATGGATCGTGGGAAGGTGAGGTGGTCATCATCTAAGCTATGTTCAGTCTTCCTTTGCCATTGTATTCCACTAATACGTTTCATTCAGCGACATCATAGTCTTGTACACTATTACTATTTCCCCACCGTTCAACTAATATCTATCCAAGGCAACAGAAACCTTAACGACCGACAAACGAGTTGAAAGCCAAACTTCGATTGCCATCGATTGAACGCGAATTCAGTTCGAAGTCCAACCATGCCTTCTCCACGGAATACCACTCGACCAGATGATGGATCCGAAGCGGGCCGAGATCCTCTCGATCCATTCCCAACCCTACTATCTAGTCTACGACCCCACACTCGCCCTGCGATTCCGACATACGCAGCTGTGGCGCGTTCACCAACTAATGAAGCGCGTCCCCTCCCCGTCGTGGGCAGTACAAGTCAGGATGCAGGAACGTCTACACAAGCAGTAGGAGTAAGGGGTGTATGGTCATCTGATGATGTTGATCGTGTGGATTCATTGGATGAAATCGCTACTTTCCCTTCTTCTCCCGCTCCTGTCTTTCGAGCTCCTTCCGAACCTCCCGCTCTCGCTGGACCTAGTTCTGGGTCAGGTATACATATACAAGTTGACCGTATTGCTACCGGTCCTGCTTTTGGCGATATACCTATACGCCGTCGTCCCCCAATCGATGTCACTCAAGCTGGATCAGTCCCTCCCGTGGGATTTGGATCTGTCTTATCCCCCGCATCCTCCCATCGACCCACTGCACGACCTGCCGAGGAGACTGATACGCCATCGAGACCAATGGATGCTGCTGCCCGTCGAGCAATGCGTCGTTACGCCGAGAGAGAACCTCGTCGTCGATCGCAGGCTGTGTCGGAATTAGAACAGGTATTGGAAGGAACATGGGGTGAAGCAATGCAAGCAGCTGCAAGACATGTAGTGGAAGCTGTCCGAGATGACGATACCAATACCAACACCGAGGTACCAAATCGTGTACGAAATCCGAATCCGCACCCAACCCTTCCTCGCGTCCCGACACAAGCTAGAGATCAACCGCCTGATCCCGCCACTGATGCTTCGACAAACCTGAATCAGATCCGACGTAGACTTGCAAGACTACGTGCTGATGCCGGTCTTGGCCCTACTCCACAGGAAGATCAGGATAGAATCAGGGAACGAGACGCGAGGAGTAATTTGACTACGCGAGCACGGGCAATCCTAGCTGGACTTGACGATCCTAGTGGAGAAGAAGATGATTCTGAAGAAGAGGACATGGCGCGAGCTGGTAAGTCCGCCAAGACCAAGAGTAGCTTGGTCTGATATCACTTGCTGATGAAGTAGATCGCGCCGATGCGGCAGAATACACGAGGAGAGCACGTCAGGTTGTCGGAATACGAGAAAACATTGACCGTTTGGGTCCTAACGCTGCCGCTATCCAGAATGAAGCGGATCGAATTGTCAGGGAATATGGACGGAGGTCTTTACTACCAGCAACAGATCGACATCCGACAATGAACAATCCGATGTTTACTGAACCCATCGCTGAACCAGCCGTCGACGCCGCTGCCGCTGCTGCTGAAGATCTCGATATTTGGACCACAACCGGACCAGCCGCTAGAACGCGAAGAGTTCGACCTTTCTACGCCCACCCCAATATTACTGGTGATATCGATATTGATTCTTGGGAGACTGCTTTCGGAGATGATTCAGTCCATTTGAGAAGAGGAGGAAACAACAGGCGAAGGGGGACAGTCACTAGAGGGCCGCTTGAAGGGCATTTACCGCGTGCTCATGGTGCTACCGAGACCAGGGATGTTTTACCTCTTGAAATCCGCGAAATGGCTGGATTGGAACCTACCAACCTGGGATTCATTGGGGATATCGTACTTGTGACTAGCCGACGGAGAGAGAGGGTAGAGGAGGATATTCAAAAACGGGCAAATTCAATCAAGGATGGAAAAAGAAGAAAAGTCGCCAATGCCGAAGTCCAGTCCATCTCCAATCATCAGTCTCAACGCACACAATGGCCCACATACCTGAATCACACCTCTCTCGACCCAACAACAACCCTACCCCGCCTTCCGCGTGATTTCGAGTCGACCTCTGAAACCTTCCTACGAGTCTCATACTCTTCCATCAATCGCCCTCTGATCAAATTCATCGATCATCCCCAATTAACGGGAACAGATGCTGATGCTTCCAATATCGCTACACTCAACCCTATACCGGTCGAATGCGGTGTGTACTATTACGAAGCGGAATGTATTGATGAAGGCGAAGAAGGGTTCATGAGCGTTGGTTACAAAGTGGGCAAAAGAAGTCAGAATCGATTAATAGGTTGGGATAAGGGGACTTTTGGATGGCATTCGGATGATGGAATGTGTTTTGAACAATCTGGGTCTGGGTCTGACTTTGCTGCTAAGTGGACTAGTACGTCGTTTTCTATCTATCTGTCAAATACAAAGTGGAAAGCTAATGATAGGTGGAGATACAGTGGGAGTAGGAGTTGATTTTACAACTGGAAAAGCATTCTTTACCAAGAACGGGACTTTTATCGGTGCGTGGTTCCCTCTCCTTTTGTCACCTTTTGACACCCCGCACTCGAACGCAGCTTATCAGATAGGACACCGATTCAAGAACCTCAAAGCAGGCCTTCGACCTGCTTTTGGTCTTCGATCGAAAGGCGAAGAATTATGTATCAATTTCACCGGTCCATTTCGATTCGATATTGATTCTTATGTCGAGAAGATCAGGAATCGATTCGAGGATGAGGTCAAGAAGGTCGTGGTCGATCAAATCCCGAGCTTCCCTCTCGATCGTCAACTGGAATCCGAGGAGATGAAAGCGTGGAATAATGCCGAGCCGATGCACAGGGATCCAGAGCCTCCCGTCGACCTGGCTGCGAAGTCGAGCACAGACGAACTACCACCGGCTTCTCTTCTTCGTGGACCTGTCGAACAGACTTCTGCGGCATTCGTGCTTGATTACCTTCGACATCATGGGTATGCTACCGCTCTCGAATCGACCCGCAAGGAAATGCAGAGGCGGGAGTGGCTGTCTTCGATGTCCTCCTCGGCCCCGTCTAGTGAGGACAAGATCACCTCCCAAATGACCCAAATCAACCAACAATTACTCGACACTTCCGCTCCGGTGCCGCTCGAGCTTATCGATTCGTTTGTCTACGAACGCGAACTCTTGAATCGCACTGCTGTGATTCAGTTTGTTTACCTCATCCGACGATCCCAAGCGGTTGATGGCGATGATATGGAACAAGCTATTGCGTATGGCAAGATGCTACGTCAGGAAAGCCTGGAGAAGGGTCATGAGTGGAACCAAGTCCCGATCGAGTGGTTGAATGAGGTTTCTGGGTTCATCGGGTTAACGATGAGCGACGACCAGATTGCTAAGTGGGATGAGAACCGAAAGACCTTGGCAGTCAGTTTGGAGCAATCTATACGGAGTAGGTCCCGTTCGTTGAGTATAGAGTTGAGCTGATGATAGCCACACATGGCCTCCGACCTAAATCGTTGCTTTCGGAAAGCATCAGTCGTATTCAAGCTATCAACAGCGTCCTAGCGCCCCATGAGCCATCCACTACATTCATCAATACCAGGCGACAACTCGGACTTGAGAAAGAATAGATGTCCAAGCGAGTACTTTGTTAGCGATAAGATCGAGGCGTAGCGTATGTACTCTTAAATTGTTGTTTGTTGTTGTAAGATGTATGCCGATGCATGGCCATGGAATGGCTTGGTAAATCTATTCTGGACTGTAATCAGGAACCCGATCTGTACATCCGCTAGCTTCCCTTTCTTGTGCCCTGTATTTGTATCCCGCTACACCGCTTATCGCGTGAATTAGACTCACAAGGCACGTGTTTACCTGACGATAGTTCCAGGATAAATTACGGGATTACTCAATGCTCCCTGAAGGAATACTTCCTGTGTTCGGCGTCGTAGGTATCAACTTTGTTATCGGTACATGTAAGAGGGAAGAACAACACAGGATGGAAAAAGACATGACCGAACACCCGGGGGCGGTGAGACTAGTACACATAATACGCTGCACAATTGTCTTACTCTCTTCATATTCTCACTTCTTTCATCTTCTTATATACACTAGAGACTCATATCGGTCTCGCTTCCTTTCAATCGTCTAGACACACGGACCCTACTAGACACATAATATACACTACCCAGTAAACAGCTAGATACATTCCCCACCCCACACCATACCTACCATCGATCTCCGATCTCCGATACAAGATGTTCCAGATCCTCGCTCTATCATCCCTCTTACTCCCACTAGCTTCGGCTCAGTATACCGCAACTTACCTACCCGGTAATACACCCGACAAATCGGAAGCACCGGGTCAGATCGGTACCAACCAGTGTGGAACCTCGAGTAGCGACGATTCTTTATGTCAGAACGTCTACATCAACTCTGTCGATGATTTCTGTCTTTGGGGACCTCCTTATGAGGGATCGAGGGGTCTCGGAGATGGAACCAACAAGATCGGTAATATTGAGCAGATTGTCGTTGCGTAAGTCAAGAAGGCCGCCGTTTCGCCACCAAGTGAGATGGGGGAATGTGAATGTATAGATCGAGCATGGCTGACAGACAGATACTGCTTGAAAGACGGCTATGGAACCCGTCTCATCCCCCAGGGGACCATCACCGCCGCCCACTTCGTCAAGGTCAGAAGCGACAAGGTATCCTATGTCCAGGTTACTGGTTCAGGGGACGTGCGTAAATTTCGATTTGTGAAAAGGTCACAGCTGATAAGTAGTTGACAAAGATGGGTCTAGTACCTAATGATGATGGTGGTGAACTTGATCCTCATTGTATGTTGAATCACACACAAGGAGGCCTCTGCTGACATGTAGCGTGGACTGGTCTTGGAAACCCCGAGGGTGGATTGGTATTCACAAATGCTTTCGGAAACTACCAGCAGACTCACGAGTGGACAAGTTTCATGTCTTCCAGTATGTCCCCAGCGGGCACCACCCTTGCATTGAACAGAGCTGATTTATAGACGACTTCTGTATTCGAGCCTGTGTCGATGGACCCAATGCTCCTGCTTACTGTCAACACATCTACGATGTCTGTAAGTCCTCTCGCGAACATACCTTCTTGATAAATTGAGCTCTTCGCTGATTACAAGTGAGCTGCGGTTTCACAATCCCAGGATCATTTGACCCAGGTTTCGACAACTGTGATGGAGAACCCACAGACGAAGCACCAGGTGTATACTCCGGATCGACCTTCTCCCAGGGTGACCCAACTACCCCAGCTCCTCACCCTGCAGGAGCTACTTCCCAATGTACCCCCTTCTCCACTATCGGAGGTGGATCCGCCAACCTAGCCGCCATGGCCTCAGCATCAGCTAGCGCTTCCGCCAACTCCTCCATGTCAATGTCAAGTTCCAACTCGTCCATGAGCTCTAGCATGTCTATGAGCATGAGCGCCAACTCGTCCTCGTCAATGTCTATGTCGAGTGGATCCGCTTCTGCTTCCGCCTCGTCATCAGCCAGCGGACCAGCTAGGATCACTTCTTCCTCAAGTACTAGCCGATCAACTTCGCCTTCAGCAACCGCTTCCAACGTCAATGCTGCTTCTGCATCCACCTCGCCAAACGCAGCTGGCAAGATTGAAATGAGGGGCTTGATGGGATTGGGAGGTGTTGTCGTCGCTGGTATTCTGGGTGGGTTAATGGTACTTGCCTAAGATCCTATTTCTTCGGGGGGAAGGTCGGAAGGATATTGTTAAAAGATCTACAGGGGATTTACGATACGACGGACTTTTGAGTTGTCATATTGTCGACAATTTATTTGATTTTGAACATAGCATACATTATAATTTACATTCATTAGGGACATTCATTAGGACATTTCTTGCTTATATATAGTAAGTGTAGGTGTACGTAGTACATAGGGGAGTAGCTCGTCTCAATGTCGAGCTCATGCATATAATGTACGCATGTCATCCCATTTTGATCGCCGAGTCTCGCTGTAGTGTTATGACCCGAAATTGAAAGCTCGCTAAGCTGGATGCCGAGCCCAGCTTACGGTATATATCTGTGCTCCAGGACCCAACCTTACAAATGTATCTCTTGTCATCTGGGGTATAGCTTCTCAAGCCTATACATAGTCCCCAAGGAATCTTGACAACAGCATGCCTCAGAGCCACTGGCTGCTGAAAGACCGATTTGGACGGTATTTCGGCCGAGCTCCGGACATAGTCAGGTATTTTCCATGAAGAGAAAGGATGTCATTAACTTGACAACTGCGGAGGGTGACGCCTGAGATTGTCTATGACTTCACAAATGTAAGGAGAGCCTGTGAACCGCTCCACAGCCCGACACAGAGAGATATGATGATCGACCCGGCTTATGGTCTCCCCGATTTGCTATTTCATTTCATCAACCAATCTAGCATACACTACAATGTCAAATCTCAGCACAGCCCAACAAGGGCAGGAGGTATCATTCGTCATAGGATCCCAGCCGCCCGTCTCTCTTCCTCCCACATCCAGCTCATCGAAGCCCAAAGTCTTAGTCGAGGCATGGTCAGCTATGACCAATGGTCCAGCCGATTCATCCCAGGAAGCTATGAGAAAGCTTTTCCCAGATACCGACAACGAATCGAGTACTTTGGTATGGGATCCGAATGATTCGAGTATTGGACCACTTGGGTCGGAGCAAAAAAGGAGATTCACAAGTTATTGTGGTGCGGATGTGGAGCCTTTTGGAACGGCGTATAATGGCCAGATGGTACCTGATGAACTTGGACTCGTCTCTTCCCTTCCCCTTGTCTCTCCTCCGATCACCACGACAGCCATATCGGCCCCACCGACTAGTCTCTCATTGATGCCGGACGTCACGGAAAGCTTGGATACTACCACACCTCCCACTCGAACTTACACTCTTCCGCTTTCACCACCCGATTCGCCTCTTACTCCCCCTCCTACTCCTCCTGTTACTCCCTCTCCTACTCCCCCTCCTACTCCCCCTCTTACTCCCCCTCTTATCCCCACATTGAATTCACGAACGTCTACACTCCCAAGCACACCTCCTGCCATTGCGTCCCCTCTGGTGCCGCCACCTTTTCCCTCGCCACCTCTTCCCTCGCCACCTCTTCCCTCTCCACCTCTTTACTCGCTACCTCTGCCGTCATCGCCTCCCTCTCGTACTGCTGGTCCGATAGTCTCGCCACCACTCTCACTCCCAATCACATCGCCTGTCGGTAGTGTGGAGGTTTCAGCCCCACTCACTTTGAAGCACAGATCATCGCCACCTATCAGTGATTCATACTCCCCAATTTAAAGCAGTGAAGATACCCAAGTCGGTCTTCGGATCCCACCCAGTCCAGCCCTTCCTTCTCATACGCTCCTGGCCCCTGTGGGTAGCGCTGGTGGGTTTTCTCCGCCGATCTTGCCTCCGGGGCAAGCCGCTTCGAGCTACTTCCCTCGGGCCTAGGATAGATGTTCAGGCCGCAGCATGTTGGCATCAGCTTGCAAGTTTCTGTAGCTTTAATGCATAATGTACAGTATACAGAATAAGATCTCCAATACGTACTCGGGCTGTATGATTATTTAACGGAGCATTCGCTTGACTATGCCCCTGATCGGACTCTGCAAGGATACAATCTATGCCATCCATGTTTGCGATGTCCCCTTATTTGGTGGCTCAATACACTTGTGTTGACAAAACCTCCAGTACGCTTACACTGTACGCGACAAGACCTCTGACTGAGGTGGGTCTGTAAGCTGATTCTGCTATAACCGGGCTGCATAGAACGGTCCGCAATGACAAAGGATAGTACGGGACATGAAGTGCGATTTGAACTCATCCATTTCCTGCTGTACTCGTACAGTATCCTCATAATTGACCTGGCCCGCAACACCGTTCAACGGCAAACTGATAGTCCTGCCATACTGGCTTTGCCACTATGTCCCAGACATCAATTACAGCCTGTGGCAATAATACATAATGATCCACTGATCCGTGGGCGGACGACGATCCACTCGAAGTTCCACAAGTACAAAGGATTTCGGAGTCCCATTACAGTGACATCGTTCCGTCAATATCGACCACTCGTTCACACATACATTATACTGACTTGTCTATCGCCCTTCAACTTAACATCCGGACAATATGCCATGCTCTATCACCTCTCACGACACATCCACTGCTACACGGACAGGCCCGACTCGCTCGCAAGGCGTGTTCAAGATCAAGTGTTCAAGGGTGCAGAGGGCGGATGTGGTCATCCACCTCCCAATGCCACAAATGTGAGCTGGAGCATGAACGCAAGCGCGTGGAAATACAGGAGTGACGGGATGGATTATACCAGTAAAGCGAAGCCGGGTCCGCTCAGTTGTGAAACCCAAAAGAATCAGTGGCTTGCCACAGAAAAAAGGGAGGTGACTGTTGTGAGTGGGAACGGATGGGTGAAAGAGGTTCGAGGAAAGCGATCGCAGAAGCACAGGAGTGAGAGGGAGTATGATGATCTCGATGAGGTTTATGATGGGTCTTCAGTAGGAAGTACAGTGATAGTGGGAGAGCAGCTGGCAGCAGAGGGCGTTTAGTGATGGTTGCAAGGTTGTGGCAAAGCCGTCGGTGCAGTACAGTAGCGTCTTGGCACGTGTCGCTCGGTGCATGTTCTGAGCTGATATCCTCATTGGTATCAGTTCGAGGCCTAGAACATGCAGCATATGTTCGCATGTCCTCTGCAGTGTATACGTATCATTTTCTTCACTCCTCTCGGTGACTAGATGCTCAGTGAACAAGCTACACAGGTTCCACGCAGATAAAGGATCAGATGCCTTGTCCCGTGAGCACTGAAGATTGCTTCGTGTTACAGAAAGTCCGCAGAGTCTCCATCGAGACAAAGGTGGTCGACATCCGTTGTGTTACTCTGAGTACACAGACAGCAATAGCACATATAAGGATGGGCCACCAACAATTTGCCACTTATATCGTCCTATCCACAAATACATCATTATCATGTCAATCGTTCCCTCCATCGTCATCTGTGCTCATCAGTGGGAGGATCTCCCAGTATCTACTCGACAGGAAGAAAGGGAGACCAGAATTACCGGATTCAACGCCAACTGGTCGCTGGGCAAACCAATTAGTGATATCTCTTACTATCCGGAGAAGAATGAAGTGAAATGTGAGACTGAGGAGGGATCGTGGGCGGTGACAGCTTACGGAGATATGACTGCAACACGCGGTACCCAGTGCTGTATTCGGAATGAAAAGACAGGGGACAAACAACAGTCGATGATCCACTTGCACTTTGTGCAACCGACCTCACCCACCGAAGTCATCGCGTCCGAGCTTGACGCGCAAACGGCCATCACAGCTGGTAGCGAGGGTATCACAGGCGAGACGACAATCTCGAAAGGCCAGTCAGTGAGGGATAAGCTTGATGGAGATTCGGGAGGAAGTGGTGGGACTGGATGGGAATTCGGTTCGTTCGGCAAGAAGAAAGCAAAGAGAGAGAAGAGCTCCGCACAGACTAAGACTGCAACAGCCGCACCGTCACGCAAGACATTGGCAATAAAGCCCTTCGGGTCCACCTCGAGATCTGAGGCGGAAGAGGCAGAGGAGAGGGAAGCGATGGAATCATGGCGACAACAGAGGCAGAACGCGAACGAGGTCACGAGGAGACAGAACAGTAGGATGCAGTGAGGGGAGGATGGAAGCGTTTGTACATATCACCACGTGTTTATATCCAGTGATGCAGAGTTCCAATGACGACGTTCCATCAATCAATTGCACATCCATATCCTATACTTGCAGTCGGTATCATCCATACATGTCCTATCGCGTGATATAGTAAAGAGGAAAAGCCTAGACGACGGTACCGGCGTTCGAGGCGATACGGGGCCAAAGGTCGGCACACTCCTTAGCGACGCTGTTTGATTAGTGTCAAATCCGAGATAGGTAATCTGCCTGGCAGCAAAGGTGGGGGATACTTACGGTCCGTTGATGGCGGACCCCTTCATCTCTCCCTTGGCGTT
>Ga0265780_10004718_pt1 | contig 17471 bp, 19 predicted proteins | sample P1T30metagenome_FD_192432 | JGI IMG/M metagenome (GOLD analysis project Ga0265780, IMG submission 192432) | Plant litter microbial communities from East Loma Ridge, Irvine, California - P1 T30 | ecosystem: Environmental > Terrestrial > Plant litter > Unclassified | place: USA: California...
TGTGCATGTCAAAAGGCACGGCATCTTCATTGGTTGTGCATGGCTTCTTGCTTTTCTTTTCACGCAATCGTGTGGTTTCTCAGGGGAATTCGATATGAGGTTGTTTTTCTGGGGACAGACGTTTGTGATCCAGAAGATTGATGAAATGGGTTGGCGTAAACAAGTTTAAGTCGTCAAATTTCAATGCTTCTTTCAATCACTCTTTTCTTGCGCAAGGCTTCGGCGCTGCTGATTTCGAAGTTCACGGATTTGCTGCTCGACCAACCGTCCAGAGCCGCACTGATGCTTAACCAAGTATTTGCATGCTCCGCATATGCCATACGTTTGGTGGCTCTAAGTTTCTCTCGTCTTCCGAAAACGCTAGGCCTTCTTTCTATTTTTATGTCCACGGATCTGAAAAACTTGATATTTTTGTTATTGTGGAGTAAGACTTTCTTTTCTCGTAGGTGAGAATGGGTCTTAAATAGTGGTACAAGGCCGCGTTAACACTTGTAAACATGCCAGACTCGTGGCTGTTATCAGGGATGCTGTTGGCCTTTTTTCCTTGCAAGAATGGCCAAAAGACAAGCTTGGATTTAGGAATTGACTTTGATGTGCAGTCTCAAACAGAAGCAAGCAAGGCTGCATAAATTATGTACAATATAATGAGTGTCAAAGTCTAATCGTTGCCATATCAAAGTCTATCCTAAGAACCAGACACCAGCACCCAGGGTGAACAGTACGGCCCCACCGCGAGCGAATCCCAGGCCAGCCCTGAGGCGCTCAGCTTCTCCAGACATGCTCATACCCGCCATTGCTGATCCGGTTGCCGAAGAGCCCATCCTTCCGCTCCTCGTCTTCGTGCCAGATGGCATCACCATGCCGTTGGACATTGTCATACCGGCTTCCATTTCTCCAGTGCGTGCACCTGTCGGGGTTGCACTGGCGACAGCTGCGACGGGTCTGCTGTTCCATTCCATTGTAACGGCTCCACGGCTTGCGGTTGGCATGGGCTTCATGTCTGGAGTCGATGTGATGGTGGATGATGATGATGATGATGATGATGATGATCGCTGGGCGAGGGCCATTGGAGCGGCTGCCACGAGGGCGAGAGTGACGAAGGAGAAAGAGTGCATTTCGATCGAGAGTAAGGAGAGTGATGGAATTAATGAATTGAATGCGAGGACTGTCAAAGTCTTCGATGAATATATTAGTAAGAGAGTGGATGAACAGGGTCGGAAGCAGATGTGAGAGTAGTACGCGCAGGACGCATAAAGAGTCTTATAGAGAGCTGCGCACATCGAGACTGTGAGTAAGCAACACAATGCTGAATGCCCTGTATCACTACGTGGCACTTGCTACCCGAATTTCTTCGGAAGCAACTGTTCCAGCTCTCAATGTGGGGCTACTTCATTCACGCGACGGCCATGTATGGGACAGTCTGGCCAAGCATCGCGAATCACAATGCCCGGAGCTTAGAATAAGATTCGAAATGCGTTGGAAAGCTTGTTGGAAGACTGTTCGAACATTGTTTCGGTTGTTTCGCCTGGAACGTTTCGAACGCGAGAACTCATGCATTGACGCTAGCATCAAAACGGCAAGGCGCGGAGTGCACGAACCGAAGTTTGTTTGCACGCCGCGCGAGCGACCACCACTCCCAACTTCAAGACTCTCGCTCACTCATCAAAACTTTCATCACGCAAACGAGGCACATCTTTGGTAGATACTGTGATCTTTTTCTGCTGACTTTTCTACGTGCTTCGACACCATCCTGCGCGTCTCGCTAGGAGTCTATCGCCTTGGTGTCCATCGCTGCCGCCTGTGCGACTGCCTGATGCCTACAGAGTTTTCGGGAACCTAAAGACTCTCTGGACTCATGACGTCCTTTCCAGACCCTAATCTTCAGCCTCATCCGCAGCCTGTTCATCCCTGATCCGTTCCAGCAACTCCTCCGACACCCAGACCTTCTTCTGCCTCATCTCCACAATGAATTCCATGTGCTCAGGGCTCTCGTTCCATCCTTCGGTCGGCATCGAATAAGAGAAGCATGCACGCTGCTCGAAAGCCCACCTGAGGTTCTCCGCCCAACCACTGAAGTCCCTTTTGTGAGGCTGCTCGACGTCGTGCAGCATGCGGTAAGGTGGCTGCTGGCGCGGGCCGCCGAAAGCGTAGGCACTGAAAATATCGGTTTGGTAGGCCATGCGCTCCGAGTTGAAAGCACGAACAACTGCTGCCTTTTTTGGTGCTGTCGCTTCTGTAGGAGGCGCAACATATTCAGCGCAAGTAGGTATGTATTGCTCTGCTCGAGCTGGCGCGGGGTCCTCGACGTGAGCTTCCTTTTCTTCTTTGGTCGTCGCTCCTTTCATCGCCATCTCGTCGAGCCTAGGGCGTTTCTTTGGCGTTTCTCCGTCCTCGCGCGGTCGTTTTGCGGTCGGTGTTGTGGTTGGTGCCGCGGTCTGTGTAGCGGTCGGCGTTGCGGTCGGCGTTGCGGTCGGCGCTGCGGTCGGCGCTGCGATCAGTAATGGTACGGGCGACATGTCCCTTATCAGATCCAAAAACGTTTGCTCATCTAGCTCCGCAATTTCTTCGCTCTTGCTCTCCGCTCGTGTCTGCAAGCTTGGTGATTTCAACCTCGCAGCTCCCTTGATCTTGCTCTCTTTCCTTGCCTCCAAGATACTCTTCGCTGCTTCTATTTCTGTCGCAGACCATGTTCGACGTTCGGGTGGCTGAAGGAGCACCCAGCGCTTGAATATTTGGCGATCTTCATGTCCACGCCCAGCTGGTGCAGGTCCGCCAACGATGGTCAAGAGCAGGCTGTAGTCCCGTGGATAGAGCCATAACTCATGCTTGTTCTCAACGGAATATTTGACCATCCTAGTCAGGTCAAGCCCCTCTTCGCCATATGGCCACCTGCGAACCGATTCAGCCAAGTCCCTGAAAGGAACGTTCCTGCTCTTGTTCAGATCGACTGCGTCTTGTGGTTTTTCTGGTGTCTTGAAGCCGGCAACGTTGAGATTGGACTCGTCCCAGGTATCTTTCAGAGTAATATGCCATTCCCAATGTGCTGTAATCTTCCAGCCAACGAACCCTGCACGGTCCATGACTTGTGTGAGAATCGAACCGCACTGGCTGGTAGTCCACTCCTTTTGGAGATCTCGGGCTGAATTTACGAGGGCCCATATAGCGCGCGGGGTGGCTCCATTGGAAGCAAAGCGGTATATGATGTCTGAACATCGCAGGCTGTTTGGTAGGAAGGCCAGTACTTCATAAGCGGTGAGTCGCGCGTCCTCGGGGAACGGCAGGTCGCACGGAGGGGCATACGGCTCGAAGATGTCGTTGTTTCGTGTCTGGTAGCGCCTGCTCTTAGGCTCGGAAGACTCCATGGCCTGTAGGTCTGGGCGAAACATGGGAGATGTTTACTTAGGAGAGAAGTACCGTGGCCCTCGCTGGCTGCACGATTTGTAGAGGAGGGGTCTCGCAGTCCAGTCTGGAAGAAGCTCCTGGCCAAGGAGATTTGTTGCTGCCGCAACAACAACAGATCCGCTACAGCTGCTGGTCCAAGCGTCTCAGTCGATTTTGGCTGGCCACAGACGCGTCTAACGCCGCCACACTGCCCACACCCCATCACATATTTTGGCTCAGGATAGCTTTGCCCTTGGCGTATACACACGCCCCATTGCTCGCACACCAAGGAGCTTGTGCTGTTGCAAAACCGAGTAGGTAATGCGCACCCCTCGATCCTTTTGCTGTACTCAAGCATAAGTCACTCAGCTAACAGGATCGAGACACCGCAATGGCATCTCCCATGGCAGCCAACAATGCTTTTGGCGCGAGCAGTCCCAGCTGGAACCTCTCCTTCCCATCAGGTAACATGACAGCTGCCGAGATCATCGCATATACTCCACACTGGTAAGCAACTTTGAAGATGTCAAATGCATGCGAGGCGTTCCGCGTACTGATTAGGACCACATATAGGCTTAAGAGCGTTGATGTAATCGATCGTTTCATTACCAATGGTGGGAAGTCTGTATCCATCGCAGCATTGGTCAACGAATTCAGGAAGCTGCCGGGCGATGGCGTATTCTTTCCCAACTCCGCAACTATTATGATGTCGTATGGCATGAGGCGAGCAGGCTTTCACAACTGGAAAGTGGCTAAGCACTCTGAGTTTTCGCGCCCAGACCCTGACATGATTGAGACGGATCTCAACGTAGAGGACTTTCGAGCACCACGCGAGACGCATCCCAAGAAAGCTCCTCCAGGGCAAGTATCAACGGCGTCCAAAGCAAACTTGGAGCCAGACCCCATCCCGTTCCAGTCACTCGCCGAACACGTCAGGAAACACCCAACCGGGGATGATGCCCTCGACCTTGCACGTTGCGTGCAGTACGCCATCTGTCAACCAGACGAGGAATGGTACTTCCCTACAGACTTTGAGGCTTTAGTCGAGAAGCTTGGCGGACCCGCAACGGTTACCAACGCTCACCTCGATCGACAAATCTTCGCCCGCCGTAAAGGCTACGTCTTCCAATCACCTACAAAAATCGTCCCCAGGGCTACACCCGTAATGAAGAGAGAGCCCACTCTTTTTGACGAGTCCACGCCCACGATCAAGATTGAACCCACCGCGTGCGACGAGTATCCGAGCAACCCCGGCGTCATGTCTCAATCGAGGAGGCTCACTGGAGGTTCCTACGCACCTGCCTCGGGTTCACCATTGAAGCGCATGATGGGTACCGATGGTACGGTCGAATCTGCTGGTAGGAGAAAGAGCGGCAGGCTGGCGAAGAAGGCCAGTGTCAACTTTCGAGACTACGGCTCGGACTTTGAGGTTAGTCTACAGACTCTCGATATCTAAGATATGCTGCTGACAATGGTCTAGGACAATGACGATCTCGCATCCCCCCCGTAAGGCCATTCCACTCCAGTAAAGCGCCGCAGGCTTGCCGGACTGCTGCCAGTCCGCGCATCACCTCTTGACGACAGCGACTTTCAGCAGGACGGCTCCGAGTCCGACGAGGAGATCCCAGAGGCCGAGGTAGTCAGCGAGGAGGAACTCGTCTCGCCCACCAAAGGCGCTCGTGGTCGCGCCGCCGCTCGAAAGGCGCGTGAGGCCATCCGCGGTATCACCTCTGAGACTCAGCGCAACATCGATGTTCTCGCCAAGCAGAAGGTCAACACCACGGTCTCACCCAACAAGCCCAACACGGCGCCTGCAGCCGCGGCTACACCAGAACCTGAAGTCAGCCCTGAGGCGATGGAGTTGGCGCGCAGGTTCCCTTGGGGTCCGCCTGTCTTCCTCAAGCCGCCCATGCTGTCCGAGGATCGTCTCCGCATCGACTCGTCCTCGATCCACCTCTACGCCGCCGAGTACGCCATCACCTTGGAGGATATGTGGTACAGCGCCATGTCGTCCACCCGCTTCAACGGTCCGCGTCTTCACGCGCCTTTCCGCGAGTTGTACCGCTTGACCGACCCGTTGCCGATGGATGTCAGCGACTGGGCCGAGAACATCCGCTGGGCCAAGGAGCAGTACTCCGTCTACGGTAGCGCTACGTGGACTGAGTACGACTTCCATCTTCAGGTCATCACGGAGCACCGTAGGGAGGTCATGTGGGTCAGCGACCAGTACATCTCGTTCGCTTGATTTGGTGGAAAGTCTCGGCACAGCAGAGGCAACATTAGTGTCATTGGTAATTAGTTGTCATTGACACGCGTGTCTTGTTACACGGCTTTGTTGCTTTCGGATTGACCGAAGTACTGAAGGATATGGATGGATATTGTGAGACCTCTGGAATTGGGGTCCTTGCACTGAGTTGGAGCCACGTTACATACTGCTAACGCACTGTGCATCCACAAGAGCATGAATAGAAAAGACTCTATTTGGATAACTTTTCAACTGCGTGATATTACCTCCTCGTCTACTGTGATTGACATGAACATCCGCCGCCTGACTAGCAAGCTCTCAAGACCTGAACCAGACGTAGATCTGTAATCATCTGTCTATCAACTACGAGAGTCCATGTGAGAATTTCAGGTCTGCAAGCTGGAGATGTGCCTTATACACGACCTCCAGAAGCGAACGTCTAACATATCTATGCGCGCGCTGACTCTACTTATGCAAAGCCATGCGACCAAGTGAGAAAAAGGCCAGACGGCCTGAAAGACAGTGAATATTCATAGCTCCAGAGACTTGGAATGGTTGGAAAAGCTCGCTCAGCTCAGCAGGCAGCGCAAACGCGCCGCAGTCAAGCTCACGGTGTCCTGTTCGTGCAGCTGCTTTGACCAAACAGGTGCCATCGCAGCACGACCAGCGCGACCACCTGCGGAAGCATGCGACAGCATACGATGTGTTACTCACGTAGCATTGTCCGGCTGTCTAAAATACGAACTGCGGCCATCTACTGCACCATGGCGGATGCCAGCGGCGCAAGAGGGACCTTCATGCCCGTCTCTTGCGCCTGCTGAAGCATCATGCAGTGACTGACGTAGATGTCCGCTCTCCATCTCAAGACCGAAAGCCTTAGAGGGTGATCCTCGTCCAAGATCCAACGCCTTGCGGCGGCAGCTCCTTGCGCGCACGTGGAACGTGATGTCTGCAGGACTTGTCCTTGTGGGCCTAACCATGTACGACCAAGCTGACAGCCTTGATGCCGCGTGCTATGTATGGGTTTGATAGCGGTTGGGTCAGATGTGGTGCTGCTAGTCCGAGCTCTCATTTTCAGCGTGCCACTGTGGGATATCAGAGGGCTTCGTTGTCGAGCGCATTGTGTTGAGCTGCCTCGAATACTCCGCCAGGCATATTTCTTGGAATGGGACAGGCGATAAAGGCAGCGACAGATGCGCGAGAAGCTGGGTGGGAATATTGCGGTGTTGTGAGGCTATTCAGTTAGAACTGTGGGAACATGTTCGGCTGCGCACGTGCCACACAAAGAGCACATGAAGTGAGAGTATGTCCTTTGAGGTTGGCAATCGATCGCGGAAAAACTCGTGAGCTCATGCTGCGTGTATCAATTGATAAGTTCCGGCTAGGTCTCTCGTCGTAGTCACTGGCTCACATCTTAGGCGTCTCATGTAGTTTATTACATGCCCGAGGGGACACCAACATTGGCATATAGATCAGTTTGCACAAGAATTGAAATGCTGAATGATTGTGTTAACCAACTGTGCTTATTGATTACATTGCTTGCGAACTAAGTTGATGCAAGGCACCCAACGCGAAAATGATGAACGCCATAGCCAGTCCCAGGGTATCATACCGTTAACATTGCTAAACTCCAAGAAGCGAAATGACCAAAACTGTATGGGCTATGAAAAAAGTGCCAAGGAAAAAGCAAATACGCCCGCACTGCGAATGCGGCTAGAAGGCCGAAGAGATCAAATCCAAAAACAAACAAAGACAATGAAAGGTTTATAACTGGACCAGCGCATGAAAGTTTCCACGATGCATGCAGTATAAAACATCAGTTTTCCCCTTTGTACGCTACATGATTCGAATAGCGTGAGCGTGGAGTGTGCGAGTACAAGGGTGCCAGCTAGAACGATGTTCTTGCCGATAGGACATCCTGAAGATCTTCAGGTTATCCATCCAGGTTTAGTACCAGGAGTTGAGTTGTTGATGGGGGTGAGGGTAGTACGGCCCGTATTCATTGGGCTGTACTTCACCATTGTCGTTGAGCTCAGGGTGGGGCATAAATCGCGGAGGAGAGTTGTCCACAACTGCTTGCAGCCGAGTTTGGTCGCCATAGAACAGGTTGTGTGGACCAGGAGAAGCAACGGGAGGGAAGTCTGTGTAGTTGCTGGGATCCTCACGATTGTCTATGCCATACTGCGGGAAAGAAGAGGTATTGGTCCAGCCGAATTGATCGTTGACACGGACCCACTCAGTGGTTGACGTCGTAAAACCATGGCCAATCTGGCGGTAGGCTGGATCCAGTCCCATTCCATGACTGTGGGCAGTGTATTGTCCGGTAGGTGGCTGGTATCCCTGTTGTGGGGATGCCCGGGCAAATCGCTGTGAGTAAAGCGACTCCTGACGGTCACCAAACATCCAATCTGCCTGCTGCAAGTGCCCCGAATCTCTGAGAGCGGGATCGAGAGATGGCAATGCAGTGTACCCAGACTCGACTTCCTCACGGACTGAAGCAATGTTGCCTTCGAAAGTCCTCTGCATGCGCTCCAACTCTTCTACCCGAACTCTATCAGCGCGCAACTTCCTACCCTGGGCTTTGCTGCTAGACTTGCGTATACCGGAGTAAGACAGCTTCAAAGCGGCGGGTAGAGTGCTCTGGCCGGCAGCTGCAGCGCGAACGATACTGTGTCGAGCTACCGAGCGAGGGATGGGCGCTACGATGGTAGGAATTCGTCCAGGTAAAGCCACAGATTGTGAAGGAGCAGACCCAGAAGCTACAAACTGATTCCCAGAGACGGATGGTGGAGGTGGAGGGCGGAATGCAGCAGGTGGGGGATGTGGGAAAACAGGACCTGGCTGAGGCTGAGTCGCGACAGGATGATAATGCTGGAACACAGCAGCGGGCTGAGCGTGAGTCGCAACAGCAATGGGCTGCAAGCCAGGAGCAACGACCGGCGGTTGGGCTGCAGGGATGACTGCTAAAGACTGTCCTGCTGGCTGAGGTCGCGGCATGACAGCAACGGGCTGCAGGGCAGGGACAGCAGCGTTCTGGACTGCAGCTGGCTGTGCAGGGGCGACGTTGGTAGGAGGCATCTGAGCCTGAGCCGGAACCAGGGGCGCAGCAGGCGCTGGTGTAGCTCCATTTGCCCAGCGCGCGAAGACTTGCCCATCCTCGTGGATGTTGAGTGGAGTCCGACGGCCCAAACGATTCACAAGTCGCGTAAAGTCCGAAGGGAACATCAAGTTCTCCTGCGGGTGGGTTACGGCGTACTGAACACAGCTAGTGAGGTTCAAGCCGTCACCGCGTGTGCGCGAAGGGAAGTGCTGTACTCCAATTGCCAACGAGTCGAAGCGGACGTCAGTGACCTGGGTGTTCGTCCCGAGGATGTGGCGCATGCCGTTCAGGTCCATATTTGCGGTGTTCCATGGTCCGTTGAAGTTCCTCGTGTTTTGGGATTGGTGCAAACTCATCGTCCACTTCTTTCCGCCAGGGAACATGTAGAGTCCCGTATCCCGCATGGCCTTTTGTATCATCTTGCAGATAGCGTTCTTGCCCACCGGACCCTTGGCGCTGGGAGCACGGAAGTAGTTCACCATGGTCTCAATGGTATAGTTGGACGCGCCGTTCGATGCGAAGCGGAACGCAATGCCATGGCACCGAATCCAGTTGATTAGGAAGGCGGTGATCTCTCCAACCGTAACTACCTCATTCTGTGGGAAGCGAAGGAACTGAGGAGGAGCATTCGCGAACAATGGCAAGTTATCCTTTCGAGGTTGGGTAGCAGGTGCTACGGCAGGTACTGCGGCGGGTACTGCGGCAGGTGCCACGGCAGGTGCTAAGTTCGCCATCTTTGCAAAAACTTAGTGAAGGCTGATGTGGTTGTTGATACTGATGATAGTGTGGCTACACGTGTAGTGTCAGCTTAGAAGGCTTACAAGAGACGGATATCCCGAGAGTTCGGAGCGGCAATGATGTGAATGTTGAATGGAGCAAAGGACGTACCTGTGGGCTCAGAGCGTTGGGGATGAGACTTGAGAGAATGTAGGTTGCTGATCCTGGTTGAGAGACCGGAAACCAGTGTGCGTAGAGGATGAAAAGGCAGTAGGAGAGAATGCGCGATGTTCATATACAGAGCGGCGGCAAGAATTCACGGGTGGTGACCAAAGCGCCGACTAGCCCGCGTTTTTTCGACAAAGGTATCCGTCATCGGCTTACAGCGTTCGTTTGTTCAAGAAGTTCACGATGGTGCGGAAGACCAATGAGAAGGCTCGATGTCACAGTTCTCGCGATAGGGGTACGTGCACCACCATCCGGGGCCCGAGCAAGAGTAACTACATTGCATGGGTCTGGAAGAAACTAGCCCGATTGAGTAATTCAGCGATGTGCAGGGCTGCAGGACGCGGGCAGTTCCTGTGGATATGACGTCAATCATCACGACGCGATCGCGGTCGCGTCAGGAAGTGCGGGTTTTGATCGAATCGGGAACATAAAACTGGGCCGGAAGGTCGGGACGCGGGAAGAGAGGTCATCGGGACGATTACATATCGATAGCGAATTTATATATTGGACGCGTGAGCGAGAATCGGATGGAGGACCCTCGATGCGAAGGGCGCGCTCTAAATGCGCCTATCAGATTGTCAGTGGCTCCACGCTTGCTATTCGAATGTGCAAGCATACCAACACGCGCGCACTTGACATCGCATCAAGCAACTGCAGGTCGGTCAGAAATGAGACAAGTGCTACGCTTTCGGTATTTCAACGCACGATATCTTTCTTGCGCCGCAGTGCAGAGTGCAAACTGACGGAATGAATTGAGCAACTGCGCGGCCAGTATCGAGCTCGACAGAATCAGGTACTCCAGGGGAACCTCGAGGAGGAAATGAGTATCATTTTGTCCAGTTTGAGAACGCAGTCGATCCCGTGAACGCTTGCTCGTCGCAAGTCGTTGGCAATCAAATTGAAGGTTGCTGCTTGTTCACAAATTTCGTAGCGCTTGAGGGCAGCAAGACCGAGACAGAGGATTAGACTTGCCAGCAATTGACCTTTTCGCCGTCTTCCGGACAGTGCAAACATGTGATGCGAACTGGACGTCGATGGCTTGACGTTGAATTTCGCTCTCACTAGCGTCTCGGCTAGGTACAAGCATTGATGCAGGTACCGTAGATCGCCCCTGTCTAGGCTGGAACAACGACAGGAGGAAGATTGTGGAAATTTGTTGCACGCGGAGATCCAAGCCGTGCTCAGCTGCGTATTGTCCATTTGATGAGCTTGCGCAATCCCAAGAGAGCAGTACGACATTACTCCACTTGGACCGCAGTACTTTCATAATATCAGCATCTCTACGCGACCATACCAAGTGCAGCATTCTGGTGTCCTTACCTCTCGCCGAATACTCCTGGAGTCTTCCTAAGGACTAGGATTCGGCCGCCGCCTGCGTCCTTTCGATATTCCCGATACTTGTTCTCTACCACTTCGGCTTTTCCCTCCTTCGCAAGACGCTGCACTTCAGCCTCAAAGCCCTTGTCCTGCCAATGGCTCTCCAGTATGGTAGCTGCGACAATGCCGCTGATCTTTGCGACCCTCAAGAACTCCTCCAGTGGCTCTGGTCCAAGATGCCCATGCGTAAAGGTGCCGCAGCATGTGACTACGTCGTACGTTCCATCTGCGAATGGTAGCGTCCCTGTCAAATCTGCAATCTCGAAGGTCCTGTATGCCCCTGTCTTACTTGCAACGTTCAGCATGCCTTGACTGATGTCGAGCCCATCGATAGCCTTCGCGCCTAGCTTCGCCAGCTCGACACCAACAAGTCCAGTCCCGCACCCCGCGTCAACAATAGCCATGTTGCTCAAGGATTCTTGTGGGTTGGCAATATGGTCGGGCTTCAGTCTACGGGCGACCGCTTCGGCAACTAGACGTGGAGCCGTGAACTCGTGCTGCGTCATGTCCTTGTCGTAAGTGATTGCCCACTCATCATACAGTTTGCGCGACTCCTCGGTACTGCTGGCTGCGAAGACGCGCTCGAGAAGGGTGTGCTTTTCGCTGTCGGCCATGCTCAAGGACATCTCTCCACGGTAAGATTCTGATTTCGTATATCGTTGTACGCAGCAATGATAAGCTATGCGGTCGATGCGAAAGAATCCCCTAGGAAGTCGTGTTAATGCATCGTCGGCTGAGCGCCTGCAGTGTTGCTGTCCTCATCTTACGTCATGCTGCCCCGCACAGATACCCTACTCTGCACCTATGCGAACCACGACCTGAGTCGCACCATCATTATCGCTTATGCTCAACGCTGGCTGCAGAGGTATTGCGACTGGGGGTGCAGCAATTTCGCATGTCTCTGTCCACGTGGAAGAGTGCGGAGGTAGAGATGCATCATTACAGGACAGAGACAACAATTGATCGCGTCACGTCGGCCTTAAATGATCTCAAGAGCAAAAGTGTGGGCAGATGGCAGTACTAACATGATGAAGATGACAGATGTATCACGTGAGAATAGGAGTTGGCGTGGCCCTACCTAGGTAGCGCGTCGAGGTCTAGGAAGCAGCCCCGACACTTGAACGCGACCACGCCCCACACTCGCTACCATCCACCACATCGGACGCAACAGACATTTCGCAGCCGTGTACCGTTCGTAATGTCATTTTCAAGGCTATATGGAAGTGGTTACGATGGAGAACCTGCATTTGTGACGGATTTTCGCAACTTGATCGATCTCGAAGCGCAAAAGGAGGATTTGATCCATCACCCACCATAACCTGTCTGCAGATCACGTGTGCTGAGGGCCCCATCATCAATTCGCTCTCTTCCAGTCTGGAACAGATAGGTCACAGCAACAGTGACTACAGCCTGGCCACACAAACATTGACGACATGGAAGGAGGCTATACCCAAGGCTCCTGCGGCACCTAAGCGGCTAGCGTACATTCTCGACCACCTCTACCCTCATGCTTCCGATAGCCTTCATTTCGAGGACCTTGTCGGCAAAGACCTAGATACCTCCCTTAAACTTCAGAAAGCGTACGACGAGGCTGGCTTCATGTTATTTTTGTGCAGGTCCTCGATCGAACAGATTCTCGACGACGGCTACGTTGGCCATGGCTGCATACGGGACGTGCACACGGGAGCCCCTGAATCAATCAGGGTAGAATATGTCAGCCACAAGCATGGAAGAATGCTACTTGAATACGCAGATATAACCGAAGACGACATTGTGCAGGATTTGCGGGATGGTACCATAATACTAGACGCTCAGAGTCCACTCGCTGTACTTCTGCTTCTCGCCTTGAGATTCATCCCTTTCTTGGAAGACGAGCTCGAAGATAACCAATACGCCGCGCAGGAAATCGTTACGTATCTTCGCAACGAATGGCGAGAAAGCGACTCAAAAGCAACGGATTTGCAAAACCTACGTCGTGTGTGCACCACATTCATTCGCAGGCTGGAGAGGCAGCCATCTATCGGTGACCGTTCCATAACGTGGTTTACCGAAAGGGCAATATTCGAGGTAGTGATTGCCGCAGCCGAGACGCAAAACTGGTTGCTTTTTGCCAGAGCCCTGGCTTGCTTGGAAGGTGGAATACAGTCACTTGAATCTTCCGAATTTCGAAGGCTATTAGAACATGTGCCTTTTGAACAAGTCAAACTTAGGTAGGCGCACAGCCATCGCGTTCGAAAACCTTCGCTTATTTGATCAGTCTAGACATCGACATCAGAAGTTCCCATCGGTGGATGAATGCGACCGTGGGAGAAGCACCGAATTGGCCGAATTTGTTGAGATCAATCATCAGACGGTGAGAAGAGAAGCCAAAGCATTGTCGAACCGTGCAGCTTCAGCGACCGAGTTTACGCGACACTGAGAAAGTCGTACGAGATGGGCAGGGAAAACAGCCTTGGATGTTGGGAGCGAGGCTTGTAACCAATGGCCGATCTGCCGACGCGTGACTTGGAGTCCGAGAGCCTCGGTCCAGCGTTGGCCGCGGTTGCCCCACAAGATGTTAAAGCTCCATCTCCGCACTCGACAAGTTCCAGCTCAGCATCTCCTGGCATCTCAGAACATCAATCAGACTTGACAGATTATCCCTTCCAATCGCAAAAATGACTGATCGCCTCAAGTCTATTGTTTCGCAAATTGCGCCCTCAACCAGCGCGTTGTCGGCCATGTGAGTATCCGCCACGTGCATCTGCACAACAAATGCTGCCACCTCAATGCACATGGGACGAAAATCTGATACGTGTCGCGCAGCACCACCAAGAACCCCGATGATATTGTCATCACCCTCGCGCTCCGCACACCTCTCACAAAGGCACACAAGGGTGGCTTCAAGGACACGACGCTCGATGGACTCCTCGTCAAGACCCTGAAGGCTGTTGTACAAAAAGCGAACCTTGACCCTGCCGTCGTAGAAGACATTTGCCTTGGAAACGTCAGCGATTCCAAAGCCGCATACTACGTCCGCGCCGCTATGCTGGCTGCCGGTTTCCCCAACACCACATCCGGATCATCCCTGAACCGATTCTGCTCATCAGGATTGAAGGCCGTGCAGGACATTGCCAACCAGATTGCCCTTGGCAGCATCGAGGTCGGTCTGGCCTTGGGCGCCGAGAGCATGACACAGGGCGGCGACCGTCTCGAGAGGCCGTTCGTCGACGAGATTCTAGAGAACCAGGAGGCCAGCGACTGCATGCAGCCCATGGGCCAGACATCAGAGAACGTCGGAAAGGACTTCAACATCTCGCGCGAGAGGCAGGACAGGTTCGCCGCTGAGTCCTACCGAAGAGCCGAGGTCGCCCAGAAGGCGGGCTGGTTCGACGACGAGATCGCGCCCATCAAGGCCACCGTCAAGGACCCCAAGACCGGCGAGTCCAAGGAGGTCACCCTGACCCGCGACGAGGGTATCCGTGCCGGCACCACATTTGAGAGCCTGCAGAAGCTCAAACCTGCCTTCCTTCCCCACGGCGACCGATCCCACGCCGGCAACTCTTCGCAATTGACCGACGGCTGTGCCGCCGTCCTGCTGATGAAGCGCTCAACCGCCGAGAAGCTCGGCCAGCCCATCCTCGCCAAGTACGTCGGCGCCACCGTCGCCGGTCTTCCTCCCCGCATCATGGGCATCGGCCCATCCGTCGCCATCCCCAAGCTGCTCACCAAGTTCGGCCTGACCATCGACGACGTCGACCTGGTTGAGATCAACGAGGCGTTTGCGTCCATGGCTGTCTACTGCCTCGAGACGCTCAAGATCGACCACAACAAGCTCAACGTCCGGGGCGGCGCGATTGCGCTTGGCCACCCGCTTGGATGCACAGGCGCGCGCCAGATCGTCACCGGTTTGAGCGAGTGCAGGAGGCAGAAGAAGAAGATCCTGCTCACGAGCATGTGCATTGGTACGGGCATGGGTATGGCGGGTTTGTTCGTCAACGAGCAGAATGTTTAGATTAGGTGTCGTTTAATCTTCGGGTTGTATATTTGCAATATATTCATGTCAGACTTGCATCGGTGCGCGTTTGGCGCTTTCTTCTTGTACAACACTGCTTGCGCTATGAGGATGCTGATCACTTTGCCGACGAATTACCGGCCTTGCACCGCGCTGTCCTGAGCAATGTGTCAAAAGGAGCGGAAAAGACGATACTGCCTTGCACCGAGTCTTGCGTCCTCCTCAAACCCAAGATTCATGTCTTCGTTCAAGTACTCATTATCCACCACCTTCGACACTCACTCGTTATTTCCCTACCAACACACAAACGACCTTGGTCATGTCTATTCTAGCATGCTCAGCCATCGACACGTTTAAGAAATTAAATGTCCCGCGCCCTGGCTTTTCTGCGGGCGTGTCTGCCAGGCTCGACGAAACCTAGATCTCTTGCAGCGCAGGCGTTTTGCCCGTCTCAACTTCTCAGCGTCTGCATGGCGCGCGCTGTTGCTGGTATTATGAGTTTGGCTTATAAGAGGCCGCGTTATTCAGACCAAAACGAGCCTGATGTACCGAAGGGTGTTGTAGGTGGTAGGGCTCGCGCTGGCGCTCAGTTGCAGTCGGGCCATGTATTCCCTTCCTTTGGTGAGATGGTTGTGGTCGAATGGCAAGTTGCAGGCGACATGTGGCTGGACACGCCTTGATGACGGGTAGCCCGGCTTGATGGTCTACATAGGCAAGTGCTTTACCGGTGTAATTCTCGATTCAAGCCTGTAGCGTATCGACGCCTATGCGCTGGCTTGGAAGACGCTCTGGATCAGCAGGCGAAAACATGGCTGGGACAGCAAATGGGTCAACTAGTCTGTCGAAGAAGGCGGGTAGTCTGGTCTGCTCTTTGGCCTCTTGTGCGATCAGAGGCACATCTGAGCCCAACATGGTGAGTTGGGACTCTTTCGTGGCATCGTCTATACGGTGGATTAGCTGCTGTTATCACATTAAAAATGTTCTGTCACGGATACTCAAGCATACGTTAGGGTGATGGACAGAAAGGCAATGATGATGGGGATGGGCAAGGGGACGATTGTGATGAGGATGGTCATGGTCATGAGGATAACGAAGGCGAATACGAAGACAAAACCGACGAAGTCACATAAGTGGATCAAAGGCTCAAGTGAGTTGTTTGCGAATAAGTTTTGACAACGTTTGCTCGAATCCCATACTCTCCATCTTTTCCACGTCGATATGTTATTAATCAGGGGGTAGCCCACTAACAGCCGTCAGCGATGCTTCAAGAACAATACACGTGCCCTCTGCCAACTTACAGAACAGCGCGCAGCTCCTCAGTCTCACATAAAAGGCGCCTCGAATCCTCATACCTCCTCAAATCCCCTCGCCCCTCCAAGCTCAAGCAAACTGCCTCCTCCTCCCCGCCGCAACATCCGCCACATCCCCCTTCTTCACCACCTCCAACTCAAACACCACCTCCATCCCCGTGCACCTCCTCAACTTCTCCCGAATCACCCCCGGCACATCCGAATAGTCCCGATCCCCAGTGACCACCAGCCTCACGCGCCTCAAACTCCCAAACACCGCCAGGTCCAAGAATCCATCGTCCCACGCCTCCACGCACCACCGAAAACCCCGCTCGATCCGCATCTCGCGGACCAGCGGGAAGTACTCGACCGGCAGCACATGCGTGAACGCGTCCATGTCGGCGACGTACAGCTCGAAGGTATTGAGCGCGCACACGCGCGACCCGTAGCACTCGTGCAGCCACTTGCACGCGCGTGTGGAGCCGAGCAGCTGCGTGAGAGGGTACGCGATTCCGCCGTCGACGTATTGGAATCGGGGCGCCTGTTGCCTGCGGCCGGTGGACAGGTTCACGTAGATTGTCCCGATGGAGAGCGCGGAGTCCATGATTTGGTTCAGTAGCTCGTTGGGGAGACGCAGGAGGGGCGAGGTCTGCTTGTTCGGCTGCGAGCTGGGGAGGGTTAGAGAGAGGCTGAGATAGGGGTGGGGGACGTACAGTGCCAGGGCGGCGCTACGGGTCAGTGACATGCTGGCGACTGGTGTTGGCTGGGGATTGGTGTGGACCGAGGATTGGTGTGGAAGTCTGTGTCTGCGTGTGGGTTCGTGAGTGTGTCGGGCGATTTGCTTGTCGTGTATGGTCTGGGTGGTTCTTGTCGTATATAGGAAAGACGATGGCTGGTATCCGAGGGGGGGGCGGCGTGCAGGCTTTAAGTACATGTAGGAGGCGGACACTAGTTTGTTAGTGCTTGCGGGACGCGTGTGGCAAAGCCTGCGTTCACGGCGCAAGCTGCAGGGGACCTTTCCCCGCAGGGGACCTTTCCCTCTACACGGCACCATGCAGCTGTCGGGTCGGAAACGCGGGAGCACTGCACCGCCAAGGCAGATCATCACGGGAAATCGTGGAGACACGGAAGCCCTCTACT
>Ga0265780_10004719_pt1 | contig 17470 bp, 11 predicted proteins | sample P1T30metagenome_FD_192432 | JGI IMG/M metagenome (GOLD analysis project Ga0265780, IMG submission 192432) | Plant litter microbial communities from East Loma Ridge, Irvine, California - P1 T30 | ecosystem: Environmental > Terrestrial > Plant litter > Unclassified | place: USA: California...
GAGCCTGAAGCCGGCTTTGGTCGCATAGGCGAGGACGGACGAACGCTTCATGTAACCGCTGCGCGCCTCCTCGATCGTACCGGACGCCTCGGGCAAGTGATGCTCGACGACGCCCAGCGTGCCGCCGGGTTTCAGCATGGCGAACATCTGATCGAAGGCCGCTTGCGTCCGGTCGGTCGCACCGAAGCGCCAATTATGGACGTTGCGGAAGGTGAGGACGACGTCCGCGCTGCCCGCTGGCACCGAGGTCCCGTCCGGTCCGGCCGGGAATGTCGCGAATCTCACGGAGCCGTACGCAGACGGCGCTGCGGACTGTTTGGCCTTGACCGCAGCAGCCCTTTGTCGTCCGGCCCGGCCGCATACAGCGTCCCATGCGCTGCCAGATACGGACCGAGGATTTCCGTGTACCATCCTCCGCTCGGCCAAATTTCGACCACTGTGTCCGTGGGTTTCACCCCGAAGAAGCGCAGCGTCTCGACAGGGTGGCGATAGCGATCGCGCGCGACGTTGGCAGGTGAGCGCGTTGACGCCTTTACCGCTGCCATCAGGGCAGGCGACGATGCCGGCCGAGCGGCAGCGACGGAGCCGGCGGTAAGCAGCAAGGCGAGGAGGGCAGGGCCAGAACGCATAACGTACCTTTCGCGAGGGAGGTGCAGCGTTACCCGATCATGGCTCGCAACAGAAGTCCGCTATCTGGTACCCTCAAGATGATACGGAGGCACTTCTCGCGTAGAGCGCGAGGGCGACAACTGTGTTTAATCACGGTGATAGGCTGCTATCAGGATTCAAATTGTAATGCTTACGCGGCGAAAGTCGGGCGGATCGAAGTGCGCTCCGAATGACCGAAGATGGGTCGTTACTGCCGATAGGTCTGTCACGATACGCGATTTGCGCTGAATGTTGTTCGTACCGATACAATCAATCGTTATTATGGGCTCGCACTGTACGTAACTGCTTCTTTTGCTAGGCGGCTCAAGCCACGTATTTTATTGTGGAATGAATGGGTACGCTAATCATGAACCCAAGATTCTCGCCGTCCATTATCACTAATTCCCCCGAACTGGCCTCCAACAGTGATCGAGCAATCGCGAGTCCAAGACCGGTCCCACCCTTGTCCCGCTTCGTCGTGAAGAACGGCTCGAACAATCGTGCCCGGTCTGCAAAAGACGCGCCGTGACCGTCATCGACGACTAGGAGTTTCAGGGAGGTATCCTCGACAAGCATACGGATCGTCACCAATCGGGCGTTTGCCTGTCGGCTGTTTTCCAACAATGTTACGAGAACGGCCTCCAACGTTGCCGCTGGCACACGCACCGTGGGTAGGGCTGAGTCACAGACAAGTTCGATCGCGAAATTCGCCGTTCGCCAGGAATCTGCGACCCTCGCGACAACTTGCCCGGCGTTTATGCTAGCGTCTTCCGGTTCCGCCATGTCGGCACGAGCCAAGTCCAGCAGTCGCGTTACCAAAAGGGTCAGCCGGCGCGCGTCGGCTTCAGCATTCGCCAAGAAGCGGTAGCGATCTTCCGCGACCATATCGGGGTGATCCTGAAGCAATTCTACCGCGCCGCGGATGCCGGCGAGCGGGGTCTTGAACTCGTGGCTGACCGCGTGGGCGAAGTCGCGCAGATAGCGCGAGCGACGCTCGATCGCCGCCGCCATCACCGCGAAATCGGCGTAGAGGCCCTGGATCTCGATCGCCGCGGTCGGTGGTGGATCGGGAACGCGACCGCGGCCGCTCGCGACGGCGCGCGTCGCCGCGCCGAGCTGTTCGATCGGGCGCGTGACGCCGCGAGAGATGATGCCGCTCAGCACCACGAGCAACCCGAAGATTGCGGCAATGCCAAGCGCGATCTTGCCGCGGTCTTCGTACAATCCCCGGAACAGTGCACGGGCTGAGCGCGACAGCAGGAGCACGCCGACCACGCGGTCGCCGACGATGATCGGGCGCGCGTAATGGACGCGGATCGCTGCTGCTCGGGACAGCCATTCGAAGCGGTACGTCGCGCGGTATGCGCCGTTGCGGCGAAGCACCGTCGAGGCGCGGCCGGCCAGTGCGGCGGCAACTTCGGGGAGTGCGGCGTAGCTACCGACGGCCGAACTCCCGGCGACGATGCTGCCATTGCGATCGAGAAGGATGATCGAGGCCAGCGTGGTGGACCGCGTCGCTTCCATGATCGGCGAAAGACGCGTGGCGGCGACCACCGCATCGGGCGATGGTCTAGGACCAGCCGCGACCGGTGGCCGCTCCGCACCGATCGGCGTCGTGCTGAGGTCGATGCCGGATGCGGGCGCCTGCACGTAGGGGTTGTCGTCGCCTGCAATCTCGTGATGCGCAACTCGACCCCGCGGTGCGGCAGGCCAGAGCGCCGCCGCGGTCGCGGACAGCACCGCACCCTGCGCGACCAGCTCCGCCTCGGTCTGGCGGACGAGCGTGTTCTCGTAGACACGCAGGAACACCGCGCCGAACCCAGGTAGCGCGGCGACCAGGAACAGCGTCGCGAACAGGATCGTACGCAAACGCAACCTTGGCCAGTGGCGTTTCGCCCAGTCCTTGACCCTGCCGATCACGCGCCTGTGCACGATCCGAGACGATAGCCGATCCCCGCCCGCGTCTCGATCAAGTCGTCAGCGCCAGCCTTCGCGAACTTGCCGCGCAGGTTGCGGACGTGGCTGTCGATCGTCCGGTCGGTGACCGCGAAACCGGGGCCATGCAGCCGGTCGATGATCGCGTCGCGGCTGAAGACGCGTCCCGGCATCGACGCAAGTAGCCGGAGAATCTGGAACTCGGTAACGGTCAGCGCGATCTCGACCTCGTTCCAGAGCGCGCGCCAGCCGTCCAGATCGAGCCACAACCGACCGTGCGACAAGTCGCGCCCGTCCTCGGTGTTCGGTGCCCGCGCGGACGTGCGGCGCAGGATCGCCATGACCCGCGCTACCACTTCGCGCGGCGAAAACGGCTTCACCACATAGTCGTCGGCGCCGAGTTCGATGCCGAGCACCCGGTCGATCTCGTCGTCGCGGCTCGACAGGAACAGGATCGGGATGTCCGCCCCGCCCTCTCCGCCGCGAAGCCGTCGACATACCTCCAGTCCGTCCATCCGCGGCATGTTGATGTCGAGCACGACAAGGTCGGGCGCATGCGTCTCGACAAGCGCAAGCGCGGCTTCGCCGTCCGCCGCCTCGATCGCGCCGAGTCCGGCCTTGTCGAACGCGAACACGAGCAGTTGGCGAATATGAGGATCGTCGTCGACGACCAGGATAGTGCGGGGCATCGGGCACAGGATCATTGTTGCGCGCCCGGCGTCAACGGCTTTGGTGCTGGCGCTGTAGGTGAAGGTGGCAGCGGTGCAGACGTCTTCGACGCCTGAATGGGTAGCGGCGCCAACGTCTCCTCGACCATTGGGGGCGGCAGGATCAGCCCGTCGCAGCTTCGTCCGTCCGGCGAGGACCGCGAACGCGGCGCCTTGGTGCCGAACATCGCCCGGACGGTCGCAAGCCGTCTCCCATTGCGCGGCGTCCAGCGACGCCAATAGGCTTGCCCGTCCGCGGTTTCGACCTGACTTTCCCACCGCAGATACGCCAGCCGGTCGCGCAGACCGGGCTGTTTCGCGTGCTGCTCCAGCATCGCCAGCGAGACCAGCGACGATGACCCGAGCCGCGCCATATAACAGAGGTCTAGCGGCGGTCCCGCCTTACCTCTGACGAGCGTCGTGCGGACATTCCACGCCGCGGCGGTCGCGCCGAGATCGACGACGCTTGCCGTCACCAGTACCGTGAAAGCCGCCAGGGCATTGGCGTTGATCAGCCACGAAGCCGACTTGCCTGCCAGCAATCGCCAGCCGATCAGCGCCAGCCCCGTCGCTACTAGCCCCATCCATGCAAGCGCGGACAGTCGCAACACCGTCATCCCGTAGGCGTCGACATAATCGAGCGTTCGCAATGCACTCGACGCCACCAGCAGCAGGTTCTGCACGATCCACACCGTCACCAGCCGCCGCACCAGCGGGCTCGCCGCGGCAGCACTGCCCGGACGTAATGCCAGCAGCACGAACACAGCGGCGAGCACCGCGGTCACGATCAACGAATACGCGCCCCGATGCGCATAGTCCGCCATCGTCACGCCCGCAGGCAGTCCTGCACCGCTCCACAGGAACGCGATGTCGAGCGCATTCTCGACTGCGAAAATAGCATTGAACGTCACAAGCGAAAGGATCAGCGTCGTCACCCCCGGCTCGAACACCATGCCGATCGAGCGTTCGTCGATACGCGATGCCCGCGTCGTGCGCCGACTTGGCCGCAAGCTTGCCCAGATCGTAACCAGCACACAGAGCCCGAACACCGTCCGCCATGTCACCGCCCACGGATCCGGCAGCACGATCCGCGAGAATGCCTGACCAATCAGCGGATTGGCACTCGCGAACAGCGCAACGAACACCGTGCCGCCCACCAGGGGCAACGCGACGACAGCCCCGATCGCGCGGATGCCGCCGGAGGACGGACCTCGACGCTGGCGGACCATCGACAGCCGCGCAGCATCCTTCAGCGGCGCAACGACGGCGGACATCGCATGCCAGCCAAGCCTGCGCGCCCAGGCGAGCGCATCGTCGAACCCCCGTCGTGGCAGGAGCGCGGCAAGAGAAACCGCCGTCCAGAACAGCACCCAGCCGAGGAAGCTTGGATCGTCGACGAGCACCGCCGCCAATCCGGCGCCAGCAATCAACGCCAGTCGCGCCAATCCGTCATGCCAGATCGCCCGTCGCGTCAGCAACAGGGCGTTGATCCAGGCGAACGCGAACCCGCCAACAACCGCGCCATTGCCATCGGCGATCAGTAGCTCGGCCAGGACGATCATAGCCAGGGCAGCGCCGATCTTGGCCGTCAGTCTTCCATTACTGTTCATCCTCGCACTCCCCGATTGTCGAGGATCGGCTTTGCCACGGTCCCGTGAGCGTCGGATCGCGAGGTCCGTGTGCGGTCCGTTCGCTTGTCGTGCAGATCCTGTGCAGAGGATGAATCCAAACCCGGTCGGTTTCCCTCAACCTGCGTTGCGAATGCCTCGGTACAGGGCTAGCCTCGCCTTGGGGGGTATCGGCGCATGGAGTGCAAAGACCGGATCGGCCGGCGTTTCGTAACGAAGCGTTGTCGTCTGTCCGTTACCCGTTCGTCGATGCAGAACCAAAGTCCTCACCGGTGCCACGGCCTATGTTCGCGATCTTCCTGACGCCGGCTTACGCGCCGTTCGCGATCGCGTTCGTCGTGATGATCGGGATTGGGCTGATCGAGGCGATCGGCCTTGGGCTCGGTCATCTCGATCTCCACGCAGACGTTCATGCCGAAGCCGATGGCGGCGGCGTGCTCGACTGGCTCGGGCTCGGCCATGAACTGCCGATCCTTATCTGGCTGACCTCACTGCTTGGCTGCTTCACGCTGGCCGGGATCGCCATTCAGCAGGGCGCGACCGCGCTGGCCGGCGCCCCGCTACACTGGGGCCTCGCCTCGGGTGGTGCGCTGATCGCCGGCAGCCTGCTCAACACGCTGGCCGCCAACGGCCTCGCGCGGATCATGCCCGGCTTCGAGACCAGCGTGATCTCGACCGACGACTTCCTTCGCCGCCGCGGTACGATCCTCGAAGGCACCGCCCGCCGCGGATCGCCCGCCCGTGCGAAGATCGTCGACCAGCACGGGCAGGCGCATTTCATCATGGTCGAACCGCATAACGACACCGACACGATCGCCACCGGCGAGACCGCGCTGATCGTCCGCCGCGACGGCAAACTCTTCTACGCACTGCCCGAGGCCAACACGCTTCTGCGGTCGATCTAACCAACGCATAACCGGGGAGGGTTTCATGCCCGCACAGCTTCTGAACGTCCTGATCTACGCCGGCATCGTGCTGTTCGCACTCGTGGTGATCGGCATCATCCTGACCCGGCTCTACCGCCGTGCAACCAAGGACGTCGCGCTGATCCGTACCGGCTTCGGCGGCGAGAAGGTCGTGCTCAACGGCGGCATCATGGTCATCCCGGTGCTCCACGAACTGATGCAGGTCCGCTTGACCACCGTGAAGCTGGAAGTGTCACGCCTCAACAAGGATGCGCTGATCACGCTCGACAAGCTGCGCGTCGACGTCGTCGGGCTGTTCCACATCAAGGTGAAGCCCGACGCCGAGTCGATCGCCGCCGCCGCGCAGACGCTCGGCGATTCGGTCAACAGCCCCGATGCGGTGAAGTCGCTGCTCGACGGCAAGCTCGTCTCCGCGCTGCGATCGGTCGCAGCGACGATGACGATGGAGCACCTCCACGCCAACCGCGCCGACTTCATCCAGAAAGTGCAGGAGGCGCTGATGACCGATCTGGACATGAACGGCTTCCAGCTGGAATCGGTCAGCATCACGCATTTCGACCAGACCGCGTTCGAGCATTTCAACGAGAACAACGCGTTCGATGCCGAGGGGCTGACCGTGCTCACGCGGACGATCGAGGAGCGCAAGAAGATCCGCAACGACATCGTCGCCACCAACCGCGTCGAGATCGAGCAGCGTAACCTAGACGCGAACAACCAGTCGCTCGAGATCGCCCAGGCCGCTGAACAGGCGCGCCTGACGCAGGAGCAGACGCTCTCAGCCCGCCGTGCCGAACAGGCGACCGCGATCGCCACCGCCGAAGCCGAGCAGACCCGGCTTGCCGAGATCGCGCGCATTACGGCCAGCCAGGCGCAGACCGTTGCGCAGACCGAAGCCGACAAGGTGATCCAGACCGCGACCATCGCTCGTGACGGTGCGATCCAGACCGCGACGATCGAACGCGACCGCACGATCGAGATCGCGCGCATAACGACCGCCGTGCAGACCGCGCAGAAGTCCGAGGAGGAATCAACCGCTACCGCCGCCGCCAACGAGGCGCGCGCGCTCGCCGTCCGCGCCGAGGAAAGCGTCGCCACCGCCAAGGCAACCGAGATCGCCAACCGCACCAAGAACGTTGCCGTGATCGCCGCCACCCAGCGCGCGCAGGAAGAGGCCGTCGGCATCACCGTCGCCGCCACCGCCGAAAAGGAGGCCGCGGAAGCCCGCGCCAGTGCCCTGCGCACCGAAGCGACTGCCGAAGCCGATGCCGAGAAGGCCCGCGCGGAAGGTCGCGAGGCGGCGTTCAAGGTCGACGCGGCAGGTCAGGCATCGCTCAACGAGGCGACCAACCTGCTGAGCGATGCACAGACCGCGCTGCTGATCCGCCGCGCGATGCTTGAAGCCCTGCCCGCGATAATCGCTGCCGCGAGCAAGCCAATGGAGAATATCGACAAGATCAGCATCCTCGATGCGCGCGGACTGCATGGCGACGGGAGCAGCGACGGCGCGACCGGCGGCGGTCAGGGCAATCTCGCCGATGCCGCAGTCGCAGCGGCGATGCGCTACCGCGTCGGCGGCCCGCTGATCGATGGGCTGATGGCGGAACTCGGCATGACCGGCAGTTCGTTGAACGGTATGCTCGCCGGGAGCGGCGGGGATGCAGTGCCAGCCCGAGCTTCCGCCACCGATGCCCACAAACATCCCGCTGCACTTAACGGCGGATCGGGCAACCCTCCGGCCTGATCGGGTAGGTGCGGTCGCAAGATCCCGCGAAATCGATCGATGCGCCGCTAGGTTCGGCAATGGATTTTCGAGCACGAGAATTAGGGCGAGGCGGCATATCCAATTGGAACGCGCCGTCCTCGCTAACCGCATGCTCAAGCTATCGTTCGCTGGCAACTACGGTCCACCGAACGTCGATCACTCGACCTATGGGTCTACTCGACTAGGAGGCTACCGGGTGATTTTCCAAACCCGTCTCGCCACCACGACATAGTCTGGTGGTCGAGCGAGCATACCGTAAGCGCCGTCAAGCGATCCCAAGCGATTGCCTGGCCGCCGGTGAACAATGAGGTCGTCGTGGCGTGCTTAAAGGACGCTGCCGGCTGCGGGCGTTATCGATGTGTGGGACGTCGAAAACTGGTTCCCACCTCCTCGAGACGCCGGAAGTGCAGGGCGAAATGCAAATCGATATTACCGCAGGGAGATGGTTTTCAGCGCTTGTCTAATCGCCACTTGCCGTCCCTCCAAGTGTACAGTGCCGGCAATATTCATCGGCGGAATGACCAAGGTCGACGTTCCGGCTGCCGAGTCTTGAACGACGTTGGCCTGCTTACCCTTTATCCTGGCAGTGCCGGCGCCGTCCCAACCGTGGACGGTGATCGCAATGCTCTTCCACCACGGCTTGAACCCACCCTCGGGCTTGGCGAAGTCGATCGACAGCCCGGTTGGCGTGATCGTGCAGCGCACCGTCTGGCGGAAATAGCCCCGGCGGGTGTACGCCAGGGTGCGGCCGTCATCCTCGTAGAGCGTGCCCATGCAGTCGGCGCCGGGATAGACATCGAGCCGGAGCGGGCCGTTCGGGGTTTCGCTCGTGCTCTGGACCAAGGGCTGACGGGGCAGGATCGTGCCGGCGCGGACGAACACGGGCAGGCGATCGAGGCGCGGCGTCTCGGTCACGCTGTCGCCGAGCGTCCGCGCGGTCGGCACGGCTTGCGTCGCCGATTGGATTGGACCCGCGGCGGCAGGCTCGGGCGTGCCGACGCGCTGTCCGGTCCAATAGTCGTACCAGCCGCCAGCGGGGAGGCAGACGTCGTAGGTCTGCGGCGATTCCGGCTTTGGCGGCGGCGCGATCAGCAGCGACTTGCCGAGCGTGAACGCCATCGACTGGTCGCACGAGGCGGTCGCGGCGGCGGGATAATCGTAGAACACTGGCCTCATGATCGGATCGCCGAACCGCGCATTCTGGTCCGCCAGTGCGTAGAAATACGGCATCAGGCGATAGCGCTCCTCGATGAAGCGGCGGCGGATCGCGAGGTGGTCGGGGCCATCGACCCAGGGCTCGACGCGCGGGGTGCCGGTCGCCGAATGGTTGCGGAACACCGGCGTGAATGCGCCGATCTCGGTCCAGCGCGTGAGCAGGTCTGGGCTCGGGCCGCCGGCAAAGCCGCTGACGTCGGCGGCGCTGTAGCCGAAGCCCGACAGGCCGAGGTTGATGATCTGCTGCACCGACAGCTTCAGGTGATCCCAGGTCGCGCTGTTGTCGCCGGTCCAGGTGACCGCATAACGCTGCCCGCCGGCATAGCTCGCGCGGGTCATCACGAACGGGCGCTCGTCGGGGCGCAGCTTGAGCAGGCCGTCGAACGTAGCACGCGTATTCTGCATGCCGTAGACGTTGTGCGCCTCGCGATGATCGGTGATCCGCGCCGCGAAATCGTCGCTGTCGATGCGGTGGCGGGTGTCGAGCGGCATCGTCTTGGTCGGCGTCTCGAAGATCGCCGGCTCGTTCATGTCGTTCCAGAACCCCGCGATCCCGGCGTCGAGGAAGCCCTTATACTGCTGTCCCCACCAGGTCCGCGCGGCGGTCTTGGTGAAGTCGGGAAACACCGACGGGCCGGGCCAGACCGGTGCGACATAGGGGGTGCCATCGGCGTTCTTGATGAACGCGTCGGCTTTCATTCCGCTCTGGTAGGGCGCGTAACCCTGCTCGACCGCGGCGATGTGGAGGTCGGTGATCGCGACCAGCTTGATCCCGTCCGCCTTCATCTCAGTGGCGAGCTTGGGCAGATCGGGGAAGGTCTTGGCGTCGGTGGTGAACGGACGGTTGCGATCCTGATAGCCGATGTCGAGCCAGATGACGTCGGTCGGCACGCGATCGCTGCGCAGGCGCGCGGCAATCTGGCGGACCTCGTCGGCGCTGCCATAGCTGTAGCGCGATTGTTGATAGCCGAGCGCCCATTTCGGGGCGAGCGGGGCGTGGCCGGTCAGGTCGGCATAGCGCCGCGTGACCTCCGCCATCGATGGCCCGGCGATGAAGTAATAGTCGATCGGGCCGTCGGGGCCGCCGAAGGACAGCGTCTCGGCATCGCGGTGGCCGAAGTCGAACCAGGTGCGATACGTGTTGTCGAGCAGGATGCCGTAGCTGCCGCCCGCACCGCCGGTGCCGATAAAGAACGGTATCGATTTATAGATCGGGTCGTCTGCGCTGCTGAAGCCGAACGCGTCGGTGTTCCAGTCGACGAAGCCGTGGCCGCGCCGGTCGAGCCCCTGCGTCTTGTCGCCGAGCCCGTAGAAATGCTCGGCGATCGGCAGCGTCTTCGCGATCGTGAACGCCTTGCCGTCGGTCGCGACGGGCGCGGCGTCGGCGGAGATGATCTTGCCGTCGAGCGTCTCGAAGGTGATCGCGCCGCCGGCACCGACGCGGACGCGAACGCTAGCGGTGATGAAGCCGTCGGGGGCCGCGCTCACCTTGGCGGTTTGCTTGCGAGTCGCCGCCGTCACCGCCCAGCTCGCATCCTCGGCGAACGCGCCGTTCTTGGCGACGCGCACGCGGACGAGGCCATCGGTCATCGCGGTGATCCGCATGGTCGTCGCGCCCGCACGAACCTCGACGCCATCATTGCGCGGGGTGAGCATGGGGGCGGCGAGCGTGGTCGTCTGGGCCTGGACGGGTGCGCTGCACAGGCCAGCGGTGGCGACGAGCAGGAGGGCGATGCGTTTCATACGGTATCCTTGTGGTCCGCGGCGGCGCGGAGGCGAGAGGCGTGCGACCCGAAATTCGATGCGCAACGGGTCAGGAAATCGTCGATCTTCGGCAGGTCGATGGGATCGATATCGGCGCCGGGCGGGATCAGCCGCGCGGCATCGGGAAAGGTGCCGTAGCCCGCGAACAGGCAATGCCAGCTGATCGCCGAATAATAGCGGCCGAGCCCGGCGCGGTCGATCGCCGCGACCATGTCGGTGCCGGTGAACCAGGTGGACATCAGCATCTTGAGGTCATCGGACAGGGCTTCGACGCGGCGCGCTTCCGCCCAATAACCGGTCGGATCGTCGTGGCGCTGGTTCAGCCGGTAATGCGCGACGATGTAGTCGCGGACGCCATCATAGCGCGCTGCGATGCGCCTGTTGAACGCGGTCCGGACGGCGTCGGTCGCGCCGCCCTGATCGACCATGTCGAGGAACGCTTCGACGGTGGCGATGACGAGATGCAGCGCGGTCGCCTCGAGTGGCTCGAGGAAGCCTTGGGCAAGCCCGACCGCCAGCGCGTTGTGCGACCAGCTTTCCCGGACGCGGCCGACGCGCATCCTGAGGTGGCGCGCTTTGCCGGCGTCGGCGCCGACGTGCGAGCGCAGTTCGGCTTCGGCCTGCGCCTCGGTCCGGTGACGGCTGGAGTAGACGTAGCCGTTGCCGTTTCGGCCGGTCAGCGGGATGTGCCACGCCCACCCGGCCGACAGCGCAGTCGCGCGCGTCTGGCTGGGGATCGGCGCGTCGGGGGTATGTGCGGTTGGCATCACTACCGCGCGATCGTTGAACAGCGCGCCGGCGTAGCTGACGAACGGCACGTCCAGCGCACCGAAGATCGTGCTGCGAAATCCGCTCGCGTCGATGAAGAATTCGCCGCCAATACGCTCGCCGTCGGTATTGATCAGTGCGGTGATTTCGCCGGTCGAGGCACGCTCGACGCTGGCGATCCGGCGCTGGAGATGGACGACGCCCAGCGTCTCGGTCGCATGCGTGGCGAGGAACGCACCGACCTTGTACGCGTCGAAATGGTAGCCGTAGCTTACCTCGAACGGGAAATTTTCGGCAGGCTGTGGCGCGCAGTTCGCAGAGGCTAGGTGGGCAGGGAGCAGGAACTGGTCAGGATGTGCCTCGACGTCGCGACCGGTCCGTCGGGCCCGCGTGTTGTAGAAGAATTGCGGTGCGGTGTGGCCGTCGAGCGCGGTGGGGAAGGGGTGGAAATACTGCTCATACCCGGCGCGGTCGGACCAGCCTTCGAAGCCGATCCCGAGTTTGTAGGTCGCATCGCACGCCGGCATCCACTCCGCCTCTGCGATGCCGAGCGTGTCGAAGAAATGCTTCAACTGCGGTGTCGATCCTTCGCCGACGCCGACGATGCCGATCTCCGGGCTTTCGACCAGTGTTACGCGCACCCTGCGATCCCGCCAGCGATGCGCGATCAGGCACGCGGTCATCCACCCGGCGGTGCCGCCGCCGAGAATGACGATGTGCTGGCCGAGCCCGTCGGTCACCGCCGCAGGACCAGCCCGGACAGCGGTGGCAGCGTCGTCGTGTCGGCGCCATCGGTCGCGAACAGATTATCGCCGTCGGTCGTGATGCCGGTCGGCCAATCGCGCGCTTCGTCGCCGAGATTGAACACGCAGAGCAGCGTTTCGCTCTCGGACTCACGCTCGAAAGCGATCACCGCGTCGTCGCTGTGGACGATCCGCAAGCTACCCAACCGCAACGCCGGATGCGCTTTCCGCGCAGCGATCAGCGCCCGCGTCCAATGTAGCAGCGATGTGGCGTCCGCCTCCTGCGCGTCGACCGCGATCGCGCGGTGATCCTCCCCGAACGGCAGCCAAGGCTCGGTGCTGCCGAACCCGAGATCGGGCGCCGCGCCGATCCACGGCATCGGCGTGCGTGCGCCGTCTCGCGACAAGGTGAGCGGCCAGTTCGCGATCGCTTCCGGGTCGAGGAGGTCGTCGAACGCGATGTCGACCTGCGTCAGGCCCAGCTCCTCGCCCTGGTACAGGAAGATGTTGCCGCGCAACGCGACGAGCAGCAGGATCTTCATCCGCGCGAACGCCTCGCGCTGGTCGGGCGTGGTCCAGCGCGACACCGCGCGCGGCGCGTCGTGGTTCTCGAACGCCCAGCTCGGCCAGCCGAGACCTGGCGTATCGGGCCAGTTGCCGACCGCATCGACGATCAGCTCGGGCGTGAGCCGGTCCGCGTACAGGAAGTCGAAGCCGTACGCGCTGTTGAGCCGGCCGTTGCCGCCGGTGAACAGCTTCATTTCGCGGTCGCTGTCGTCGCCGCCGACTTCGGCGACCGTGAACCCGGCGCCATATTCGTCGAGCAACGCGCGGATCCGTTCGATGAAGCCGACGATGTCCGGATGGCTCTGGTTATGCAGTTTCTGCTGGAAATCGAACGACCGTGTGCGTGCGCGATTGGTCGCGGGCGCGGGCGGATTGTCGGTCAGCGCCGGGTCGTGCATCGCGAAGTTGATCGCATCGAGGCGGAAGCCGTCGACGCCGCGATCGAGCCAGAACCGTGCGGTGGCGATCAGTTCGTCCTGCACCGCGGGATTATGCCCGTTGAGTTGCGGCTGGTCCTTGAGGAAATTATGCATGTAATATTGCCCGCGCCTGGCATCCCAGGTCCAGGCGGGGCCGCCGAACACCGACTGCCAGTTCGATGGCGGCGTGCCGTCGGGCCTCGCATCCGCCCAGACATACCAGTCCGCCTTGTCGCCGCTCCGCGATGAGCGGCTCCGGCGGAACCAGTCATGCTCCTCCGAAGTGTGCGAATAGACCTGATCGATGATGATCTTCAGCCCGAGCGCATGCGCGCGCGCGATCAGCGCGTCGAAATCGGCGAGCGTGCCGAAGATCGGATCGACGTCGCGGTAATCCGACACGTCGTAGCCGAAATCCTTCATCGGCGAGGTGAAGAACGGCGACAGCCACACCGCGTCGACGCCGAGGCTGGCGACATAGTCGAGATGCGCGGTGATACCCGGCAGGTCGCCAATCCCGTCGTCGTTCGAGTCCGAGAAACTACGGGGATAGATCTGGTAGATCGTCGCACCCTTCCACCACGGGTGGTCGGCAGCGGACTCAGGCAATCGTGCAGGCATCAACGGGTCTCCGCGGCGCAGACGGCATAGCCGAACGCGGGCAGGGTTAGTGTGACACTGCCGGGGGCGGCAGCGCGGGACGCACATTTGCCGGCAAGCGTAGCAAAGCGCGTGGAGCCGACCTCGACCTGCACTGCCTGTGTCAGCGGCTTGGCCGAGATGTTGAACGCGAGCAGGGTTTCCGCACCCGTCGTCGGATCGAAGCGCGAGACGGCGAGCAGTCCCGGCGTTTCGCTACGGCTGCGGATGACCGTCCGGCCACGGGTCAGCGCTGGATGCGTGACGCGAACCTTCGACAGCTCGGCAATTTCGCGGAACAGCGGATTGGTTTCGCCAAAGCTCTCGGTCGCGGTCGTCTTGGTCGTGCCGAGCAGGCGGTTGTCGTTGTAGATCGCGACCTTCGACGCGAACATATCCTCGCGCGCGTCCTGGTCGTTGCCGTCACCGACGAAGCCCTGTTCGTCGCCCGAATAGATCGTCGGCACGCCGCGCAAGGTGAGTAGCATCGCGTTCGACAGCAGGACGCGCTTCAGGACCTCGTCGTCGGATGCCTGCGGGAACGCCTTCCGTACGAACGTCGCGAACCGCCCGTCGTCGTGGTTGCCGGTAAAGGTCGGCAGGATCGCCGCGGTGTCGGCGCCCTTCGCATACAGCACGTCGCCGTCGAACAGCGCCTCGAACGCATCGGTGCCGCGCGTGCCTGCGACCGTCTCGACCACCGCCTGGCGGAACGCGAAGTCTAGCACCGCGGGCAGCTTGTCGACGATCGTATGCTGCGCAAGCACCGCGGGGCGGACCTCATGATCGGAGACCTCACCGAAGATGTGAAAGTTCGGGATGCCGTTCGCCTGCGCTCGCGTGAGCATCGCCGGCACGAACTGCGCCCAGAATTCGGGGTTCACATGGCGCGCGGTATCGATGCGGAAGCCGTCGACCTTGAACCGGTCGATCCACGATCCGAAGATGTCGATCATACCGCTCACGACGCGCGGGTTCTCCGTCATGATGTCGTCGAGGCCTGAGAAATCGCCCATCGTCGAACTCTCGTTCATGAAAGTCGTGTCGCCGCGGTTATGGTAATAGATCGGGTCGTTGAGCCACGCCGGCACCTTCACGGTGCGTTCCGCAGCGGGCACGTACGGCGTGTACGCATAGGTCGTGTCGGTCAGCCTGGCGAAGTTCGCCGCAGTCTGGACGCCGTCACCGACGAACCCCGGATTGATCGCCTTGCCGCCGACGCCGCCCTTGCGCTGGTACGGATACGTCGCGCGATCGCGGTACGGGCAGGGCAGGCCGACCGAGCATTCGCGGTACTGGATCACATCGGCGGTGTGGTTAATGATGATGTCCATATACACCTTCATCCCGCGCGCGTGCGCCGCGTCGACGAAGGCGGTCATGTCGGCGTTGGTGCCGAGATGCGGGTCGACCTGCGTGAAGTCGGTGATCCAGTAGCCGTGATAGCCCGCGGACTCGTGGCCCGGCGAACCCTGCACCGCCTTGTTCTTGAAGATCGGCCCGAGCCATATCGCGGTCGCGCCGAGATGCTGGATATAATCGAGCCGCCTGGTCAGGCCCTTGAGGTCGCCGCCGTGATAGAACCCCTTCGCGGTCGGATCATAGCCGGTCTTCAGCCGATCGCCGGCGATCCTGCCGCGGTCGTTGCTCGGGTCGGCATTCTCGAACCGGTCGGGCAGGACGAAATAGATCACCTCGTCCTGCGGCGCGCGCGCGCGGTAGTCGGCGGGCGACACGGCGGCCGCGCCGGACAGCGCCAGCAGGATGGCGGCGGCAATGCTCATGCGCCGAGCCCTGCCGGTGACGCGCAATGCTGGGCTACGAACGCGGCGTGGTCCTGCATCTGGCCCGCCTCGCGCGCGTTAAGCTTGTCGATCGTGTCCATGAATTCCCCCAGGTCGCTCGTCGATATCGCGTCCGCCAATGGATGGTGGCCGGTCGGCATGATGCCTTGGCCGGCCAGCACCTGAAGCCAGCCGACTTCGGTGAACAGCTCCTCATGCTCGCGGACAATGTGTCCGTTGCCGCGCCACAGGTCGATCTTCGCGGCGAGCGTGTCGGGCACCGCCATGTCGCGGCACTCGCGCCAGAACGGCGTGTCGTCGCGCGCCGTCGCCTTATAATGCAGGATGATGAAGTCGCGGATGCGTTCGTATTCGAAGTCGCTCTGGCGGTTGAACTCGGTGCGATCGGCCTCGGCGATGACGCGGCCCGGCAACAGCTTGAGCAATCGCGAGATCGCCGATTGGATCAGGTGGATGCTGGTCGATTCGAGCGGTTCCATGAACCCCGCGGCGAGCCCGAGCGCGACGACGTTGCGGTTCCACATCCGCTTGCGACGACCCGTGCGGAACGCTATCGTCCGCGGATCGGCCATCGCCGGTGTGTCGAGCCCGGCGAGCAACGTCGCGGTCGCCTCGTCCTCGCTCATATGTGCGCTGGAGAAGACAACGCCGTTGCCGGTCCGGTGCTGCAACGGGATCCGCCATTGCCAGCCGGCGGTATGCGCAGTCGAACGGGTGTACGGCGTGAACGCCTCGCTTCGCGCCGACGGCACCGCGATCGCGCGGTCGCACGGCAGCCAGTGCGTCCAGTCCTCGTACCCGGTGCCGAGCGCTTCCTCGATCAGCAGCCCGCGAAAACCGGTGCAGTCGACGTACAGGTCGGCGGCGACGGTCGTGCCGTTCTCCAGCACGAGACCAGAGACGTCGCCGCTCTCGCCGTCGCGCGTGACGCGGACGATCTTGCCCTCGATCCGGTTGACGCCGCGCGTTTCCGAATAGCGCCGCAGGTAGCGCGCGTAGAGCCCCGCATCGAAATGATAGGCGTACGGCATCGACGGCAGCGTCCGCGCGGTACGAGCCGGCCCCCGCTGCATCCGCTCGGCAAGTGCCGCGTGCGTATTCAGCGAATAGGCGCCGAGCTTGCCGGCCAGCCCGAGCGATCGCGCGCGCAGCCAATATTGGTGGAACGGCAGCAAGCCGACATCGCGACCGACATCGCCGAACGCGTGCATGTAGCTATGGCCCGGCTTGAACCAGTCGACGAACTCGATGCCGAGCTTGAACGTGCCCCCGGTCGCGCGGAGGAACGCGTCTTCGTCGAGCCCGAGCGCGTCGTTGAACAGATGGATCTGCGGGATCGTCGCCTCGCCGACCCCGACCGTCCCGATCGCGTCGGACTCGATCAGGTCGATCTCGTACCCCGTCTCCAGGAACCGCGCGAAGGTGGCGGCGGCCATCCAGCCGGCCGTCCCGCCGCCGGCGATCACGATACGCAAAGGGTGATTGGCCATCGTCCGCGTCCCCGCTTCGAAACCGTCAGGTGCCGCCATTGCGGAGAAAATGCGGGGCGGCGTCAACCGCCCCGCCATCGACATCAGAATTTATACGTGATGCCGACATAGTAGTCGCGGCCATAGCGCTGATAGTCGATCACCTGGCGCGGATCGTCGTTCTGGTAGGTCACGAACGGTCGGTCGGTCAGGTTCTTCGCCTGCGCCAGGATCGCGAAGTTCGCGAGCGGACCGCTCTGGAACTCATAGCCGATCTGCGCATCCAGAATGCCCTCGGATCGCGCGGTGCGATAGGTCGGGTTCGCGGACAGGCCGGCGACTTCGGCGAGGAAGCTGGAGCGGTAGCGATAGTTCGCGCGCGCCTGGAAGCCCCATTTCTCGAAGTAGATCGTGCCGCTGCCGGTCCACTTGGACAGGCCGGGCAGGGTGATCGCCTCGGTCGGGTTGCTGCCGT
>Ga0265780_10004720_pt1 | contig 17468 bp, 16 predicted proteins | sample P1T30metagenome_FD_192432 | JGI IMG/M metagenome (GOLD analysis project Ga0265780, IMG submission 192432) | Plant litter microbial communities from East Loma Ridge, Irvine, California - P1 T30 | ecosystem: Environmental > Terrestrial > Plant litter > Unclassified | place: USA: California...
AGAATAGAACCACCTTCATCCTGACGTGCATCTGCCTGGGAAACATCATCCAGAATACTTCCGTCATGATCTTTATCAAGTGCATTATTCAAAGATTCTGCTTCTTTGGAATCCTGTGACTTCTTCCGTAAGTAAGAGATGATCAGCGGTGCTGCCACTGCAAGCAAAGCAATAATCTGATTTTTGTTGATCCCGAATTTCTGTTCGGCTTTATCAGCCACCTGGTTTCCTGTATTTCCTGTAAGTAGATCGATTAAACTCATAGTTTGTGTTTATTTGGATTTAAGATACACTAAGCCAAGCAAAAAATATTCCTTAAATTTTTTAAACACGGTTTACTGCTTGCCAGTTCCTAGTTTTTCAGGATCGGAACATTGGAGCATGCTTCACCGAACATCAGTGACTTAACAAGGGGCTGCAGCTGCTCCACCAGTTCGATATACGCGTTCTCCGGGATTTCTTTATCAGAACAGCCTTTTACCAGTACCCGTTTCCCTCTCATTTCTTCAAAGTCATGGTTCTGAACGGCATTATGCATTAAAAGGACTTCCAGATCTTCACGGTTTCCGAAAACAATCTTTTTTGTGACTCCCGTAAGTTTTGCCGTGATTAAGAAATACGCCCAAAGCGGGACGATAGCATCTGCGGAATTATAAATATATACATACGCATCCCTGTATTCTTCAGCATCAATTGCCGCCACTTTTTCACGGAAATCTTTCTCTTTTAAAATCATTTCCATAAACAGAAAATCTTTCAGGTCAATACCTTTTCTCATGCCTTTCGGAACCAGATCGGTAAGATCAAAATTGATCAGGCCGCTTTCTGCAATTTTATTCCGGATTTCAAATTCTTCTGACATTTTTTATCATTATCTTTGAACAAATTTACAAATTAAGATGGTAAAGCGTCTTATTTTGTTCTCTATTCCTGTCATAGAAACCTCCCATAATTAATAATTTCCTGGAAAAGTGGGTGAGGTTACGGCTGGCAGAAAACAAATAAAGATTTCAGAAGAATGAAATATTATATTATTGCAGGAGAGGCTTCCGGAGACCTGCACGGAAGCAATTTAATGAAAGCTTTAAAGGAAAAAGATCCGGAATCTGAATTCAGGTTCTGGGGTGGCGATCTTATGGCTGCACAGGGCGGAACTCTGGTAAAGCATTACCGGGACCTTGCGTTTATGGGGTTTCTGGAAGTGGCCATGAACCTGAAAACAATTCTGAATAATATTAAATTCTGTAAAGAAGACATAAGAAACAACCGGCCGGATGTTTTAATTCTGGTTGATTATCCCGGATTTAACCTGAGAATTGCAAAATTCGCCAAAGAACTGGGAATAAAAATAGTGTATTATATTTCTCCGCAGCTCTGGGCCTGGAAAGAAGGCCGGGTGGAAATCATTAAAAAATATGTGGATGAAATGATGGTGATCCTTCCTTTTGAAGAAGATTTCTACAATAAGCACGGCGTTCATTCGCATTTTGTAGGCCATCCGTTACTGGATGCCATTTCGACCCTTGAAGATATTGAAACGGATTATTTTAAAGCAGACAATAATTTAAACGGGAAAGAAATTATCGCCCTACTGCCGGGATCCCGGAAACAGGAAGTGGAAAAAATGCTGGAAATTATGCTGTCCGTAAGGCCTCATTTTAAAGAATATCAGTTTGTTATTGCCGGTGCACCCAGTCTTCCGAAAGATTTCTATGAAAAGTATACCGATGACAATGTTCATTTTGTGTCCAATAAAACCTATGACCTGCTGAGGTGTTCAAAAGCAGCCTTGGTAACGTCCGGAACGGCAACCCTGGAAACCGCTTTACTGAATGTTCCTGAAGTGGTCTGTTACCGCGGAAGCAAGATTTCTTACGCCATCGCAAAAAGACTGGTGAAGAATATCAAATACATTTCTCTGGTCAATCTGATCATGGACCGGGAAGTGGTAAAGGAACTCATTCAGAATGATTTGAATACAAATAATCTGGTAAACGAACTGAAAAAGATTCTGGAAACTGAAAAACGTTTTGAGGTTTTTAAAGATTATGAGCTGTTGAGGGAAAAGCTTGGCGGAAAAGGAGCAAGTGAAAATGCAGCTGAGATCATTCTGAAAGCTTAAAATTTTAATCATTTATAAATAATCGTAGGAATTTTTTCTGCGATTTTTCTTTTTCCGGATGAATGTGATGTGGTTTTCAAAAATTTAAAACATTGATTTGTGAATTTTTATTCAAATAAATATTTTTGGGTACCACAAATTTTGAAATTGAATAAACAGCCGCTTCTTATTCTCGTTCTCTGTCTTATCCTCGGGATTCTGTTTCAGGATCAGTATTCTTTGGATGGAAACTATATTACCTGTATAATTGGTTTTTGTCTGACTGTTTTAATCTCTACTTTTCTGAAACCTTATGCAGTTTATAAAATAAAGCCTTATCTGCTGGGATGCATGTTTTTCGGAACAGGAATTATACTGCATTTTTACAATTCTTCTTTTACTTCCCAAGGCTATCTTCCTGCTCAGAATAAAACAATTGTTTTCAGGATTTCCAGAAAGCTCAATTCAAATGAAAAGAACAGAAAGTATGAGGCAGCTGTACAGGTACAGGCAGGAAAAGAACACTTCAATGCGGTCTTATATGTTCCGAAAAGCGAAAAGCCGTTAGATTTTAACCATTATTATAAAACACAGGCGTATATTTCAAAACCGCGGTCTTCCCAATATGATTTCCAGTTTAACTATGCAAAATATCTCAACCGTAAAAATATTGGTTATCAGTGTTATATCAATGGTGTCGTAAGGTCTGTCGAAAGGTCTGACCTGAGCTTAAATGAAAGGTTTTCTCAAAAAAGGGTAGAGGTCCTGCAGAATATTGATAATACAGAAATTTCTCCGGTGTCGCGGGAATTTTTAAAAGGGATTATCCTTGCGGACCGTACGGAAATTGATGCGCAGACTGTTCAGGATTTTAACAGGTCCGGACTGGTGCATTTCCTGGCAATTTCAGGAACGCATATCGTTGTGATTTTTGGGCTGTTTTATTTATTGCTGATTAAAATTTTACCGTTGAAGTTCAGGAAATATGCCATTATTTCAAGCCTTGCTTTTATCTGGCTTTTTACGGTATTTATTGGTTTTGGAAGTTCGGTTGTGCGTTCAAGCATTATGATTACTGTTTATTTTGTGTACGTGATGCTTCAGCGAAAACCTGATTTGCTGCATTCTCTGTCGCTTTCGGCGTTTATTATTTTAATTGTAGATACACAGCAGGTTTTTGACGTAGGCTTTCAGCTGAGCTTTCTGGCGGTTCTCGGGATCTTCTGGCTGAACCGGCCGATACTGAGTTGTTTCCCGAAGCAGAATCACTGGTTTAAAAAAATAGTTTTCAATACCATTTCTATTTCACTGTCTGCACAGCTGGCAACGCTTCCTTTGGTCCTGTATTACTTCCATCAGTTTTCACTTATATCAATTATTGCCAATTTTTTTATTGTTCCGTTTTCGGAAATAATTATCGTCCTGTCTTTTGTCATGACAGCCTTGATAGCGCTCAGGCTCGATTTTCATTTAATCAATACGGCTTACGATTTTATCATTCAGGTATTGCTAAAGGTAATCCATTGGTTTGCCGGGTTTGATACGGTGTTTTTCGAGAATATTCCGATGAACCTGACAGAAGTTTTTTCTTTGTTCATCATCGTTTATCTGTTGAGGTTTGTCGTTCTGCATCTAAATTTCAGGAATTCTGCCAGACTGCTTATGGCTGTTCTTGCATTTTTTATATTGAGGATCGGTTTTACCCTCTATGAAAATCAGAAAACAGAAATCCTGGTTCATGAATTTTCCAAAAATAAAATACTGTCGGTAAAGAAAGGGGATAAAGCCTGTTTCTGGATTACGGAAAATACCGACCGGCAGAAAATAACACAATTCATCATTAATCCTTACCGGGCTTCACGCAGGCTGAAAAATGTTGAGGTCAGATACCTCCCGGCATCTGCAAAGGGGATAATCTGTAACGGCAAAACATATTCTTTAAATTAAAGCCGGAATTTTTGTTTTTCTTTTATTTAAAATGCTTTAACATCTTATTTAGAAACATTACAAACTGGCTTTATGTGAGATTTCTCACTTTTTGTTGTAGTTAACATTTCTTAATTTTGTGGAAAATCAAATTTAAACTTATATGGCAGGTTTAACGAGTTCTACGATAGGTAGAAAGTATGCTATGGCATTGTCGGCAATTTTTTTGCTGATATTTCTGGTGATGCACCTTACTGTAAACCTTTTGTCGGTTTTTGGTGAGGATGCTTACAACAATGCTTCGCAATTTATGGGGTATAACCCTCTTATTCAATTTGTAATGCAGCCGGTTCTGATATTTGCTGTGGTTTTCCATTTTGTAATGGGGTTTGTTTTGGAGTTTAAAAACCAGACGGCGCGTCCTATTAAATATGAATCAAACAACCCCTCTCACAATTCCAGCTGGATGTCAAGGAATATGCTTATTTCCGGCGGTGTGATTCTGGCTTTTGTTTTTCTTCATATGTATGATTTCTGGTTTCACGAGATGAACTACAAATATGTAGACGGATTACCGGTTGAAGAAACGCGTTTCTGGGGAGATCTTCATGCAAAGTTTGAAGATGCCTGGAGGGTAATTATCTATGTGATTTCTTTCATTTTATTAGGACTGCATTTAGGTCACGGGTTCCAGTCTTCATTCCAGTCAATCGGGGCAAGACATCCGAAATACACTCCGGTAATCAAAGCATTTGGAAAATGGTATTCTATCCTGATTCCGGCAGGTTTTATATTTATCGCAGTTTATCATTTTATAACTCAATAATATCACTATAATAATTATGAGTAAATTAGATTCAAAAATTCCGGCAGGTCCTTTAAAGGATAAGTGGAAAAATCATAAAGACCATATGAACCTTGTTGCCCCTAACAACAGAGATAAGATTGATATTATTGTTGTGGGTACAGGTTTGGCAGGAGGTTCTGCAGCAGCTACTTTAGCTGAGCAGGGCTATAATGTAAAGGCATTCTGTTATCAGGATTCTCCGAGAAGAGCGCACTCAATTGCTGCTCAGGGAGGTATCAATGCCGCTAAAAACTATCAGGGAGACGGTGACTCTACCTACAGGTTGTTCTATGATACCATCAAAGGGGGTGACTACAGGGCAAGAGAAGCTAATGTATACAGACTGGCTGAAGTTTCTGCCAATATTATTGACCAGTGTGTTGCCCAGGGTGTTCCTTTCGGAAGAGAATACGGAGGCCAGCTGGATAACCGTTCATTCGGCGGGGTTCAGGTAAAAAGAACTTTCTATGCAAAAGGGCAGACCGGACAGCAGTTATTATTAGGTGCTTACTCTGCCATGAGCCGCCAGATCGGTAAAGGAAGGATCAAAATGTACAACCGTCATGAAATGATGGATCTTGTAATTGTTGACGGTAAAGCAAGAGGGATTATCGCGAGAAACCTGGTGACGGGTGAGATTGAAAGACATTCCGCACACGCCGTTGTTATTGCTTCCGGAGGGTACGGAAACGTATATTTCCTTTCTACCAATGCGATGGGATCCAATGTTTCCGCAGCATGGAAAATCCATAAAAAAGGAGCGTACTTTGCAAACCCTTGTTACGTACAGATCCACCCGACGTGTATTCCGGTTCACGGAACACAGCAATCTAAACTTACGCTGATGTCCGAATCCTTAAGAAACTCCGGAAGAATCTGGGTTCCTAAGAAAATTGAAGATTCAGTGGCGATCAGAGAAGGCAAGCTTAGACCTGAAAATATCAAAGAAGAAGACAGGGATTATTATCTGGAAAGAAGATATCCTGCATTCGGTAACCTTGTGCCTAGGGACGTTGCTTCAAGGGCAGCTAAGGAAAGATGTGATGCCGGTTTCGGAATTGAAAATAACGATACCCAGGAAGGTGTTTATCTTGATTTCTCAACAGAGATCATGAAAAAAGGTAGAGAAGCCGCTATTGAAAAGCATATCCAGAACCCTACAGACCAACAGCTTTATGATCTTGGTAAAAGCTGGGTAGAAGAAAAGTATGGGAACTTATTCGTAATGTATGAGAAAATTACGGCTGATGATCCTTACAAAACCCCAATGAAGATTTATCCTGCGGTTCACTATACCATGGGTGGTGTCTGGGTAGATTATAACCTTCAGTCTACCATTCCGGGATGTTTTGTAATCGGGGAAGCCAATTTCTCAGACCACGGCGCAAACAGACTGGGAGCTTCTGCTTTAATGCAAGGGCTTGCTGACGGATATTTCGTACTTCCTTATACCATTGCAGATTACCTTTCCTCAGATATCAGAACAGGATCCGTTCCTACAAACTCTGCATCATTCGACGAGGCTGAAAAAGCAATTAAAGACAAGGTTGATTTCTTCTTGAATAATAAAGGTACCCACTCAGTAGACCATTTCCATAAGCAGTTAGGACACATTATGTGGAATAAAGTAGGAATGGGAAGAACTCCTGAAGGGCTGAGAGAAGCAATCAGAGACATTGAGGCTGTAAGAGCCGACTTCTGGAAAAATGTAAAAGTGCCCGGAGATAATGACGGGATGAATACGGAGCTTGAAAAAGCGTTCAGGGTAGCAGACTTCCTGGAATTGGGTCAGCTGATGGCTATTGATGCGCTGCACAGGAATGAATCCTGTGGAGGCCACTTCCGTGAAGACCATTCTACTCCGGACGGTGAAGCTGAAAGGGATGACGTGAACTTCAAATACGTTGGAATCTGGGAATACCAGGGAGATGATATCAATACAGAAGTATTGCATAAAGAAGACCTGATCTATGACAACATTGAGGTGAAAACGAGAAGTTACAAATAATAGATATGGAGTATTTAAAAAAAGTACTGTTGTTTTTTGTAGTTTTCTCTGGATTTTCTAACGTTTTCGCTCAAAAGGTAACGACTCAATCGATTGATAAGCCTACTGAAGGAAAATCTTTGGTGTATATTCTGAAAACAGGGGCGGGTATGTTGCTTAACTTCAGAGTTTATGATAAAGATAAATTCTTAGGAGCTATTCCAAGTGGAAAATACTTAGTCTATGAATGTGAACCAGGCGAACATTTATTCTGGGCAGTTTCAGAAAACAGAGATTATGTTGAAGCTAATTTAGAACCTAATTCTGTATATGTGCTGAACGCAGAAGGGCAAATGGGAGCTTTTATTGCCAGTGTTAGCCTGAGAGCTTTAAAGCCAACAGAATTCAGAGATAAAAAAACTTTTTATCAGGTGATTAAAAATGATACCAAAGTACTGTATCAGCCATCACAGGATACAAAAACTGAAAATATTGCGAAAGCAATGGAGAAGTATAATGAGCTGAAAAGCAGAAATGCTAATAAAATTACGGTTTTAAGTTCAGATATGAAATTTGAAAATGCGGACAAACCAACAAAATAATCTCCAACCTATAAATACAATATTATGAGTGCAAAAAAAGGCTTACATCTTACGCTGAAAATTTGGAGACAAAAAAACAATAAATCTAAAGGTCAGTTTGAGACTTATAAAATATCGGATGTTTCTACAGATTCTTCATTTCTGGAAATGTTGGACATCCTTAACGAAAATCTTATCAACGAAGGAAAAGAGCCGATCGCTTTCGACCACGACTGTCGTGAAGGGATCTGCGGAATGTGCTCCCTTTATATAAACGGTAGAGCACACGGCCCGGATACAGGGATCACTACCTGCCAGCTTCACATGAGAATGTTCAAAGACGGTGAAACCATCGTTATTGAACCATGGAGAAGTGCCGCTTTCCCGGTAATCAAAGATTTGATCGTAGACAGAAGTGCATTTGACAGGATTATGGCTGCCGGTGGCTTTATTTCAGTAAACACTTCAGGAAATACACTGGATGCCAATGCTATTCCTGTTCCTAAGGAAGATGCAGACAAGGCAATGGATGCTGCAGCATGCATCAGCTGCGGTGCTTGTGTGGCTTCGTGTAAAAACGGATCTGCCATGCTGTTTGTAGGTGCTAAAGTTTCCCAGTTTGCTCTTTTACCTCAGGGTAGAGTAGAGGCAAAACGAAGAGTACTGAACATGGTAACGGCTATGGACGAAGAAGGTTTCGGAAACTGTTCCAATACCGGTGCATGTGAAGTGGAATGTCCGAAAGGCATCTCCCTTGAAAACATCGCCAGAATGAACCGTGAATATATCGTTGCTCTGGCAGACAAAGCATAATTAATAATTTATTTTATAAAAAAGCAGCTTCAATATTTTTGAAGCTGCTTTTGTATAAAATAAAACCTATCGTATTTTTTCTAAGCTTTTAATCTCCATCTTTAGTGTAATAATTTCCTTTCTTAAATATTCTTTATCTTCTTTCAAATCTTTTATTTGCTCTTCATACTGTTCTATTGCTTTCTGAGATAACTTTAAGGTATAGTTGTAAAGACGTGCTTTATTATCAATAATGTCAATATCTTGCTCGGGTGATTCAATTAAGGAAAGAAAAGGAGTCTCTAAAGCATCAGCTATTTTTTTTAATTTCTCTAAGTTGGGTGATACATCATCTCTTTCATATTTTCTGTATGTAGAAATATCAATACCAACTTTTTCCGCAATATAATCAGCACTGAAATTTTTTTCAGTGCTCTTCGCTTTTAGCTTTTTTCCTATTAACATGGTTAAGTTTTAAGATACAAATGTAAATAAAAAAGGATAATATATAATTAATTCATTAATAAAGTGAATTATCTCATTAAAAAAATTAGTTTTACTTTCTTACTAAAATTTTTAAAATTGTAGCTTTGTGAAAATATTTAATTATAACCATTTAAACTATAAGCATGAAGACAATTTTAAAATCTGCACTTATTTTATTTTTACCACTTATTTTTAATTCCTGTCATAATGACGAAACATTATCAGAGAAAAATGGAGTGGAACTAAATTTGAAAAATCAGTCAAAAAATGATAATGAACTCTTGCGGGGAGAAAGTTCGCGAGAATTATATTCTGAAGTAGTCAATTCAGAAGATCAGTTTGCCACATATCATTCATTAGATTACAAACAAAAAGCAAATGTTTGGCAAGGTAAATTGGATGATTTTGTTGAAAATTCTGAATTAAATGAAGAAGAAGCAGGACTCATAAATGAATTAAAAGCTACATTAACAGAAGAATTTTTTGCGGACATACAAAAAAATTATAATTCTGATGATATTAAATTATTGGAAATAAGAGCCGGGCAAATTTTCGGTACAGCAAGAGGACTTTCATTATTTTACAGTATGGAAACTGTCTATAAAAATACAAGTACAACAACTGAAAAAAACTGTTTCTGGTGTAATAACTTATTAGTGTCAGTTGATGGTCCTTGTCATATAGAATATTTCAACGGAGTTCCGCAGTTTGTAGAAGCTGTTACTATTAAAAAAACACGTTTTTGGATAACTACCGGTACTTATGAGTCAGTTCAAGCCTGCAACCCATAACAAGTTCTGCATATCAACAAGATATAGCTTATTAAAAATTATTTTAATAAGCTTTTGCTTTTTTACAAAACTGTATTCGCAAAGCTTCCATTTAAAAAGAGATTCAGAGTTTATCAAAAATTATCAGATTGAAGTTTATGGTAAAATAAATCAATTATTTATATCTGAAAATAGTCTCGTTGAGATTCCTCTACAAAGTATAGCTGTTTCAGATAGTTTATTAGTATTAGATCTGGATCGTAATATTAGTTACAATTTATACAAGGAGGAACTCATAGTTCAAAATACTGTTTTGTTCTTTACCTCCGGACAAACTATTGAAACTATTATAATCAATAATAAGAAGAAAGAATTATCAATTGGTATAGAAGATAAAGGCAGTTCTTCAAAACTTTATATGCTACCAAATGTAACAAAAATTGTCGAAATTCACGAAGACCAATCTTACTTAAATAAAAAAATAAAGAAGATCAGATATTATTTTAGCAGCGGAAAGCATCCTGCTTCCGGAGAGAAAATTGATAAGGAGAGTACAAAAATAATTCCAGTAATGTATACCTGTGATTCTGTAAATTGTAAAAATCCGCAGAGATTACTTCCTGATATAGAAGTAAACTTTGGAGAAAACAATAAATACTTGGAAATTGATGTCAGTCATCGTAATATTATAATTGACGAAAATTTTAAGAATATTTATGTGGGATTTATCTCATTAGGCAGCTTTGTAATGAAGATGAAAAAAACTGATAAAATTGGAGAGAATAAATGTTATAATGTAGGTGAAGACTTTAGTTGGTTTAGACAAGCCACTTATCAATGTCCAATAATATTTATATTAATTGAGTAATATTCTTTAGCTGATTAAAAGTTGATAAATAAAATATTTTTTAGTTAAATCTTTCATAAAAACAGTATTTAATTGTATTAAGTTTATCGAAAAACTTATTTTTGCGTAATTATAAAATTTAAAATGAAAAAATATCTTTTATTGTTTATCATCGCTGTTTTTGCGATGTCTTGCTCTAAAAAAGTTGAAGTAAAAGGAAAAATTACAGGCGGTTCTCCACTGGAGAGAATCGAGTTTATTGAGGCTTCAGGTGTAGCCACTTTACCGCTAATCAATATGGGTGTCAATAAAGACGGAACTTTTGCAGGAAGCTTTGAGGCTCCTAAAAGCGGAATGTATGTAATGTCTTATGGTGGAAAACAGAATTTAATTTATCTGAAAGGAGGGCAGAAGCTTGAAATCTCCGGTAACGGAATGACATTCCCTTCTGAATATGTAATTACGGGCGATGCCAAGAATAACAATGATTTCTTTACGGCAACTCAAAAATACCTTACTAATTATGCGCAGACCGTTAATATGAATGAGCTGCTGATGAAGGATGAGAAAACTTTCCTGAAAGGAATAGAAAAAGTTCAGGCTGATGTTAATAAAAACATTGAAGAGAATGTTAAAAAGTTCAATCCGGATGATGAGATTGTAAAATGGAAGAAAAATGATCTTGCCAGTACTTTGCTTACCATTTTGAATCAGTATGACATGAGCCACAAGCAAATGGGCAATCCTTCTTTCAAAGTAACAAAAGCTTTCACTGATTTTGAAAACAAACTTCAGGAAAACAAAGAAGTGATGGTAAAGGAAAATCCTTACTACAGACAATACCTTTTAGCTAAGATGAGTCCTGATTTCCAGAAATATGCTCAGGCCAACAGTGCAGGGAAAACAGATATTACTACATCAGAATTATTTTCAGAATATCTGAAGAAGAACCAAAAAGATCTTTCGCAGACTGCAAAAGATTATTTACTGGCTTTTGTAATGGCACAGTCGGATATCCACCCGGGTTCTCCTGAAAAAACAACTGAGAAAATTAAGAAAATTATCGATACAGACATTAAGGATGCCGGCATTAAAGAAGATCTTAAAAAAATCCAGTTTGCCATCAACGGTTTCAAAATTGGGGAACAGGCTCCTGAAGCTGCATTGGTAAAAGCAGACGGGAAATCTTACAACCTTTCTGATAACAAAGGAAAACCTTATCTGTTAACATTCTATGCTTCATGGAATCCTTATATCGGGGAAGCTACTATTCCTGTATTAAAAGAAATCGTAAATTTCTACAAATCTAAAATGAACTTCGTTTTTGTTAACGTTGACGATACCAAAGATCAGTTTACAAAAACAAGCAATTCTCTATTAAAAGGAATAAACGGAGTGAATGTATATGCAGATGGCGGACTAAACTCCGATATCGCTAAGAAATATGGTGTATACGGTTTTAAATTACCTTGCTTTGTTATTGTAGACAAAGACGGGAAAATTGCCAGCAAACCATTCTTCAATCTGGGAGATCCTGAACTGGTAACCGTTCTGGATAAGCAGACAGGGCTTTCTGCTCCGAAAGTAAATCCTAACGTTCAGTTACAGCAGCCAGGTATGATGGAGATGGATCCTGCCGCCGCACAGCAGCAGGCGCCAGCACAGGCAAATCCTCAACCGGCCCAGACAAAATAATTTAAATTGAATACATATAAAAACCTTGTCTTCGGATAAGGTTTTTTTTATTGTATTTTTGCAAAATAAATCAGCAGGTATTTCGCTGATAAAAAATAGAACTATTGATGGGATTTGAAAGAAATCCATCAGACAAACAGAAGATTACGGATGAAAAAGAAAAAGAATCTCATTCTTGAAAATATAAAGCTTGTAAATGCAGGTGCGAAGGGAGTTGCCATAGGGCGCACGGAAGAAGGGAAAACCGTTATGGTTTCAGGAGCCATTCCGGGAGATGTTGTTAATGTAAGGGTTAAAAAAGCAAAATCCAAATACTATGAAGGGGAAGCAGTTGATCTGCTTGAAAAATCACCTTACCGGGTAGATCCGAAATGTATTCATTTCGGTGTCTGCGGAGGCTGTAAATGGCAGAACATGAGCTATGAAAAACAGCTGGATTTCAAACAGGAAGAAGTATATAACAACATCAAAAGAATCGGGGGGATTGATAATTTCGAGACCGTTCCTATTCTTGGGTCTGAAGAGCAGTATTTCTACAGAAACAAAATGGAATTTTCCTTTTCCAATGCAAGATGGCTTACCCAATATGAAATAAGTTCCGAAGAAAATTTCGGCAGCCGGGATGCACTTGGTTTCCATATTCCGGGCATGTGGAGCAAAATTCTTGATCTTAAAGAATGTTTTCTGCAGGAAGAACCTTCAAATACCATCCGTTTGGCGGTAAAAGAATATGCCGTAAAAAATGGACTGGAATTTTTTGATGTCAGAAATCACGAAGGATTTTTAAGGACTTTAATGATGAGACAGAATTCGAAAGGAGAATGGATGGTGCTTTTCCAGTTGTACAGGGAAGAAAAAGAGAACAGGGAAAAACTTTTTGAATTCCTGTTGGAGACTTTTCCGCAGATTAAAACACTGGTGTATGCCATTAACTCTAAACCGAATGACTCAATCTACGATCTGAATATCAATGTATATTTTGGAGACGGATTTCTGATGGAGGAAATGGATGGCCTGAAATTTAAAATCGGGCCCAAATCGTTTTTCCAGACCAATTATAAGCAGGCGCTTGAATTATACAGGAAGACACTGGAATTTGCTGATCTGAAAGGTGAAGAAGTGGTGTATGATTTATATACCGGTACCGGTACCATTGCGCAGTATGTAGCCAGAAATGCAAAACAGGTGATCGGAATCGAGTCTGTGCAGGAAGCTATTGATGCAGCAATAGAGCATGCAGAGCTGAACGGCCTTACCAATACCTCTTTCTACTGCGGGGATATGAAGGATATCTTCAATGATGAATTCCTGGCAAACCATCCAAAAGCAGATGTTCTGATTACGGATCCGCCAAGAGACGGGATGCATCAGAAAGTTGTGGAGCAGATTTTGAAACTGGCTCCTGAGAAAGTGGTTTATGTAAGCTGTAATTCTGCAACCCAGGCGAGAGATCTGGCGTTAATGAAAGAACATTATACGGTGGTGAAAATCCTGCCGGTAGATATGTTTCCGCAAACCCATCATGTGGAAAACATTGCATTACTGATTAAAAAATAATTTATATATATTTGAATTTCATCAGATCCTATTATGAAATATTTTAAATTCCTCATTGCAGTCTGTTTCTTCAGCCTTCTTTTTTCGTGTGGCGGTGATGACGATATCTGTGAAAGCGGAGAAGGAACTCCCCGGATGAAAGTATCTTTCAGAACTTTTGAAACAGGAAAAGAAAGAACAGTGGATTCACTTTATGTAGCGGTAGATTACGGCTCCGGAAAAGTGCAGCTCGGAAAGGAAACCAATATTAAATCCCGTGTTATTCCTTTACGGGTAGATGATTCTCCGTTTACGGACATTTATTTCAGGACTTCAAACACCGGGACTGAATCAAAAATCAGGGTCAATTATACAACGAAATCCATATATGTTTCCCCGGGATGCGGCATTAAGAAAACGTATGAAAACCTGAATCCTGTGCTGGATCCTGCAACCACTATCCCGGTAAGAAGCATAGAGCCCGGACAAAATTTTATAGAGAATGAAGACAAAACGAATTTTTACCTTCTTTTTTAGTACGGTATTTATGTTGAGCTTTGCTCAGGATAACAGTGAGGAGGTTAAAAAAGAAAAATGGAAGTATGAACCCAACTTTATGGTGGGCGGAGACATTCTTAATGCAGGCGTTTCTTTTTTCTCAGACCGGAAACTGTACCAGGGATTTATATCCTCAAAAATTAAAGACAATATCCATGGTATTGTTGAAGCCGGTTTTGAATCTAATGTATACCAGAAAAACAGCTATGATGCAAAAGCCAGCGGCCCCTTCCTGAAGCTGGGTGCATTTTATATGCTGGCCAAAGATCCTGAAAATGAATTCAACGGCTTTTACGGAGGCGGGAAAATCGGAGGTTCATTCTATACACAGGAATACAGGGCTGTGCCGGTCCGCGGATTTGGCGGCAGCAGTTCTTCCATAGCATTTCCTTCGTCTACACAGTCTTCTTACTGGCTGGAAGGAACCATCGGAGGCCGTGTTCAGCTGTTTGAATCCGATTTTTTTATCGATGTCAATCTCCAGCCGAGGTACATGGTTGCCACTACAAAACAGGATGAAATTCAGCCTATGATTATCCCGGGATTCGGAAAAAGCTCTTCTAAATTCAATATGGGATTTGCCTGGAATATTGCGTACAAGTTTTAACGGAGTTTAGGTTCTCCTCTTTTGGTAATTCCTGATTTGCTTTTTAATAATCTATAGAGTCCCTCTAATTCTTTTGGAGGGATTCCTGCATCAAAAGAGGCTGACTGGTAAGTTTTTCCGTTGGATGTAATAATAATCGTAGATGCTAATGCCCTGTCGGAAAACCTTCCTGTAGTAGGAGATTCGTAAGATGCTATTTGGGATAGGTCTATCAAGCTTGCCTGCTTTACTATATTTTCCCATTCTGGCGATGAAAGTTCAGATTTTGAAATATTTTCATTTAACGAAGTTATTATTGATCCGTAATTAAATGTAATTGATCTGTTTGTTCCTCTGGTCTGCTCTTTTAATTCTATTTTGTCGATTTCATTTGTTTTTTGGTAGGTAGATGAATTATTTTCACTTCTTTCTGTTTTCTGTTGAGAAATACAAGTGATATTCACTAAGCTTAATGATATTAATAATAAAGTATTTGCTTTCATTTTGTTTTTTATTAATAAAAATATTCATTTTATTGAAGTTACATTCAAAGAATATGCAAATAACTAATATATTTGCAAAAATAATTTAAAGATACGCTTTATGAATTGTAAAATTACTTTTAAATTACCTCTTCTATTTTTTGTTATGCTTTTCTGTTCTGTTTTTGCACAGAAGAAAGGGGCACAGGAGAAAATTGTCTTTGGCAAAAAATATACGATAGAGGATTTAAAGAAGATGAATGGGGTTATAAGATGTGCTTCTACTGAATACGAAGCACTGTTACAGAAAAATGATCCTAGAAGAATGAATGACGCTCAGTTTGAAACGTGGATTGCACCTCTTATTGCTAATGCGAAAGCTAATAAATCTCAAAACGGAGGTATTATTACCATTCCTGTTGTGGTTCACGTTATCCACAGTGGCCAAGCATTAGGATCAGCACCGAATATTACTGATAATCAGGTAAAGTCACAGATTAGTGTGATGAATAATGATTTTAGAAGAATGGCATCAACTCCGGGATTTAATTCAAATCCTGTAGGTGCAGATACAATGATCCAGTTTGCACTGGCGAAAGTAGATCCTAAAGGAAATCCTACAGATGGTATTGATCGTGTAAATCTTTGCCAGTTATCATGGGCTATGACAGCCATTGATGATTATGTAAAACCTGTTACAATTTGGGATCCTACGAAATATATGAACATGTGGAGTGTAAACTTTGCTGACTCCAGCTTATTAGGGTATGCCCAATTCCCTTCAAGTTCTGGTTTACCAGGTTTGAATGCTAATGGAGGATATGCTGATACCGATGGAGTGGTAGCAAACTTCTCAACGTTTGGAAGCAGTGATTACGGTACTGGTTTCTTTTTGAGTGCTCCTTATGACAAAGGTAGGACTATGACTCATGAAGTTGGTCACTTTTTAGGGTTAAGACACATTTGGGGAGATGCTGCATGCGGAACGGATTACTGTGCTGATACGCCTACAGCTCATGAAGATAATTATACTTGTAATACCGCTATACCAAGTTGTGATAATCCTGCAGTTTTTGAAATGGTTCAAAACTATATGGATTATACAAATGATACGTGTATGAATATTTTTACGATTAATCAAAAAGATAGGATTACAGCGGTTATGAATAATTCTCCAAGAAGAATGGAGTTGAAAACTTCAATAGCTGACCAGGCAATTCCTTTATTTGCAAACGATGCGGAATTAAAGGGTGAACGAAGCTGTAGCCAGTCATCATGTGGTACTGTAGCTAACGTTTCTGTACAATATATGTTATATAACAGGGGTACAAGTGCTTTAACATCGGCTGTAATTTCTTATTCTACAAACGGTGGAGCTTCTCAGACAATGAACTGGACAGGAAACTTAGCGCAGGATAAATATGCAATGATCAGTATTCCTACAGGTGCTTCTCAAGGAAGTATCACTGCTCAGATTGTATCTGTGAATGGTACTTCAGATCAGAGAGTAGGAAATAATTCCTCAACTGTAATTATAGGAAATTCTATTCCTGTGGCAAACACGAACTTTACTTTCCAGTTACAGCTTGATCAATACGGATCAGAGGTTTCTTGGGATTTGAAAAACAGTGCAGGTGCTACTTTATATAGTGGAGGAGGATATCCGGATGCAACTGTATCTTGGCCTGCTTTAATTTCTGAAAACTGGACACTTCCGGTTAACGATTGTTATACTTTCACAATTTATGATGATTTTGGTGACGGTATTTATGTTGAGGGAGGATCTTACAGAATATTAAATTCAACAGGAGCTGTAGTTGTTTCCGGAAATGATTATGAAGATTCTCAAACCCGGACTTTCAAAGTTATTCCTGCTTTAGTTTTAGCAACAGGTGAAGTAAAAGAGAAAGAAGCCTTTGGATTATATCCTAACCCTGCAAGCGAGGTATTAAACATTACCAAGGTTTCAAACAAAGCTAAATTTGAAATTTACAATGCAGTTGGCCAATTAGTAAAAGGTGGTACAATTGATAACAATCAGGTAAGAGTAGCTGAGTTGGTAAAAGGAACTTATATCATTACGATCAAAGACAATAATATTTCTGAAAGCATTAAGTTTATTAAGAAATAATATAATTTTAATGTATTAAAAGAATCCGTCTCACAACAAAAGTTGAGACGGATTTTTATTTTTTTATCAATTTATATTCGTTTAAAAAAAAGGAAAAGTTGTCCACCTCAGGCAACTTTCTTTCTTAGGTTGTGTGCTAAAGC
>Ga0265780_10004721_pt1 | contig 17468 bp, 20 predicted proteins | sample P1T30metagenome_FD_192432 | JGI IMG/M metagenome (GOLD analysis project Ga0265780, IMG submission 192432) | Plant litter microbial communities from East Loma Ridge, Irvine, California - P1 T30 | ecosystem: Environmental > Terrestrial > Plant litter > Unclassified | place: USA: California...
ACGTAATCCGTCAGAGTACGCAGCGAGCTTTTTCGTCTATCAAATTCCGGCCCAAAGATATCACCGGTTCCGCCCGTGTGTGTAAGGAGGTGAGCAACAGTGACCTTCGTGGCAACGTCCGGGTTTGAATAACCGGTCAAGTAGCGGCCAATGGGAGCATCCAAGTCAATCTTATTCTCTTGAACCAGTTGCATTATGGCTACGGCCGTGAACATCTTGCCCATCGAACCGAAGCGGAACTGCGTATCGAGAGTGTTTGGTTTGTGGGTCGTTCTATCCGCTAAACCATACGCCTTTTGAAAAAGTATGCGTCCCGAATGAGAAATCAAAACTGCGCCCGAAAAATGGTCTTTAGCCGCTTTGCCACCTACACGCTCTTCCACAGCTTTGACAAGCATACGAGACGTGAGCGGTTCTGGTCTCACGTAGCCAAGTGGTGCTTCGTCGGTTAGAAATGCGCCGACAAATTCAGGTTTTTCGGAGACGGTTGCATTTAGTCTAAACTGTGTAACGGCGAACGAATCCGCGTTCCTATCAAAGACCCAAATGTATAGGTTGTTATTATCAACGGATTTTACACCGCATAGTTGAAGGTTGCTTAGAAAGCTCCTCATTTCCAACCACTCGGCCGGGCCACCGGGAATCTTTGGTCCTCCATCATTGATTAAGGCGATGAAATCGGCGTCATTCGCCGTTTTAGAAGCTTGAAACCAAGCTTCAGACATCCGTAGCGCGGAAACAATTGAGGGAGGTTGAGTTCCAGCAGTCGGTTCAACTCCGTTGCAGATTGGCAACGACGAAGATGGCTCCGAAGGGCTCGTAGAAGCTAACATCATCGCGAGAATAGGAAGGAGCATCCACCAGCCTTTTCGTTGTGGTTGGGTGTATCCTGATTGGTTTGAAGCTTCTGTGCCAGCGATTCTGACGATCGACGATCTATTGATCGGCCGGTTTTAGCGATAGCGGTCGAGCCGGCTTTCCCGAAAGCGAACGTAGATCGGGGAGTCTTGCCGCCTCGATCGCGCTGACGAACGCCTGCGGGTTTCGCTTTCCCAAAATCTGTTCCCAATTTCTCTTTCCCGAAATAGCCAATCGGAGACGGAGAAACGGGAAAGATCGCGCTGAACGAATGGCCGTTATTATTGGGCGCCCGGATCGCCAGCCTGAACGTCCGGGTTTGGGCGGAAGCGGAATGGCCGGAATTGGTGGAGAACGGACGGTCCGCGTCCTGTACCAGCGTAGCAGATCCAGAAGCGGCTACTTTAAAGGGCTTCCGATTGTTACTAGGGTCGCAGCATGAGCGAAGATCCACTCTTTCCGCACATACGAAAGGCTTGGCCGTTTGGCTGTCTTACGGTCGGGCTTCTTGCATCTGGCATCGGCAGTATTGTACTGCTGGGCAGTGTGTTGGGTACGTGCGATCCCTCAATCGGTTGTGCTGAAACGCATATTCTGGCCAGACTAGGGCGGGTGCTATTGATCGCTTCATTATTCGCCGCACCCATATGGCTGGCCTGCGGAATTCTGAGGAGGCTGGTTTACCCTTCGGCTGGTGCATTTACGACCAACTTTCTTCTGACGTTCGTGGTGGTTCTTACCGTGGTGCTCTGTTTCAGCCCTGCCGTCGACCTTCTATTTAGGATCGATAGATGAGAACCCTGATGATCGCAGCAGATGTGAGCGGTCCGCCTTCGATCAGCATCGGTCGGCGCATTTGTTACCTATAGCCATGTAAGCTGCCATCAAGGCTGCGGCCTGCGCGTCTGTGTTTTGGCGTAAGCGGAATGGCCGAAATTGGGCGGAAGCCGAACGGCTGCTTTGCCGTATAAGGGGGGCCACTTAAGGCATACTCTCAGCGTTCCTACTCTGGCCGGTCCGATTTCCGCCGAAAAATCACGTCAAGAATTTGACCCAGATTGGCCCTTTGGTCCGCCTAGAGTCTTAACCAAGGAAGACCAAACGGCACCGCAGAAGCTTCAATGAGGGTTGAAGCTCTGCTTTTTGTGTCTGCCTTAGGTGCGCCCGCAAGGCGGTGTCGGCGCATTGCAGTACACCGCTGACAAGTGTTCCACAAACGATCGAGTTTCGGGAATGTCTGCATTGAAGAGTAGCCCAAGCGATCTGTGATCGAGACATAAAGCGATAGGTGTGGCTTGAGGCCTCAAGATTGAGGGCAGCCGCCCCAGAACCCGTTAATGGGGCACCGTTATTGGTGCCGTGTAATGGTCTAGCCACGCAAGCGTCTCATTATATACGTCGCGCACGTTGGCGGGTGAGGCGGCCAAACTATGGTTCTCGCCCCAGTAGCGCAGCAATCGGGCGGTTTTCCCCTGACGGCTAAGGGCGAAATAGAACGGCTCGACCTGCGCTAGTGGGTCGCGGATATCGAGTTCACCGTGAATCATCAGCAGCGGCGTGTGGACGCGGTCGACATGCGCCAGAGCAGACCCGCGCGCCCATCGTTCGGGCGCAGCATAAGGCGGCATGTCCCCGTAAGCGTTTTCGTAGATTGACCAGTTCGCCGACTTTTCGTCCTCGAAGCCCGGATAGCCGCGTGCTGCGGGGTCAAACTGGCCCCATGCCTGTGCCGGGTCGGTAATCCCGGCTACCGCGATTCCGGCGCGAAAACGGTCGCTTTGCGAGACGAGCGCATAAACTGTGTAGCCGCCGAAACTCTGCCCCATCACGGCAACCCGATCTGGGTCTGCGATGCCGAGAGCTGCAAGTTTGTCGATAGCAGGCATTACACCGCTGGGAAACGAGGCGTACACATCCTCCTTACCGTCGCGCGCAGTTGGAATCGATGGAACCAGTACGACATAACCGTGCGCTGCGTAGAGCTGGAGATTGTAGATCCCGGGGGCATAGCGGTTTAGCCAGAAATCATCCAATCCGCTCACCTGATACCCGCCATAGACCCAGGTAAGCACAGGATAGCGCCGGCCGGGCCTGTAATCAGGGGGAAGTATCACCGCTGCTTTAAGCGGGGTTCCAACCGTAGAGCTATAGTCGATAATCCGTCGTTCGCCCCACGCTACCGCATCGAGATGACGGTCGAGCGTCAACAGGTCCCGCTGGGCACCACTTTCCAGACGAGTGTCCCGTAGGAATAGACCCGCTGCCGTCTGTTCGCTCCAAATCAAACCGCGATTGCTGAACCCATGAATTTCACTCGGCACAAGGCGCGCCGTGGCAACGAGACGCCCATTTGTCGCATCGATCTCGTCGAAAGTTCCGTTCGTGGTAAGCAAGACCGTAGACGTCCGCTGCGCCGGATCTTCAGGGAACAGGATCGCGGCGTCCTTTCGCAATGCATTGCCGATCGGGATAAGCGAGGCAGATTTAGGGTCTAGTTTGGCAAGGCGACCATCGGCCGCAGCCGTTAACACGCCATCAGTACGCCGACGGAAAGTGGCAGGGCTTGCCGTCAGCGCCGCAGTAACATTTACTGGGGCGCGTTCACGGGTCGCAAGCCACCAATCATCTCGTTTCCCATCTTTTTGGCGTGCGCGAAGAAGTAGGTGTTTTGCGTCGCTCCAAAGCGCGATCGGCCGCCCGGCTTTCTGACCGAGCGACGAGGTCGTTGTCACGAGGCCTTTGCCGATCCCGTCGACGGCTACCGAAGCGGCGTCCAGCACGAACGCCGTACTAGTTCGGTCCAAAACCGCACTGCGCGCGCGGAATGCGGCATGTCGACTATCAGGCGACCAATCGAGCATTTCCAGCGGCAACCTCGCCGCAGAAGGCAGGGCAACCCACCGTACTGGCGCATTCGATGTGAGATCGACCACGCCTAGCCGCTTTTCGACATGCCAATCGCCATTATTGAATGGTGGGGCGACGCCGTTCGTGAAGGGCAGCTTTCGTACCGGCGCTAAAATTAAAATTCGCCGCAGATCTGGTGCAATCGATACCGTCAGTTCGCCCGAGAAGGGATAGATCGGCACGTCAGCTACTGGAGCCGTAATACCGCTCCGCGCATCTACGATCGTCAGTGTCGCGCGCCACTGCGCCTCATCGCGGGGGACACGCGCCTCCCCGCTGCCAACCGCCGTGACGGTCGGAGTACGCCCATCGCGTAGGGCCGCACGCGTCCGCACCGCCTCATCGAACGGGCGGCCATACTGGTCCAACAGTGCGGAAACCTGACCTGACGGCAACATCAGTGCAACCAATCGATGATCGTCAAGCCAAGCGAACCCGGCATTTTCGTCGTCCGAGCGGCACGTGTGCGCGATTGACCCGCCGTCAGCGCCGCCACGCACGTCGAGCGGGTAAAGGCCCGACCCGTAGCGGCCCTGAGTCATGACAGCAGCTGAAGACAATCGGCGGAGATGTCCGCCAGCGCGGTCCCACACGTAGAGCCTGACGTTGTCGCCACCGCGAGGCTCGACGCCCTCTGGACTGGTCGAAAGCATCGCAAGCATCCGTCCATCAGGCGACCAGGTTGCGCACCAAAAGCCCGCAGCGTTTGCCGCCCCGTTGGACAGATTGCGCCGCTCGCCAGTTCGACGTGAAACCAGCCAGACGTCGGACCGCGAGGGATCGGTTTCGTAGGCATTGCGCCCCGCCGTCTCCCCCGCACGTGCAGGCCGTGGGACTACGGCGGCCACCCACTCCCCATCCGGGGATGGTGTTACTCGGTCGAGCGCAACGGTATCGAGAACGTCGTCGATCGTGAGTGCGTGGCGCGCTGGCGCCATGCCAAGCAGCAGCGTCATGAGAACGCCGCCAAGCACCTTTTCTAATCTCACGTCGATCCTCCTGCGACATTCGGGACTTCGCCGTCGCTGCCGCTGCTTGACCAGAGCCCAAAACGCCGATGTCCTTAGCGTGGCAGGGCACCAGATGGACGGCAAGATCGGCTTTCAAAAATGAAGGGCGGTGGAGAAGGCCGTCGGTGTTATCGTAATCGATCCAAAGTAAAAATGGCGGGGCTGGTAACGATGACTATTAGCGCGATCAGAAGGCCGCCACGTACCGTACGCGTTTACAGAGCGGGAAGCCGCCAAAAGCCGAACCTGACATAGATGGTACTATCTTTGCGTTGAGGGCCCCTTTTACGTTACACAATCGAGCATGACCCACACGCTGATCGGATATGCCTGCTGCTCCACTGACAAGCAGGACTTAACTGCCCAGCAGGACGCACTTGCGAAGCTCAGCGTCGCGCTCGATCGCATCTTTAGCTCTTTAGGGATAAATGAATACTTATGATGCTTCCTATCCTACTGGCTGCCGCTTCAGTGTCTACACCGCCCTGTGCGACAGGAGTATGGACCACAAAGGCTAGCGGACAGACGATTTTCAAACTGGAGATTGAAAACAACTCGACTGGCACAACAGCAATATGGACCCGGCCCGATCATTTTAAGTTTGATGGCGACACATTCTCAAACATAGATGGCCACGTGGTTCGACGTGTGGCTAGCGAAGTGCACGTCAATGATGGTGACCTTATCCTCAGCTTTGAGGATCCTGAGCCCAATTCAACGCCTGACATACTCCGCGTTCGTTGCGCGCAGGTAGGACATATTTCCGTTACCTTTATGGGGCCGGACTTCGATCCTTTTGACTTTGAAAAAACGTCGAGTAACGAAGCGCAACTAGGACCATGGGACGCCAAGACAGCCTACACGCGGGAGATCTTACGCAAGACAAACGTAGAAATGACTAACATATTTGATGCTGATCAAGCCGATCGCCAAGCTGAGCATATCAATCGGTCCATTGTCGGGCCAGCGGACGAAAAACGCAGGCGACGCACGCAAGAACTGCTAGACTCCGGGGCGCTTCAAAGTGGCGAAGACTTTTACCACGCGGCCTTTATATTTCAGCATGGCAGCAAAGCTGATGATTATTTAAAGGCCCACCTATTATCAATGGTAGCTGCAGCTAGAGGGAATGCGGGAGCGATCTGGATATCTGCCGCGACGCTCGACAGATATCTTCGGGCCATTGGCAGACCGCAAGTGCTGGGTACCCAATTCACGGCACCTAAGGGCAGCCCGGCAACTCAAGAGCCTTACGACCGCAACCTTATATCCGATGCCATGCGCAAGGCGCTTCGTGTCCCACCATTGGCGGAGCAGGAGAAGTATCGACAGGACTACACTATGCACGAAGCTAAGAGCAGGACTCCGTGAGGTCGCGCCGGAGAGAGGTGACTCAGGGAAGCTGAACAGCAGGGATAGGTGGATTGCTGATCTGACAGCGGCCATGCTGGCCGCGAGCAGGAGGCAAGATAAGCAAGCGACCGAGACGGAACCACAGCCCGGCGTTCGAGGCGACGGTAGCGTTAGCTGCCGTGAAGGGGCGAAGGCGCTAGCCGCATCGTCCAATACACGACAGTGCCCACGCTCCTTTGACGTAATTAGGGCCGGCCCCGGCCACGATCGTCGCATCTGCTAATGGACGATAGCGACCGAGCCGGCTTTCCTACAAACGAACGTCGGGCGGGAACCTACCGCGTCGATCGCGCTGACGGACGCCTGCGGGTTACGCTTTCCCAAAATCTGTTCCCAATTCCTTTTTCCCGAAATGGCCAATCGAAGATCGAGAAACGGGAAAGATCGCGCTTAACGAATGGCGGTTATTGGGCGCCCGGATCGCCAGCCTGAACGTCCGGGTTTGAGCGAATGCAGACTGACCGCTTCGGATTAATGCCGATCAGCAGTGCGAACGTCGCGACCTGGTGGAAAACGGACCGGCCGCTATTGAATGGTCGGGGCAGATAGCAGACATTCTAAAGATGCCCACCAGCCAGCACACGATCGTCAATAAGCAAGATGGTCCAATCTATATCTCGATTGAGCCATGGCCGGAATGCTACGAGCTTGAGCCCGGCGATCGGCTGACGCTTTCCTATTGGCTCCCGCAGACCGGCGACGCGTTGGAAATTCAGTTCATCAATGAACGCGAACTTGTGCTGTGGCCCACGGAGCTTGATCCGAAACCAGTTGTGCTCATCAATGACGCGTCCGCCGAAGGACGAAGCTGGAAGTTCAAACACCAGTAATTGCCAGGTGTATTGATCTCGGGGGTGGAACGTCCAGGATTGGTGGATAACGGCCTGACCGTTTTCGGGTAGATCGGCGGGTAAGCGGAAGTTCGCCAATGAGACATGACCCTAGTTTTTCCCACCCCTTTGCTCATCCTGCATGCTTGAGGCGCTCAACAGTCCTACCAGCGAAAACAATGGCTCAATGCTTGTATGGATACGGAACAAAGATGAGGGGCTTTCTCGGCGTTGGGTCTGATAGCCGTCGTTCCGACGTTCTATCAGTGGCTCTTTGCGCCTTCGCCCGTGTCAGATATAGTTCGGCATCTGTTACCATTGATCGAGCCGCTTCTGGTGATAAAGGTGCGGTTTTAAACTGGATCGCTGCCGCTGGCAGACTTTGCAGAAGTACCGCGCACTGGAAAAATAGTCTAAGTCCGTCTGGTGCCGGGCAAAACATTGTATAATCTTTATCTAATTTCGTTTGCAAGCTATTTGACGTATATTGATGAGATCCAAGCATATACCCACCACCGAAGCTTTTCCCGGTAAATCCTCTGCCGAGATCAATGTAATATCTAGCGTCAACCGGGCTACCCGACTTTGGCTTGTCCGGGACTAATCGAGCATACGCACGCTTCTTTGCTCCCTCCTCTATTCGCGCCTCTACGGTTCCTTCTGGAAAAGATAGTATTGTGCCATTATACTGAAACGGCGCTGTATCCGGCACTCGTGGTGCTGGTGCTCCACAGCCAGTTGATGCAAGCGACAGCAGGCATGCAATGGCGGGGCCTGAATGAGCTGACATATGTGCTTCCATGATCGAGGGATGCGGTCTTCAGCGCAGTGAAGTAACAACGACGTGCACTTTAGGGTTAGCTGTTGGACCGCACGAACGTCCGCAACTGGGCGCTTTGGGTCATTCGGCGCGATCGGCGTCGGAATGGCTGAATGTGGTGGTCAACGGACAGGCCGCTTTCGGGTACGAATGGGTCGATACCTGCCATTAACAGAAGCGCCCACACCGAAAGGAGATCACGTGCTGAGGAAAGCCCGAGGCTAAAATGGCGGGGGATACCTCCGATATATTTGTAAAGAGATGATCGGTTTGTAACCTGTCACCTCCACCACCCACGTGTCATCTTGCCAAAACTGAAGTTGCGTTGCCGGTCCGCGAACCGAACTTGGCAAATCGACGTTACCCAGATGGCGCCAATTGAGCCCGGCCAGCACGCGAACTCCATCGCACCGGTTACCCGCAAGAGTGGTGTCGTCTAAGCAAGTGACCGGAACCGAAGCACGGCCCGTCTTTGCTACCTCGATTGAGAGATCGAGAACGGCCTCGACAATCCCGCGACCGAGCTGTGGTTCACTCGGTGGCAATTGTGCAAAGTTTTCCACGCGAGCGCACGCGGCATCCGTCGCCATTTGATCTAGAACGGTGGCAAGCGGCGCTGCATTTACAGCAAAACGGCGCCGAGGCGCATTCGCTGCTTGCTCGGCCGCGTTCTGCGGTATCTTCCCGTGGAGCGTGTCGAAATTAACAAGGATCCGGCGTGCGATACAAAACCTGCCGCCAGCAGCCGTCCCTGCTTCGTAGAAAAGGACATAAGATAGGGGCGTTTCAGGGAAGCCCTTCATCGACCGCCCCACCTCGACCTTGCGAATATCACCGTGCGGAAAGCCCCGCAGAAGAATCGCCTCCAGCTCTCGCGGCGACATCTGCTCTGCCCGCTGTCGGGTGAGGATTACATCTTGCGGCCCGATCGTAACCGGATCGCCCTGGGCGATCGTGGGAATTGACCAACAGAGACCAGCACCAAAAACCGCCAAACGTAACCACATGGTCGGCCTCACCTTTTCGGCTGCCTATCAACCCAAGCTGCGTATCAACCAAAAGAGCGGCAGCTTTCAGGCACTGTCACAGAACCAATGAGGGTCGACAAGTGAGCGTTAGCGGTTATTCGTCGCGATCGGCTCTGGAGCGGCCGGAATTGGTGGAAAGCGGCCCGTCCGCTCTCGGGCAGCGATCCTCGTAACCGGACGTTCGTTCAGGAGGGGGACAGCGGGCCAAAGGACCGGTTCCTGGTGGTTAGGCGACGGGCAGCTTTCCGCCAGCTCGAGCTAAAAACTGCCGTTCCCAATCTGGCGACCGCTAGCTGCATAGCGTATCAAGAGGAATGCTTTTGCGATCAACACGGACGGGCCGCGCAGTCGCGGTGCTGCTCCTCGCCAGCACGACCGTGGCAATCGCGCAGGTCAGTCCGCCTCGGCCACCCGACTTCGTAGTTCCCTCGCCGCCGCCGGAAGCCCCGGCGCCCGTCACCGCAGCGACAAAGCTGCCGGCTGGTTACCTCGACGCGATAGGAAAGCGGCTTGGCCTCAACCCCTGCGACTATAGCGTCTCTCGCCGTGCCGGCAGGCCCATCAACGCGGTTGCGCTGGTAGAGGCACCGGGGCGCGGCTGCGTGGTATGGGACAGCTCATCCGCGGTGGGGATCAACAGCTTTCTTGGATCAATGAATGTTGATGGCATTCGCGTCCCCCTGATCGGGTACGCGAAGAAGCTATCCCCGCCGATTACACCGTCCGTGCTCGTTCTCGACCTTGTCGGAGGGCCGGCCGGTGACATATCTCCGGGCTTGAACGACTCCCTCCAGGAAGCGCTAGTTCACCGTGGCGCCATCGTCGTGAAGCCTGCTTATGCCGGTACGAGGCATCGATCACGCTACCCCGCTCCCGACCTTGACGATGCCGTCCGGGAGGTCGTGGAGATCGTCAGGAAGTTGCACGGAGCCAATCCGCACTCCAGGCTCATAGTCATGGGGGAAAGCTTGGGTGGATACATCGCTGCAAAGGCAGTTGCCTCGCAGCATGATCTTCCGGTGGACGGATTATCGCTGATCGTTCCCTTAGTTTATAGCCCCGACCAAGCGATCGGAAACTTCAGGCGTCTTGCCCACGCTTCCGGACACGCGTTTACGCCCCTTTGGATACGTTCAGTCCCTTCACGTAGCCCTGTTCAGCCGATCGATGGACCAACCCGCCAGCGCGTCAGCGAGTACAAGGCTGTTTCAAGTATGGACCTGTTCCAGGCGTATTTTCCAGCCAACGCTCGTACAATCGGCCTGTTGACTTACCTGACCGGGAAGAACCGCCTTCCTACGTTGATTGCTTATGGTTCCACTGACGAGCGTGTCGGCATCGAGGTTCTGCAAGCCGCAACAACGCTCCCCAGCAATGTCCATCTCCTTAAGCTCGATCGGAGCGGACATGCGATCGACGCTGTCGCTGCCGAGCGCATAGCAACCAGGATATGGTCTACTTTTCCTCTCGCAAGCCATAAGGATTAGAGCAACTGAACGTCCGCTTTCGGGTGTCTGCGTCAGCAAGAGGATCGTCCACAACTGGGCGATTCCAGCCCGTCCGCTTTCCCGCCCGATAGCTGCCGGTCAGCTTTTCGGCGCCATGGACGCCCGCGAAGGGTCTGAACAGCAATAGGTGGTGGCTAACGGACATTCCCATCAGGCTGCCGCGGTTCATATGACCAACCGCTATAAGCAGCGTCAAACTGGACAGCAGTTGCATTGAAGGTGCGAATTTGCTCCGCAATACGTGCTTCTTCTGGCTCTAGTAGCTGCCACAACTCGACCCCGACCGGATCACCGATAACGTCGATCAGCGCATCGGTATCAAGTTCCGCAAGCGCCCTCGGCATGCTTGGCAAGTAGGCGTCCTTCATCGCGCCGTCCAAAGGCAAAAAGTGGTGGCAGACCCTTGGGTGGGCGGCGCCACCTCGGCCAGAAGCCTCAAGCTCGGCGATATATGCTGCACTGTTTGCAAGTAGCTCAGCTTCGGTAAAAGGCGTCATATGCGGACAATTACGCCGGATCATGAAGGTCCGGTAGTGGGCGTTTTCAGTCAATCGTAGGCTCGCCTCATCCGTCCACGGTTGATGTCCCGAGCGACACCGTGCGGAAGACGCGTTTCAAACCGACGAAGTTGTCGACCCGCCTCGGCATCTCCAGCCTTTGTCGCTAGACGCAGCCAGTAACGGTAGCCTTGTAGATGACGGCGATTGAAGCGGGTCATCGCCATATTGTAAGCTGCCGTTGGATCGCCCTGCCGCACAGCACGATAACACAACCCTGCCGAAGAATATGGTTCGGCTGCTGATAGGCCGTCCTCACCAATGCGACGAGCGAGCTCTGTCATTGCAGAGGGGTAACGTCGAAGAGCCAAATGCCAGAGCAGTCCCATACCGTCGCCTGGCGAAAGGCCATTGATCCAAGCATTAGCGAGACGCTGAACTCTGTCTGTGGGCACTTTGATCATGCCTTATCCTACGCCACCTCACAGGCTCGCTCAATGTCCGCTATTGAGCGAAAAGCAGTCGTCCACTAGCGCCATCGACGCTATGCCAACGCTATGGCAACCAGCGACATACAGGGCCGTCTAACAAGGATACTTGCTGCCGAAGAAGCACCTATAGTGGATTGGCCTGTCGTAGACCGTCTCTGTGACGAGCTGGATCGCGATCTCGATGCATCCAGCGATGACATTCCTGAGATCGTGACGCATTTCCTCTCTGACAGCGACATCCGCGCTCGCGATGCAAGCTATGGTGAGACGCAGCGCGACGCTGTTCGAACCTATCTCGCCACTGGTGATTATTTCGACGGCGTTGCCGTACCATGGTGGGGGTGCTTTGCGCTGGTAGCAGCCGTCGTGGGAGCTATTGCGTGGGCGCTAGCTTAGCCGAACGGCTGCTTCTGGGCGGAAACAAAATGGCTGGAATTGGTGGAAAGCTGCCGTTGTGCCTGTCGCTGTTACAGCTATCGTCACAAGATGATTGACGAGCATGAGGACGATGGCCCGCCGCGCTGGAGCGACCGACCCGGCCCCGTTTACAAAGCACTCGGATGGGGCTGCCTAGCCATCCTGCTTGTGCCTTTTCTCCTCATCATCTACGTCTTTGCGACCTTTTGCGAAAACAACTGCTCGTGAGAATTCATTGCCCGCATTTGATGGTTAGCTGCCGTAGGTAGCCATGATCTCATGCATCTCACCCGCGTTCACGGTGAACGACAATCCCTTGACATTTTCCTTGCCGCCGATCTCGGCGTGTAGGCTTTCAGTCTTTAGCATTGGCTACGTCTTTCAGGCTTTCGTCGATCAAGACCTTATTGACCCAACCTATGGTCGCAGCATCCATCATCTCTTCTTTTCTTGCCTCTGATAGATTTTCCGGCAGTCGCGTATTCGAAGCTACCGCCGCTTTTGCGATCAGCTTATCGCGAACTAGACTTCTCAAGTCCCGACAGGACTTCTTTATTTCCGATAGAAGCTCGATTTCGCTGACATAAATCTGATTCGGCAAGAACGTCTTAGAAGTCACAGACGTCTTTAAGCATAAAGCGAATTTCGAGAGATCGGATTGCTCGACTTTCTCCGGCAACGCCAATAGCAAGAAAAGTAGGGCGGATATCACCCCACCGAGCCTTCCAAACTAATCCCCAGCAGCTTCTGCGTCTTGACCGCGATCTCCATCGGTATGATGTGACAGTTTTTCTTAATGTCCGCAATTGGGCGTTAGTGGAATGGCCGGCTTGGAGAGGAAAGCGGACGTAACGACGTTCAATTATGGCGCGTCGCGGCTGAAGTCGTCATTGGACCATCGCGGGACCAGCGCCAATCGCTTTCCATTGCGCGTAAGCCACGTGTTCAGGCATCGGACACCTGCATCCTTTGGGTCTTGCAACAGGTAAAGGCGGGCGTCGCCAGCCCAAGAGGTGGGGTACATTTCCACCTTAAGTTGCTCAATGCCGCAGCTTTTGGCGGCTTCGAGTACCACCACGATGCTTTTAAAGGAGCCCGCCGCCACCGGTATTTGCGGAGCGGCTGAAATGGATTGCAATGCTGCTGCCGCAGCGACGTGTAGAAGCGACACAAGCCTTCTCCGTGCTGACCTCGCCCCACAATCTCACGAGCGTGCAGCGTCCGCAATTGGCCGACTGCGGAACGACTGCTTTTCGAATGCCACAGTTCAAACTGAATGCACCTAGCAATCCAGAGTAAATGCCCCTCCGGAAAAGCCATGCCACCCCGTGCCCGTTCTCTCCTTGGCCATGATGGCCACGGAGAGAAAGCTATGGGTACGTCAGAGTTCGATCCAATCGCAGGCAAACGCCCCCCCTGGAACGGCGGGCGCAAGGTGGGTGCCAAGCGTGCGCTCAAGCCGCGACAGGTCTGGGCCATTCGCTTCTTCCTCGATCAGCACCAGCGACTACGGGATCGAGCGTTGTTTGACCTGGCGATCGACAGCAAGCTGCGTGGTTGCGATGTGGTGCGGATGAGGATCGGCGATATCATCCTTGGTGGCCATGTCCGAACCCGTGCGATCGTCGTCCAGGCGAAAACAGGTAGGCCGGTGCAGTTCGAGTTGATGGCGGACGCCCGAGCAAGCTTGCTGGCATGGCTGGAGAGGCGAGGTGGTTCGCTTGCCGACTATGTCTTTCCTAGCCGAACCGATCATGCCCGCCCGCTCAGTACCCGCCAGTACGCCCGGCTGGTAGCCGAATGGGTGAACGGCATAGGGCTGCGCCGCGAAGAGTATGGGACGCACTCGCTCCGGCGGACCAAGGCCTCCATCATCTACAAGGCGTCGGGCAATCTTCGCGCGGTGCAGATCCTACTCGGCCACGCCAAGATTGAGAATACCGTGCGCTACCTTGGCGTCGATGTCGAAGACGCTTTGACCTTGTCAGAGGGCATCGAGGTGTAACCTACACCGGCTTCTCGCCACTGTGAGAAGCCGGACCGGACGGACGAGCGGCAGAAGTAGCCCTTCCCCTGCCGCCCAAAGGCTGGCCCCCAATGGAAGCCAGCTTTTACTTACTCGGCAGTTTCAACTTTTGGCTTTTTGGATTTTGCTGGGGCCTTCGATGCCGTGCCATCGCCGCTGCGGCTGCTACCCAAGCCAATCCTATGGGCCATCGCACGGCGCGCTTCCGAATAGGTCGTTGCAACCATCGGATAATCAGCCTTCAGATTGTACCGCTCGCGATATTCTTCTGGCGTCAGTCCGTGCGTCGTGAGGTGCCGGCGAAGTGTCTTGTATGGCTTGCCATCGATCATGCTGACGATGAAGTCCGGGTTGGCCAGCGACTTACGGGCCGACACTGCGGGGGTATATTGCTCGGTATCAGCGACAGGGGCGTTCGCCTCGCTGGCGCCGCCGATTAAAGATTGAACGCTGGAGTGCATCTGGGCGAGAAACGCTGGAACGTCATCTGCTGATGTTCGCGTGTTTGGGTTCGACAACCATGCAATCGTCAGCTCGGTTGCAAGCTCGACGGCGTCTAGCTGAATAGTTTCGTCAGACATCATTCACTCCACGTATGTCGCCGCCATTTGGGGTCGCCTTTTTACAAAAACAACCGCGGCTGCATGCGACTGAAGCAATCAACCAAATCTCCGCATGAATAAGTAGCGATGCAAGCGATGCTAATATGTAAGTGATTGTGCCATTTTGGCCATGAGGGAAGCAGGGTAAGAACGACACATTATTGAAGACATTTGCGCCCAATATGCGCACCTTTGTGCGAGCATGAGCCAAATGATCTTCAAGGTTGGCGGGGTGCAGTCCGGCAATCTTTGGCCCTGCTGCTACTGCCGATGACACCTATGGTCAGGCCATGGACGGCAGCGAAATGGCCGGAATTGGTGGTGAGCAGCCCGGCAGGTTTCAGGAGCTTGGGTGTGGTTAGCTGCCATCAGGTCGGGTAGCTTGGAGCATGAGCACGTTCGACCTTCAAGCTTTCGCCCGGCCCGGTACGACGGTTTTGCCACCCGCTGGATTTCAGACAGGCTGGGTCAGGATCGACGATCTCGACGAAACGATATTCTACAGCACGGCGATCTGGTCCCGAGAGGAATACCCTCGGCATTGGCGCGACGCAGCGGGACGTCTGGCGAGTGGCGCCGACTTCGCGGCCTTCTGCACTAATCTAACCACAGATAATGCGAGCATATTCGCAGGCTTTCGCTCCTTCGATTGCGTCTGGTTCGAGGAGTGGGTCATGCCCCGATCGGCGCTTACGGTGGAGGGTACATGCGTCGCACTGGTTGCCGACGCTGCTCGCAGCGAGGGAGGCGAAGCGTCCTCATGGCAAGTTTCGGTCGATGCCGTTCGGGCCTACGCTGGCCGCTAGGAAGCTGGCCAGCGGCGTTATCGCAAACGGCGGATCAATGTCCGCTTTTGGGAACGACGGAAAGGTCATCGACCGACCAATTGTGGGCGTCTGCGGACCGGCCGCTTTTGGGCGTCGAGTTTACCAATCGCGAATATCGCATTGTGGTGGAAAGCTGCCGTTCGCGATCCTCGTCTTCCTATTCTGATCGATCGGATCAGGGCATCATAGTCAGCCAAGAAATCTGCTCCATCGGTATGTCAGCCAGCCAACCACGGTGGCCAGAACCGGAAGGCCAAATATCAATGCGAAGAACTCAATCCGCTTGTTAGCAAGGCAGTCGGACACCTGTAGATGATCGTGAGGCAGACACTCGCCCATCGTGCTGGTTAGCAGCACTGGCAAACCGATAAGCATCAGGAAGCCAGTAGCGAAGACCCAGCCTACAATTCGGTGAAAACGATTGGGGTCGGGCGTCTTGGCCATCTGCGTCTCTGTAGCAGATATGGGAATGTCCGTTAATGGGCGCTTGTCGCCAGGCCGCTCTCCTGCCCGGCAGTGGTCGGTAGGCTTTCAACCCTTCTGAACGCAGAGAGAGCAGCAGAACGTCGCGACCCTATGTGAATTCCGCCTAGCCATTGCGCGCATCAAGCCTTCAAGGGCTAACTCTTGTGAGGCATGGCGAAAGCTTGTCAAGAAGCGTATCGATCCACCTCGCTGTCGAGGACCCAGTATTCGAACGCAATGTTACGGCACCGTCTATGTCTGATGTTCGAGCGGTGAGAGTATACTCGAGGCCATCAAGCATAGAAACAATTGTCTGATCAGGAGCAAGGCTGGGCGGCGCAGGAGGGGGCATCTGAATATCCCTCATGCTTTCGATTAAGCTTTGCATGCCAGGACAGGTTGCGCTGTCAGCCCACCGGATATCGGCGACGCCTCGCATAGACTGTGTGACTAAGCGCAATCGGTAAGACGAGTCTTTGATATCGCTTCGTTTTGCTACCGATATTTCGACGGTCTCAGTGTTTTGGCTGAGGCCGCCACCACGGCTGAACTTTGCCCACTGATGCGGCAGCGGCTCGACAGCCGCGACTTGCAGAAGGGCAATAATCAGCGACACAGAAGTCCCCTCGGCAGCCATTTCGGGAAGATGGCATGCATCCGCGATGTCTGCAATTGGGCGCTTCCCGCCGGTCCTCTTTTTGGTTCTGCTTATCCGCCAGGGAATGTCGTAACGTGGTGGTGAGCGGTCATTGGTCTATCGAGATGGCGATGTCAGCTTTTGATAGAGATCGGAACCGCAACTGCGCTCCCTCAGGCGCTGAAGAATTGGACGGCGATCTTCTTACGTTGGCATTTGCGAAGACGAACGCCATAACACTTGACGCCGTTTGTGCCGGGCGTGATCGGGGTAAAAGCGATGGAATGGTTTGAAACGGCTTCAATTATTGCGGCGAGTTTGTCTGCACTCGCCGGAGACATATTAGCGTGGGAGGCATCACCCGCGTCAGCGGTTCCACCTAAAATGATCAGCAGTCCGATAAAGTTCGAAGACTATCCACAACAAGCTTTGCGAAACAGACAGGAGGGCTATGTATCCATCGAACTAAAAGTATCGGTGAACGGTGCCCCCTTGTCCTGCCAAGTGACTGAAAGTGCTGGGCACTCAGCGCTTGACGAGGTAACTTGCAGACGGTTGATGAAGGCGCGTTTCGAACCGGCACGCGGCCCTGATGGCGTCGCAGTTGCTGGCAACTTCCATACCGCAGTGGGCTGGAGCATGCCAGCACCGGGTGTGGTGCCGGATAGCCGCGTATTTGTACCGGTCGCAGCTTTGCCGAACGGCTACGTGCAGCCTACATCGACCTTTCTGTCGTTCGATGCCGATGGCTTTCTCGCCACCTGTGAGATTAAGGCCACCAGCGGGAGTGAAGCGTTCGACAAGATTGCCTGCGCTCTTTTGCGCAAGCAGATGAAGATCACTCCACCTCACGCAATCGGGAATGCGCCAGCGGCAGGGTATCGTTACGTTCCGGTCGCGGCTCTCCCGACCTCGAAACGGTAGGTGCGCTGTTTGTAGGCACAACGAATATCCGCAAATAGGCGTACGCGGTCATCCGATGCGATCGGCTCCGGAACGTCCAGATTTGGTGGATTGTGTTGAAAAAGTCGGCCTTGCAGTGGTGTCGGCGGTCTGATTCAATCTTCGCGAGGTGAGCGGAGACGGGCCGATGATGGGCGAGCGGACGGTAGCGCAGGAAGCGCTGTTCTAC
>Ga0265780_10004722_pt1 | contig 17464 bp, 24 predicted proteins | sample P1T30metagenome_FD_192432 | JGI IMG/M metagenome (GOLD analysis project Ga0265780, IMG submission 192432) | Plant litter microbial communities from East Loma Ridge, Irvine, California - P1 T30 | ecosystem: Environmental > Terrestrial > Plant litter > Unclassified | place: USA: California...
TGACTGAGAACGCATCAAAGCCTACGATTGTGTTAGAGGCAAAAGGTCTTGAACAAGAGTCGAATTGTCCATATCGTTCACAACCAGCTCCCCACATCGTAAGACGAAAGCGAGTCGAGTTTCGGACATCGCTTCCCGAATCAAGATCTTGAACAAGCGCTTGACTCCTCTCGGCCCTTCTTTCGCAACCACTATGTCGAGGGCACCGAAAAGTACTCGATCGTGGCCTGCGAGACCGCCTTCTGATTGTCGAGTAATGCATGAGAATGCAGATAAAGTAGCGATGATCGCAATGCACAAGTCTGCAGGTGACTGCAGGTTCTTGGTAGGGCTGATCTCGCTGTCTCGGAGGAAGATATCGATGAGCTTGGAGGAAGGCACAAGGAAAGCAAAGAGTGCGGTCTTGTGCTTGTTCCACTTCTCGTCTACTACATGAGCTACGGTTCACTATACACAGATCACTCACCACTCATCTTGGAGACTTTGCCTCTTTGTTCTTCGCTTGTTTCTGCCCGCCCTCGCATGGTCTCAACAAACCGGTCCACTGATGACCAAAGGAGCGCCTTGTCTCGCTTGCTACCTTCCGATAGTACCTCAAATATCTGACCTAGAGCCACCGCGAGTGTTGATGATTTGACCTGCTCATGTGGTGGTTGATCCAGTGACGATACAAGGGCGTTCTGGATAAACGGAACAATCGCCTGAATGATCAGCGGACGAGACCATTTTACACGAAGGAGCAAAGGCGTACCTGTAGGTCCAGTATACGAAGTCGAGAAGGCTCGACATGATGTACCACCTCACATACAATGGCCAGCTTCCGCTGATCAGCGGCCGACAGCCCCAGCTCCGACACGCCCAGAACTACTTGCTCTTCCAAAAGCACCCTCGCCTCGCCCCAGGTAACATTATTATTGCTGCTGATCCCCGACAATAAACCCACCCTGAACTGCAGCACGGTTATGCTGCGGGCATCGGACGACTCGAGGTCATTTTGAATCGTATCTAGCCAGCGATGACTGAAGCTCGACGTCTTGCGGCTAGCGCACCATCCTGATTGATGGCGTTTCTCCAGATTTGCGACCTTTCCCGAGACGGCCAAAGATATAGCCTGGATGAGCTGACCTCCAGCGTATTCGTCCGATGCCCACAGATGCTCGCTGTCGAGGGTCGCAGTCGTGATTCTCGGCATGTCCGCCAAAGGCAGGGTTGAGAGGAAATGGGTGATTGCCCCTAGCACGGTTTCTTGCGGAATCTCGAGAGCTTTCTTGGATCCAAGAGCCTGTAAGAAGGGCTCGAGGAGCTTTCCTCTTTCATGGTGACTCATGCCGCTCGATTCCCCAAGGGTATAGGGGGTTTGTGGACGAGCGGACAGATGATCCGGTAACATGATTCACCCGAAATCTAAACGGCGGGAATAGATAAGATCCGATGATCGTCTATGGAGGTCTAGGGATATTTCAAGTGCATGCTAGACATACATAATACGATAATACAAGCACAGAGGCGGAGGTAATAAGATGACTTCAAGGCTCAAGCATAAGCTCGAGCTGGAGAATGTCAATCTCAAGTCAGCTTATATCAACGAGTCTTTCGTACAGGTGGGCCCGCTCTCTGAGACGCTTGGCGAAGCTGACCTGTAGATTGGAACGCCATTACCGGCGTTGGCGGATAACAAGAAGGATAAGCTAGAGTATCTTCCGGAATGGCAGCAAGAGGTTAGCTCCGTTCCACGCATTGATCAAGCAAGAAGCTAATCGGCAGGTGAGAGATGAGAAAGGGAGACGTCGATTTCACGGTGCTTTCACTGGAGGTTTCTCTGCTGGGTACTACAATTCAGTCGGGTCGAAAGAAGGTAAGTTAGCGGATCCGGCAATGATGTAGGAGCTGATATATACTAGGATGGGCCCCTTCGTCATTTAAGTCATCTAGGAACAATCGAGCAACCAAAGTTCAGCGTGCGGAGGATTTCATGGATGAGGAGGATCTAGAAGCATTGAAGGATGACAGGAAATTGGAGAATACCGACACGTTCAAAGATGCTGGATTTGCGGGCATGCGAGAGAGTATGGGCGAGGGGTCAGTCTTGATGATAATACGCATGGCACACAGCTGACGAAGGCAGGAATCCGGACGTTCTGGAATCGTTAATCGCGCCAGCTCGATCATCGATTGGTCAGAGCCTCCTTCAGAAACAGGGTTGGAGACCGGGGCAGGGAATCGGTCCTCGAGTCTCGGCCAGAAAGCTGAAATGGCAAGAAGCCAAGATGGGTCTAGGTGTGGCTGGGCCTAGCCGAGTAACGGACGAAGACGAGGATATGGACGGTGGAGAGGCTGGGAAGCATACATTCGCCCCGAGAGACACGAAGCTGGTGGTGTACCAGGCGAAGGATGATCGTGAGGGTCTAGGGTTTCAGAAGGGGATGGGAATGGGGAGATTACCTCAAAGTCGCAAAGCTGGACCATGTGAGTGATGTTCCGGCGCCGGTTTATGGGGAACTGATGATCAGCTTTCGGTGTTGGCTATGTCAATGACGAAGATGACGATGACGATCCGTATGGTGCGACCAACGCATCCTCATCATCTTTGGCCTTTGCATTCGATAATGCCGCAGAGCAGAATGACGACGTGATAGTGATGGGTGAGATGGCGAAGCCGGACCGCTCTCAAGCAGGAGCACCGCGGAAACCAGGCTCTACAGATACATGGCACGATGGTCGTCCTGTGCTTCCCGGCTTCGTGCTCGATCTCTTGGGTGTTCCCACAGATAAATGGTGAGATGATTACCATAGGGCACGAGCATTGGCTGATTCCCAGGTTTGAAATGCCAGAAATACCGGATGACTGGCGTCCGCGTCCTGCGAGAGTATGGGGTACGACGCGGCAGTGGGATCAACAGCCAGGTCATGTAGTGGAGAAGAAAGCGGTCATAAGGGGTGCTCCTGGACAACCCTTAACTTTCGAGCAGGTGAGTGTTTGTGCATATAGCAGTTACAGATCCGCTTACCGTCAGCGTGGAGACGCACTTGGCGAAGAGCCGCGCATATCAAAAGCGAAATCCGTATTCGAGTACATGTCGGAGAAGGAAAAGGAGCGACTGGCATCAATTCTCGCAGCTGCCAAGGAGGGGCCACCGCCAGCTTTGTTGACAACACAAGAAGTGGTCAAGGAGGAGCAAGTCCCGGGAGTTCCAGCATCGGAAGTCGAAATCCCACCATTATCGCCTCGGACTGCTTCATCTGCGCTGAAAGGATACATGCCTTACAATGATGATCTGGAAAAGCAAGATCGATATCGGACATACCTCGTATCCCAGACTTACAATACCAAAGAGCCAAACCCGACACTCAAGCCTGGCGCGTCATTCGACGCCATCAACAAAGAATTAGATGACTTCGCATCCTCGGCACGTATATTCAAGCCTATGGCCTTCGCAATGTCGAGTCGTTTCACCTCTGGTAGCGCATCTCTTGCAACCTCGGACCTCAAGCAAGCGAAACCTGGTCTTCACGTTTACGATGCCACGAAAGCCAAGATTGAGGCGGAACAGAAGAAGGAGCCAGTACCTGAAGTGAAAAAGGCAATGACGCCACGAGAACAAGCGGCAGATATGGGTCAATATGGGCGACTGACGCGAGAAGTGACCGAGTTCTACCCCGTCAAACTTCTCTGCAAACGATTTGGAGTGGCCGATCCTCATCCGGAAGGCAAGCCAGAAGCAGCCAACACCGGATCCAACACACCTTCGAACGGTTTCGAGGGAGCGCCATTGCCCAAAAACGACGCCTCGTGGGCTTCGGCGTTCGTTCACAAGTCCGGTGACGAGCAGACGACTACGCCACCTGTAAATGAAGACGTTGGCGAGAGGGCTCCACGGACTATGGCAGAAGTTGGAATGGCAGACGACGTCAACCAAGGGAGGGATACTTTGACATATACCAAGCCATCGATGGACATCTTCAAAGCCATCTTCGCCAGCGACGACGAAGATAGTGACGATGACGAGGAGGAAGTCGACGTCAAGCCAATGATTCCAGCTCCGCGAGTAACTGCAGACCCCTTCCCGCCAAAACGCAACGAGGCGCCATTGGCCGCAGACGACTTGTCGGCTTTCAAACCGGTCTATCGTAAGGCTGCCGACCCACCAGCAGGTGATTCGGATAGAAAGAAGAAGAAGGACAAGAAGAAGCGAAAAGGAGTATTGAGCTTTGAGGTCGGAGATGAAGGAGAGGAAGGGGCATCGGAGAGCAAGGAGGATAGGCGGAAGAAACGTAAAGAGGTCAATTCGTCGGCCTTGCTTGTGGAGGATGGTACAGAGCCCGTACAGGTGGAGGAGTGGATGGAGAAGACTGGGATTCCTGTAGCTAGGGCAGCGCACAGGAAGGGAGCAGCAGATTTCATGTAGCATAGCAATTATTGTTGTATCTTGACATGCCACCAATCAATCTGACCTCCACTTTGGAGTTCCGCTCGACTTCTGTCCGGACTGTCTTATTTGTCTGTGATTGTCGTGCTTCATACCTCCTTACAATCTACATGTCCCTCGCAATTCCCTTTATAGTGGGTGGACTTGATTCCAGTGGATCTACATACGACTTTGAACCGACTCGTTTGACTTCCTGGACGACCCAAACCGCTGCTGGACCGTCCCGATATACTGCACTTGCCAGTCCGGACAACTCCATATGGGTCTACCCCACGCCGTCCAGCGATGGACAGCGCAAAATTCAATCCAAAGCTCGCTCAGGAGTACCGCAAGTCATTGAGACTGAGCCGACACCCAGCGAAACTCCGGTTGGCCGACACGGTGATCCAAGATTATCGTCATTCTCGCAACGCTCTCGTGCTCCATCGACAGCTTCATCCACACGTACCAGCTCATCTCGTCATCGAGTCACTTCCTTTTCCCCGCCGTCGACTGTACAAGCCGTCTTGACCTCCCTATCGCCAGCCACAGCGACTGCGACTGTAAACGATGGCCACGGGCGGACTCACAGTCTCTCGGAACGAGCTGAGCTCATTGAGCACCTTCGAGAACAGCAAGCTCGGAACAGTCATGAGGCACAAGGGAGATCTTCAGTAGGACTCGGCATTAATATGGGGAGAAAGCTGGATGTGCAAGGCCATGCAGATCATGGGCGAGAGTCAGGGTCTACAAGCCCTCGTTCAGTCAAATCGGGTGATAGTGGGAGTACAACAATCGGTGGGAGGTTGATGGAATGGGCGAAAGGCTCGGAAGATGGGGATATCAAAAATAGAAGGGAGCTAAGCGATCGGGTGGCTGAGATCGCCGTCGAAAGGGAGATGCAGAAGGAGACGGAGGAAGATGCGAAACAGGAAGAAGAGCGGAAGATCATCGAAGCGGCTATGGCGAAGTCTAGCCCGGTTCAGTCGCAGGGTAGTCATATTGCACCTGTTGAGCGAGGGACACCCGTCAGAAGGATCATCTTGCGCGAGCCCGGACGGGGCAAGATAGTCAGCTTGAAAGTCTTCGAGGTGGTGAGTCTGCTCTGCGTCTTAAGAGATAATGGGTAAGCTCCTCCCTTCAGTATTAGGGAAGTGTGACTGAAACTGCAGATTACTCGACATCTTCCGGACAGATACACTTGCCGAATATGCGGCCCTAGATCTAGAAGAGCCAGAACAGCGACGAGTTGCCAGCTCCAGCAAGACCCCATTGCGACTATCGCCATTCTGGCTGTGGCAAGATGTTCACATACTCTCAAAGGAAGACGTTAGTTGATTCTTGAGTATCTGGAGTTAGCTGATGAGCAGGAGAACCTGATCATTGCTGAAGGGCTACCATGGTCGTGTGGCATGCCAAGCCATAACGGCGATGTCACCCGAGTAGTCATGATGTCCATACATGGTGATGGAGTCCGGGTTGAAAACAGGCTCGAACTACCAGGACAAGGATCCATTGGGGTCTGTTGCCCTGCAGGAGGTGAGCCCAGGATCTCAAAGACTTCATGGTCTCTGACAAGATCAGACCCAATGCTACTTCACGCAACGAGCTCGTCCCTGACGTCTTACCCGATCAATTTGCGGTCTAGGCAAGCAGCGAGTCAACCTGAGAGACCCTCGACACCAGGGCTCAAACCTCAAAACAGAGCAGTCTCTCTTGCTGATCCAAGTCCCCGCTTGGTTTCCACTTTCAAGATGGCAGAAGGCGAACAACCTTTGCTTCGCAAACACCAATCCTTCGCTTCACTTCGCGATGCCCAAGGTCAAACTCCGACTGAGGAGAAAGGATTCGCCAAATTCTTAGCTGCCAAAAAAGCAGATTGGCGAGGCGAGCGAAAAGCTGAGGAGACACAAGTGTCTCAAACGGGAGTCGAGCTTGGACCGGGTACAGAGGTTGAGAGAAATGGAGGAGGAGGCTGGAGGCGCTTTGAGCTACGCGATAATGGTGAGGGAATGGGTTTAGTCGATGATGCTGTCGAGGTAATTTAGCTATCTCTCATTCCGACTCGAGCTGACAGCCCAGATCTTCACGTACGACGGGTCGAATCTGCGCCTCAAGGGCACCATCACGTTGGAACAAGGTGTCGCAGCTCAGCATGCGGTTTTCAGCCCTGCCTTTGAGCGTGTCGGTGTGATGACTAAGGTGAGTGGGATCACGAAAGAAAGCTTACAGCCAGGACACGATGTTAATCTACGAGGGCAAAGCTTCGTCTACCAGCGAGGAGACCAAGTAAGCCCCCAATGCAGGGTTCAGCTGACTGTGAAGAACCTCACTCCGAGAGTCCTTTCAGACGACTGGCCCAGCGGCGCACATGTCTCCTCACGAAATGCTTCTGTCGGTTGCGGAAGGTATTAGGCGTATATCTGTCGACGAGGGGTCAGCCGAGATCGACATCGTCATCCAAAAAGTGGTCAAGACACAAGACAAGGGTCGAGTCATCGTTCCCTCGTCTCCCGGAGCGGTGTGGAGCGCAGACCGTGAGTCGTTTTGAAGAGTCGTGTGCTGACTTCTAGCATCTGGTTCAATCAACCGTGGTCCATTAATCGACTTGATGCAGGGCGGCCAGTCCGCACCAAGTGATTACACGTCTGGCGATCGCTTAGACTCGCCGATAACTTTCATGAAGGTGTTTGGTCGAGAGAAGCGATTCTTGGTCGCTGGAGATGAGGACGGTACAGTCAGAATATGGGATGAGAGGTGAGTGATGCCTCTCTACAAGGCTAACATCTCAGAAGCGGTCATCTGCAAGGATCTTGGACGCTGTTTGCCGACCTAGTGGACAACTCGGCAGTGGTTGATATGCCCGGTACGGCTCTACATGACCATTTGCTTTGCACCTCGCGAGAGGGTACGGTAGGGGTCATCTCTCTCAAGGAGATGAATCAGTAAGCAGCCTCACTTATCCGCTGTTAGGCATCTGATAAGCTAGTCTATACCTCATTCCAGCCTCTCGAGCACCACTACGCCGTATCTTCCTCGGTGGTAAGGATATTCTGCTGGCGTATGCCAATGGGAAAGCAAGAGTATGGAACGTGGAGACGATGGAGTTCCGTCGATCCACCGGAATCGATGCTGCCGACGAAATGCTTCAGACCGGTACATGGTCCGAAATGTGAGTGGTGTCACAAGTCAGACGGAATCCAGCTGATCTGATCAGTATGCCAAGCGTCTCGGAAAGCATGAGCACCGGCGGTCTTACCTTAAGATATGGCCAAATTGGGTCAGATTCAGATATTGGTCAGTCATCTCCTTCGAAACATCGTGTTGACATTTAGGCTGCGTTATGTCTCTTGATCCTGCCAAGCTCTTCACCGAAGTCAAGAGTCTTCCTACCTCGCAAGGACTGGATGTCGTCCGAAGTATGCTTGCCGGTTTCCTGCCATTCGGCCTCAATGACGCAATCGACCAAATTTGTACCGACAAGCTGGGCGTTCCGCAACCGAAACATTCTATCTCGATCGGGAGCACTCAGTATGTCCTCCCTACCTGCTTTGGATAAGCCGAGCTGACATAAAGTGCCCGTGTATCGCTGGAGCTCGTCTACGCTTCAAACAAATCGATATGGTATTCCACGCCGGAACAGACAGGCATCCGCCAACTGCTGATCATCGCCCTGCTTCGCCCTTTCCTTGAACACGATCGTGAGCTTTGCATTGCTGTACTAAAGCTGACAGCTAGAGTTTGAACGTTACGCCGCCGAGGTGATTGCGTACTACACGGCTACCTTGCCTGATGACATTGTCCAAGCAGGTCTCAGCTATTTCGCTTCTTTCTACCTCAATATCAGTCGTGAGTAATTTGAAGTCACTCCCAACACATCGATGCTGACATCTTCAAGCGGAGATACAACACGCAGCGAGGATGCTCTTCGATTCTGCTCTGGACCGTATGACAGAAGAGGATTTACAAGATCTCATCGAGCGGCATCAGCTTCATCGTACGTAATAGCCGGCGGGTTGATGGATGCTAAACTGATGATAGTAGTGAAACTCGGCCAGTCCAGTGACGAGGAAGCAGGACAAGCCCTTTTGATTGTTGGAGGAGTTGGCTTGCACAAGTACCAGTCAATGAATCCCACGTAGGTCTTCGATCTCCGCCGATAGTATCGCTGACGTGCAAGTGTCTTGAAATCCGTATCCGAAGCCATTCTTAGAATCCTGCATGACCCATCAAGTCCGCATCTCGCTCTCGCTATCGAGCTGTGTTCAAGGGGTTTCACGACATGGCAATCATATGTCGACCCAATGGAGCTCCTTAGGCGCCTGTTCCACCTGTCCACCCGAAAAGATTCTTCTTCCTCCTCGGCTCATGCCCGGCTCGCTGTTTTGCACGTAGCAAGCTCAAATCCTGCCCTATTCATGTCGACATTATCGATGGATATCCTTGACGCCAAGTCTGCGGAGGGTAGGACGAGTATCATGAAACTCTGTGTGTATATGGCTAGGAAGAAGCCTGAATTGTTGGAGAATGGTCTACCTAGGATTGCGGAGGCGGTAGTCAAGAGTCTTGATCCAAATATCGCCAAGATGAGAGATGACGTTTGGCAGGCTGCTACCGTTATCCTGAACGAACTTGTACTAGCGTAAGCTGTCTATTCTTCTGACTGGCAGATTTGACGGTCCAGGTTCTCGACCATCGACTTCCACAGCGGTACACAGAAGCTGGCAGTCGGGACTCATGAAGGGGCCGTCATCATGTGAGCTTCTGGATCTCTTGCGATGACGAAGCTGATGAGCAGGTATGAGTTGAAAACTGCCTCTAGGCTATACGTCCTCGAGCCCCACCGAGCGCCCGTCTCCTCCGTCACATTCTCTCCCGATGGTAGGCGACTCCTCACAGTCTCATTGGAGGAGGGAGCAGTAACGGTTTGGAAAGTCGGAAGCAGTCTGAGCGGATTCTTCAATGTGGGTGGGCCTCCTCGACAGGGGGCCTTGGGTGGAAGTGGGCCTTTCAAGCGGATTGATTTCGCTAGGGTCGAAGACGGTGCGTTCCGATTCATGTTGACCTTGATCAAGAGCTGATATGACAGCACCGTTAAAGTCCACCAGTGCATTGAGCGATGTGCATGTTTCGTGGCCTGGAGCTAGACAAGCAAAGGTCGAGATCGGAGAGACTGCCATGTCGTTTGAAACTTGAAATGTCCGATATGTAGCATACATGCATCATGCTCGCATTGTCACTTCACATGCTCTCCAGCCGAGCTATGGCCGTCCATTCGCCCTGTTGGCAGGCAGATGTAAGAGTTAGAGGGGATGATGGTTTCCCAGAATGTCACCAGCACGAAAGCTTAAATGATCCTCCGACCTGAAATTTCGGCAGATCGTTCCTTCCAAGCACATAAATCACCTCATTCCACTCTACCTATATAATGTCACGAGCATCCACATCAGTGCTAGGCGCAGTCGCCAAGAGCGTCGCTACTCCAAGACTAGCTCGATCATTTCGAACGATACCTGGAGCACGACCACCTAAAGCAGGTTCTGCGGGACAAGCCGTCGATTATCGGATTTTCCAGGGAATAGATGGTTTCCTCGGCGAGAAGGAGTTCTCGAGGTTGAACGAATGGCAGGGCGGTCTATGGGAGAGGCTACAGGCTGAAGTCAACAGTGAGCAGTCTTGATCCAGCGGTATGTGTTGTGCTAACCGACAGACAACCCTAGATTGGCAGAGATCAAGCAGAAATGGGATAGATCAGGTCTAGACATGGCGGATCTTTTGACTACTTCCTCTCGTGATCCTCAACTATCCCTCGCATTCAACTACGCCTCCCTTCTCATGAACAACAGTTTCTTCCTAGAAGGATTGGTACGGTCACCCCATCTCAGTCTCGGTGTCAAGCTGATAAAATAGCATCGAGATAGTGCTAAACCCGTCCCATCCGAATTCCGAGCATTGGAAGAGAAAGTCAGTAATTACGCAAATGGAATCACTGGTGGTGGATGGTTATGGGTAAGCTGTTCTCCCATATGAAACCAAGTACTAATATCAGCTCGTCCGATCAAACACCTCTCAACTCGACGTAGATATTGTCCCTACCTTCGCAGCTGGTACTCTACTAGTCAGCAACAGAGCTCAACGAGGCCGAAATGACGCATCCGAATTATACCTTGAACCCGAAGCTTCTTCTCCCGAATCAAAAGAGGTTTCTGAACCAGAACCCGAGATCGCATCCGACCCCAATTCACCGACAGAAGTCCCACCTACTCTATCTACCCCTCCTCGTTCTCGATTCGCAGTAGGCAGAGAGGCTCGCCAGTCCCAGAACACTTGGCCTGTCCCACTGGCTGTTTTGAACTTGTACGAGCTGGCTTATATGGGTGAGAAGTACGGAGTATGGGGCAAAAAGCAGTATGCTGCTGATTGGTGGAGGAGCTTGAATTGGGAGGAGATCGTCAGGAGGAACGCTAGGGCACAGTAGGAGCCAACACATGCATTTGATGACCACCTTGTTAATTTCTTGCCCAAGCTGAAATGTGTTGACTCGGACCGGCGGATGCGTCGAAGTCATTACCTACGTCAGGCCTGAGCGCACATAGCACTAATGGTACGACCGGGTCTGACACGGGATACTGAGCGGGACGCACGTTTTCAAGTAGACAGTTCAGTTCCTCGGATCATTGCCAGCATGATGCAACGAAAGAACGAAGACCCTCTCAGTATTCCGTCACGAAGCAGGATGCACGACAACGACCGACTGCCGAAAAAAGGAAAAAGATTGAGGCGACACGGGGTCGAACCGCGGACCGCACGATCTAGATACAGCATCATTGGAATCGTACGCGCTACCACTGCGCCACCACCCCAACTCTGATTCCGCCTTTTTGCAATCAATATAAACGACAAATCAAATAGGTCTTCTTGAGCGGGCTGCTGGTGTATCCGATGGCTGCTCGTCTTCGTATCTTGTTGGAATACCTACTACTCCATATATGCCTCGGGAGGGCGCTGAGTCTAGCTGTTGCATTACCTTAGATGTAATGAGTCAAAGATGGTAAACGACACGTGTAATTTGGCCGAGCCCAGCCCTGGAACAACCCGCGCACATCTCCCTGTTTGTCTCCCTCCTATTATACTCCATACCATATTCCTAGTATCTCATTAGTTATGCCTCCTCCCACTTCCTCCCAAAAGCCCAACAAGGCCGCTGCCAAGGACGCCCCTACTAAAGCGCCCGCTGCCGCTACCAATGGTGCCAAGGAGGCTGCTACTGCGTCCGACGAGAAGCGTGGATTGACTAAACCGGACCAGGCTAAATACAACGCCGAGCAGGATGAAATAAACAAGGAGATCGCTGCTGTTAAGGCCAAGATGGTCAGTAGCTTAGCTAAAGTGAAGATGAGATGAAGACTGACGGAATAGGACGCTGTCAAAGCCCGAATCCAGCTAACCCAAGCTCCAGGTGGAAATGACAGGAGGAGTCAGATCAAGGCTGAGATGGATGCTTTGAGGGGTGAGCAGGGCAGCAACAAGCAGACCCGTCAAAAGACCTTTGATGAGATGAAGAGGCTGCAGGAAGGTGTGCAGAAGAAGATCAAGGATTCTCAGGCTCAGCGAGGTAAATTGGGCTACAGGTCTGTCGCCGAGGTAGACCAGCGAATAGAGTGAGTCCACTTTATGACTTGCCATGCGTACACTGATATCAGCTCTCTCAACCGTCAGGTCGAGTCGGGACAGATGAAGCTTGTCGACGAGAAAAAGGCTCTTCAGGAAATCTCCAACCTAAAACGATCCCGAAGGACACTAAAAGCCTCCGGGTCGGTCGACGATGCCATCTCCGCCGACAAGGCTAGGATTGATGATCTCAAGAAACTGCTTGACGATCCCGAGGCCAAGAAGGTCTCTGACCGATTCGACGAGCTCAAGAAGGAGATGGACGGATTGAGGGATGAAGGCAACAAGGCATACGAGGAGAAGAACAAGTTATACGACCAAAGGACCGAGCTCTCTGCTCAGCTGGTACGTTCTTGTCTTTCTTGATTGTATTGCTTTGCTGAATATTAGGACACCTTATACGGCCGAAAGCGAGACTCTGCCCAAGGTCACCGACAGGCTGGCGACGAGTGAGTTGCTAAAACACCAGCCAACGCTAACATTAGGTACTACGCCAAAGTCCAGGCCGACCGACAAGCTCGACAGGACCGATACAAGGCTGAGAAGGCCAAGGAGGATGCATCCCGTCGTGAAGAGGACATCATCCGTATGAGGGAGGAAGCCAAGGTCCCAGCCTACCAAGCCGAGATTGAAGATACTGCCGTCCTCGTCAACTGGTTCAAGGGAAAGTACGGTGGAGGTGAAGTACCAACCACCAACGCTGCCAAGAGCATTACTGCCACTTCCACTTTGGAAGGTGTCAAGGAGCACGAGATCCGACAAGTCGACAGCGATTTCAAGGGCATGACCTTGAAGAAGAAGGGAGATGATGAGGAATTGAGCGGATTCTTTGGTGGTGGTGGAAAGAGCAAGAAGAAGGGAGGAAAGAAGGGAGGAGCAGCAGGTACTTCTGGATCCCAGACCCCCTTGTCTTCGGAAGCTGCTGGCGGTGCCGTCAACCTACCCATGAGTCTTTTGACTGCTTTGTTGTCGCTTGGTATCCCACCTCCATCTGGCAAGGAAGACGTTCAAAGGGTCATCAACGATCTCGAGACTAAAAAGGCATGGTTCGAGGCCAACTCTGCTTCCAAGACCAAGGTGCGTCTCTCCCTCTCTGACAGTATCAGAACACCCGCTAACACTCAGGCTGAGATCGAACGAGTTGAAAAGCTTGTCGCCAAGATGGAGAAGAAAAACAAGGGCGACGATGACACCATTGAGGACGCTCTTGCCGACGCTGAGGACGGAGGCGCAAAGGAGCCCAACCACAGTGAGTCCGATCACCTTGATTAAGAGCCTGGACTGATGCTCAGCCGCCGCCGTTGCAGGTTCCGTTGCCGGACTTGACTCGCAGAAGGATGCCGATCACGTTGTAAGCTTTTAGACCCATATCGCCCACTTCACAGCTGACTTGAAAGCTACCTGCTGACGCCTCTCCAACCGAAGAGGTCAAGCACGTAGACTCCGCTCTTGAGGAGATTCTAGAAACCGAAGAGACCAAGGCATAGTCATAGAACAACTCCAGTATACACTCATACACTGCCCGCATGAATGCTGTCCAAATGCGATTCTGCAAAGTAGCACAACAATGCATAGGCGCTAATCTACAAGGTCTTCCGGGCGTGAAGAGAATTACAAAGAGGCAAGCTGGAGAGTCTCGACAAAAGAGGTGAGGTCAGCTTCGCGGACTTCAATGACACTCGTATCGAACATGTCATGTTTGGCACCGGCACCGGCACCTTCTGCCGCCTCCTGGAATGCTAGACCGAACTTGCTACGAATGTCAGTGGAGATACTTGTCACACGATCAAGTAGACTCACTTCCGTCGAACATCACCAAATTCAGGAGCACCAGTCACCCCGACGACCAGATATGTCCCCTTATCCTCATTCAAGCATGTAACGACAAATGGTAGACTCTTGACCGTCTTGCCAGCTTTAGCGTCCTTTTCAGCCCACTTGTCTCTTGTGGCATCGACAAGCCATAAAGCTAATCTAGAGAGTGTGGATGGGTGACTGAACAGTCGCAAATCAGGACCTTCCTTCATGACTGCTAAACGGAATGTGCGTAATGGTCGGATTGTAGCTTTGTCCAGCAAAGCCGAGCCTTGGCGGATGATTGCCTGATGCAGAGTTCGAGCTAGCGGGAGTGATTTGCGAAGTAGGGTGATACTGCTCGTCAGTCGCTGTCCACTTATGGGCAGAAGGCTTACTCATCACAGGCATCATAGGCGATCCAAAAGTTCTGAGCATACCAATTCTCTTCCTTCTTCTTCTCTTGAGTTGGAGCTTCATCCGTATTGCCTCTGGGATCTACGTTCTCCTTGTCCTCTGTAGCGGTGCCGTTACGGATCGCAGCGACTCCACCACCATAATTCCATGTCCTAGTTCCTCCAAACCACTCTCCTCCATTCCTGCCGCCTTCACGCTCAACTTCCAGTCGGACACCCACCGCTGCTTCTAGTAACGAAGACAGTCCCTCGACAGCGTCTGCGGCTGATAGTGATGAGAGCTGAAATCCATATGTCCGTGTGAATGAAGGGTAGGCGAGCTCGATAAGACCGTATTCTGGCGCGATAGCTTCTAGCTTTTCTGGTAATGTCTTTTTGAGGTCCATGTCCATATGTGAATAGGCTTGCTGGCATTGCTGAAGCGAGTACCTATTGTTTAGCATTCACGCTATAAGCCACAATTGTCACTCACCCCATCTTGGCCAGTAATCCTTGTAGCCTCTTTTTACCCTTTTCCTTCCATATACCCATCCGCCCAGCAACATAACCTGAATGCAGCATAGCATCATACAAGTTCCAATGGCGAAACAGCGTGAACCTCAATTCCTCACTTTTCGCTATACTCCTGTCATCGGGATTTGGCATCTTTCGATAAATCTGTTCATGGTTCAGGCGAACAACCTCATCGAGAAACAGGCCATGATATGCCTCATATCGATCCCGATTTATGCGCGATGAGACGTATTGATAAGTCAGACCGAGGATTGCGAGCCATAGGAGATCATTATCTGCGCGTTCCAAGACTGTTGCTAATAGGTAGACTGTCTGAGCGACAGACATGCCATAATGTGTTCCGGCTTCGTAATATCGCTGCACTCGGTCGTAGTGAGCTTCTCGTACCGCCTCGGGCAGGCGACGAGGCTGGGTGTCAGTTCAGTCTGGAAGGAGAACCGTCAAGCTCACTCTGCCATCGTCCTCTTTACGACGCTTTTTTGCCGCAGCTGATCCTTGCCGTGGTCGCTTCCTGGAAGGTCCCGCTCCATTCTCATCTTCCTCATCATCGACTTCCTCTTCTTCGTCTTCCTCTGCTTCCTCCTCATCCTCGCCTTCGCTATCGGTATCGTCGTCAGATGGCTCAAACTACTAAATCAGCATGCACTCATCGAATCGTCCAGAGGCCATACCTCAAGAGCCTCCCATGACTGCTTGACATTCCCCAGTTCATTCTCTTCACCATCTCCCCAGACCCAGATCTTCCCGTCCTCTTCGCCGTTGCCCTCGATCTCGACGCCAAACAGGTTTTCCAAATTCCATGGGCGATGACTATCGATGATATGTAGATGACAGTTGTTCGGTAGCGTGAAGTAAGATGCCAGCGGTAATAGTGATCCTAATGAGAGTAAGATGATGGTGTGCAGCTCGTCCGATGCTAAAACTTCATCTCGCTTTGTTTCTAGCTCAGCGTATCCTCCGATAGGTATCAAGCGGTATGGCACATCGTCTTGGCGGAACAGAGAAGCCAGTATACGAGCAGCCAGTAGACCATCCTGCAAGATAAGCATGCTAATTTCGAATTGCTTTGAGCCACGCTTACTGCGTCCACTCCACAAAGAATGACTACCCCTCCAGAGCCTGAACCCCCACTTCTGCGCACTCTAGAGACTATCGAGTTGTATGCGTCTGTATATGTAAGATCTGATGATCTAAGGTCTGGTCCTGGGGGCTGTAGAAGAGGCATGTTTGAAGTGTAGGTCTATCCTATAGTACAGACTGAACAGTTACTCATGTTTGCGACGCGTGAAAGAAAACACGGCGCGTCTGTTTGAATGCTTACGTAACCATTCACTCGGCTATGACGATATCTACTTCGGAGATCTGCGATGCTATTCACAGCAACAATAATCAATGGAATATCATGTCCAGTCACTTGCTACCATACTTCTAACATACTAACGAGTGATCATGTCTACGCCTGTAGCAGATGTGCCATCCAAACACCCCAACTCGGGCTCAAAGACGATGTCGAAACTAAGTGCCAAATTCGATAGATTGTCAAGCAATGTCTCGAGGATAGGTACCGCAGTCAAGACGACCTTGAATCCGAACCACAGGCACGATGAAGAATGGGAACAGGAAGTGGATGCCAAGATCGAGAAGATACGGGATGGGCATAGGTTCAGGTCTTTTGCAGGGGAGCGTGATGGTGCGTATCTTGCTTTGAGTGGGGGGAGGTCAGGAACTGATAGGCAGGAAATGTAGTCAAGTGGCATGTGGATGGTCATGGTGAGTATCAAGCAGATATTGAAGAGGCTCCCCTGATCTGAAGACTATTTCTGGGCTCTCTCGGAGATCATTGACTCTGCTAAAGAGGTGGGTGCTGATCTAATCCGAAGTGAGTATGCTCATATCGATAGAGCATCATGATCCTAGATTGGTGGCTATCTCCCGAGCTCCAGGTAAATGATTGTCCCGTTTGAACCGGACCTGAATTGATCATCTAGCTCAGGAGACCTGCGGCGCTCTTTCCAGAATGGAGGCTTGATAGACTGCTTCAAAGGAAGGCTGAAGAAGGCGTGAGGATCTACGTCATGGTGTACAAGGAGGTGTGTTATATCTATTTCTGGCCCCAATGATACTGATTCGCAGGTGCACGCATCGATGAGCTTGTCGTCGAGTCACTCGAAGGTATGTCTCCTACTCAGACTGGGACTGATAAATAGCACGCCCTAGAAGCTTTACATGACAATATCGCAGTCATGCGACATCCTGATCATAGTGGAGGTAAGTCAAACATATTCACAAAATACTGATAAATAGGGGAGCTAGTATATTACTTTTCGCATCACGAAAAGCTCTGTGTGGTGGACAACAAGGTCGCAGCCATGGGAGGTCTAGACGCTTGCTATGGTCGATGGGACACTCGTGATCACCCTCTGGCGGATGTACATCCTACCGAATTCTTCAAGTCGCTTTTCCCTGGTCAAGGTATGTCGCATACATAAGACATGACTGATACTAGATTACAACAACTCTCGAATCATGGATTTCCAGACGGTTGAAAAGTTCACTTCGAATGCTCTGGCTATTCAGGATGCTGCAAGGATGCGTAAGTGCACAACGTGTCTGCAGTCAAACATGGCTGACTTATACAAGCTTGGCACGATACTTCGTTGACGA
>Ga0265780_10004723_pt1 | contig 17463 bp, 24 predicted proteins | sample P1T30metagenome_FD_192432 | JGI IMG/M metagenome (GOLD analysis project Ga0265780, IMG submission 192432) | Plant litter microbial communities from East Loma Ridge, Irvine, California - P1 T30 | ecosystem: Environmental > Terrestrial > Plant litter > Unclassified | place: USA: California...
GTTGTGACGAGGAAAGAGTGGGTACGCTTCCTACAAGGCTGGTGTTTTGTGGACTTGTCCAAGTTTCACAAGCCAGGGTCTTCTGCTTTTGTCTGGGCTTCATCACCAATTCGTCACTACAACTCCACTCTCTACACATTTCATCTGGAGAACAAGACTTTGACCGACGAACCCAGCTTTTTGCTGCGTCAGCTGTGGCATGACCTGACCTGACTTACTGACATCATTTGCTACTGCCTCACGTTTGTGTTGATCTTTGGAATGTGCGAGATGGAATGATAGTTTGGCTACCTCTCGTTAACGATTTCTACTCTCATAAGTATCCTTATCCGCGATGGGCGTAGCCGAAGTCGGCCATTGACCATCAAACAATGCTTTTCACGCTCTCGCAGCGTAGAAGATACTCGGTGGACTCGCAGGTCCTCGTGACAACAACTCCGCCATAACCAACTCAGACCCAGCACAATCGCTCATTCCCCAAACACCCAGTCCAAGACAAGAGCCAGGAAACCCACAAAAGAAACCACCTACAAAAGCCTCACCAAGGCCCCCAAGCCCTCGCCCCTCCAACCCTTCCCACTCCAGACAAAATCTCCCACCTCCCCATCGATTTCCCCTCGGCGCAGAAAGGATGCCTCAAGCTCACTCCAAGCACGTACTCCATCCAGTCCCTGCTCAAAGTCACCTCGCCCTCGCCTAGCTCAGGAAACTGCAGGAGCAAGCTCTTCTCCACAGCCATCAACTGCCCGGTCACCGAGCGCGGGTACTTGGACTTGGTGCTTGCGGCGGCCGCTTCGTGGATGTCGTCCCAGGTCTGCAGCAGAGCTGCGCGATGCGCGTAATCAGTCCAGTGGAAGGGTTGAGGCGGGGTGTTGGCGGTTGAGGAGCCGGAGAGCTCGAGGGCATTGTCGATTTGCATGGTGATGCGCTTGAAGAGGCTGGGGCGGGTTTCGGTTTTGCGCGTGGTCTTAGTGGCGGCGGCGCTCTCGAGCGTTGGGAGAGAGGTTGAGGATTTGGTCGCGTGGGTGAGTTGTGGGCGGCCTTGCGCCGATGTACTCGACTCGCCAGCGGTTGTCTGTGCGCGAGGGATGGAGATGCGTTGTGGTGCTGAAATGGTGGTGTTCTGCGATGAGGTCTGTGGGCTTGTACTGGCGCTGGCGCTCAAGAGCGGAGTGGTCGAGGACGATGGCGCGACTCGAGTAGAGCTATCTGCGTTGGTCGACTGCATGTTTGGAGAGTCCGTGGTGTGCGTCTGCCGGTACGAGGAAGTGCGAATGTTGGTGAATGGTCTTTGTTCACGAGCTCGAAGTCGCGCTTTCTCTCCAGCGCGCGCGAGGGCTTGTGAGTGGATGTCCGAAAGTGAAGTGTACACTCGGGAGTCGTGGCACAAAGCCGCATTCATGTATGTTATCGCGACTCGCAAGAGTGAAGTGAGGCAGGTGGGATCGAGGTCGTCTGGCAAGGCTGCCTATTGCTCTTGAAAGGCTGTTGGCTGTCTCCTAAGTTATGTACACGAGACATGGCGAGCTTTCCGTAGACACGGCTCGCAGTTGATCGTTTGCAATTGATCGGTCAGCCCATGTAGCGAGGACGAGTGCTTGCGCGGTATTGGAAGCGCATGTCTCACATCGTCAGCGTGAAGGAGAATCAATATAGGTTGGGCCTCGCTGCATGAAGGCGAGCTTGAGCTTGGACATGCAAACGGGACGCGAGCTGCAGATGTGCGCAGATCCGGCGCACATATAGACGAACGGCAGGACGACCGAGACACTGGACATGAAATGGGAAGTGAAGGCAATTGTGACGTGGGAGAGAGACATTGTATTCAATAATTGTTCCACCAAGTTGACATGTCAACAGCCAAGGTAGCGGTTCTCCAACCAGCGCTTCTCCATGTCGTCAACAATCCTGCAGACAACAACCTTGATGTTAGGGAAGACGCTCATCAAGCGTCGAAGACCCTGTGTGCCTGCAGTGCAGGTGACGAACACAATCTTGTCTTCCTTGACTCCGTGGTCGAGCAACACCTTGACTGCCATCAAGGCTGCGCCGCCACTGCTCATCTGAGGGTCGAGCAGTAAGACCCCACTGTGCGAGCTGATACTCGGTGACAGCTTGTAGTAATGAAGTTCGGGCTCTCCAGTACGGAAGTTGGTTTGGATCAGCATCCGACCAGTGCTACAATCGGGGATCACGCGTTTCAGGCCAGTCTCCAGGATGCTACCACCTCGGAGGATCACGACGGCGGAGATGTCGCCATCGAGAGAGAGTCCATTGTAAGAATGGCCATTCAGAGGGGTCTGTACGACACTCGACTTGTACAACAGAGGCTCGGTGGCTTTCTCGATGAGTATCACCGCAAGGCGATCAAAGTAGAAGACAAAGTCTTCACGATCAAGGCCAGGCTCCATGAGGGTAGTGTTGATGCCTCGTACTTGGTTAGAGTCGAGGATGATCACATTCGACGACATGGGCACGTCTTCCGACACTTTGCCAAGTCTTCGAAGCTCGGCCTGATGCAGGCTGGACTTCTGATCAAGGGTCTTGTGAACGCGATCGGAGATCATGCTGATAGCGACAGTATTTTCGATTCCGCGAGGCACGATGAGGTCTGTATTTATCCGTTAGCTATTTGCTTTGCGCCAGAACTGTGCAAGTGCTAGTGGATGAGTTTAGATCAGATAGGAGCGAAAGACGTGCTTGATGTTTGTATCAACAGAGAGATTCAGTTGAACTATGCATTATTTGGATCATCATGATGGTGGAAGGGGTGAGTTTGGGGAACAAATTCATGCTTACCGGCGACATTTCGTTGCGGTTCCACATCGCGGACGCAAGCAGGCCTGACGAATTTGAACCATTGCTTGATGCAACCTTCGATGTCTCGACCGCGCTCGCGGACATCACGAAGAAGGCGACGGGACAAGCAAAGATCCGGCTCTGCATCTGCGTAGACCTTTAGATCTAGCATGTTCAGGACGCGCTGGTCGTGCAGTGCGAAGATGCCCTCAAGGATGAGGACATGGGGGGAGTAGATGGTGTTTTTGTTCGGAAGCCGGGCGTGCTTCTCGAACGAGTAGACTGGAATGTCAACCTTCTTCCTGTGCGTGTGTTAGCTGGTGATCCCGGCAACCATGATAATTTCTTCGCATACCCAGATTTGATGTCCCGGAGATGCTCCACCAGCAGGTCAAAATCGATAGCCGCTGGAGCATCGAAGTCGTATTCATTTCTGAAAGCGGCTTTGGACTCTTCCGGGGTGAGTGGTTTGTAGTATGAGTCTGAGCTCAAGATTACTACCCATGGCAGTGACAGTTCTTTGATGATGGCGTAAGCCAGCGAAGTCTTGCCAGAGCCGGAGCTACCAGCTATGCCGATGATTGAAGTGTTGGCCCATGGCGGAGAGTAGTGCGTGGAAAAGTCCTGAAGCTCCTTCGTAGCCTCCATGGCTCATCTAGGTCGCCAATTCAGAACATCGGCCGAGACTGCGATCGTCCACATGGTGTCCCAAGGTATGGGAAAGCGTAAGAAAAGAAATGTGAGGAGGGGAGCGACGCGCGCGAAGTGAGGTTTGTGCCAAGGCGCTAAGGCGGACTTCCGTTCCCCACTCACTTTCACCGCGGCGGCGACCGCAGAGTCTGCTTCTGCCGACCTGTTCTTAAGCTTGCTTGCTCCTCACGAGAATCATCCTCTCCTCTTTCCACCACACCTCGAATTCGCCTGCCTTTGTGCCGGGCGTTCTTGCAGCGGTCCACTGGTTGGCATGCTGGCACTTCAAACATCCCGCAAGGTACCTTGACAGGCGTCTTTCGCTGGTATGTCGTCCTCACAGCATTATCGCAATCATGCCGCACGCGCATGGCCGTCCCGCACCTCGCCGCGAGCTGCCTAGGCTAGCCCCTCGCGCAGCTCCACCTCCATCTCTGTCGCCTCTTGCTCACATCATCAACCAGCGACTCTTGGAACAACACCACGAAACCCGCAAGATGGAGCAAAAGATGGCAGAGATGAAGCCCAGTAAAAGGTACGCATACAACCCTCACATCCTCCCCTCGGCCGGTCAAGCCTCACATGATGTTAAACAAATGGGAATCTCTCCGAGGAAATCATGCGGAGAAAAAACTACTTTAGATGTTAGACTTCTGATACATTGGCTTGACCACGGCTCGAGGATACGGTGTCGCATATTGATCCCGATGCAGTACTGACTCTTGCTCCAGTGATATCAACTCCGTCATCATGGACTACCTAGTCTCTGAAGGCTACCCTGGAGCGGCTGAAAAGTTTGCTCTCGAGACCAACTTGTCCCAGGGCGAGACCTTTGACATTCAGAGCATCCGTGAACGCGTCGACATTCGCAATGCCATCCTCAGCGGTCGCATCGAGGTGGCTATTGAATTGCTCAACAACGACGAGACTTTGGTAAGCTCATCCCTCCCACAACACCCTACCTCACATGATTATATTTGTTTCATGCACCACTCGTAATCTCCTTCGGGAGTCACTTGACGAATTGAACACCGATCTTCAGTCCTCAGTATGACCTTTGTCTACGATACACACCTATTTCTCGATGTCCATGCCTGATCTCACGCTAACATCCCGAAAGATCCTAGACACAAATCCTCTTCTCCACTTCAAGTTGATGCAACTTCAGCTTGTCGAGATGATCCGTTCTGTCTACCAGCGTAGCAACGGCAAACCTGCATCAGCAGAGTTCCGCTCTGCGCTCGAGTTTGCCAGTACCCATCTGTCCCCACGCGCCCCGACGGACCCACAGTACATGTCGGCGCTGGAAAAGACGATGGCTCTCATGATTTTTGACCCAGACAAGATGATACCCGAGATGAAAGAACTTCTCGATCTCAAGATGAGAGAGACTGTAGCTGGTGAAGTGAACAGAGCTATCCTTCAGTCCAAAGGCTTGAAGCCCGAGGTGAGGATCAGAGAGTTGGTGCGTGCCAGGGCTTGGGCGGAAGCACAAGCCCGTTCTTGTTCCATATTGTCGTCTAATACCGACATTGGCCTTGACGGCGAGAGCGTAGCCAATGATGGCGATGCGATGGTTACTGGATAGTCATTCTTGCCGGTGTTGAGGCATACATACGCACAGCTGTAACCGTTAACCAACACATGTTACTCGGATTCAGTCGTGTCACAGTCTTTCAACGCCCGTGAATTGTACCCGCCGAATATGCTTCGCCGTCGCCTTGTTTGAGGATCGCCTTGCGCATGTCGTCCGTAACGACGCCCAGAGCGGTCGCTTCGTCCCTCAAATCCAAATATATGGCATCGTCGTCGTGACCTCCAGCGGCGGCGCGCTCTTCTTCATCGCCATCTGCCTGGTCTTCCTCTGTCAAGCCTTCGTCACCCCATCTGTCCAGCGCGTTCTTCAAGTCATCGAGCTCGATCCGGATCTCATTGAGAGGTCGGTCAACCTCACCATCGTCGACAGCAGGGTTGTTGCGCCTCACCATTCGCCAGAGGGAGTCGGCCGTCAGATAGCAGCTCTCTGCTTCAGCGACGTCCTCCACGGTTGATGCGAGCATAACCAGCGCCTTTATGCGGTGCTAGCGCAGGATGTTACCATCGTTGAGAAGTTCTCGGGTAGACGTCTCACATTCGTCAAGAAAATCTGCGTCGTAGAGTTAAATGCGGCTCCGAGTTGGTCGCTGAATTAGCGATCAGTTTTGATGTTGTTGCTGGCCATCTGAGACTGAGATACAGGTTGAGGTTTCTTGGAAAACAGAGTGAGGGACGGAATGACAGAGCAAAGGCCAGGCGAGTCCAACCAAGTGCTTGTTGGCGAGACGTGGGATGAAGTCAAAGGCGCAAGTTGATGTACCTAGGGTTAGGGTTGGGGTTGTCGTTATTGGTTTTCCAAAGAACACCAACATCAAGCCAACCTGCGTGATTCCAGATAGCCCCATGGCTAAGTGCCTGAGGAAAATGCTCAATCAAGGTCGCGGTCTGCAAAAAAAAGGACCAATTCATCGTTCTATACTCTCACAATAATCTTGTTGCTGCGAAAGCCAGAACACCACTTCGATGAAGTCTTTTCCTCGCCCAACTTGACATTCTGCAACTTCTTGAAATCCGAAATCCACCATATCGACAGATACCATAGTTCTGATCGATTTCTTCGTAGGCACATTTGGATCCGAAGACACGTGCTACAGGATCGGCATCGGCAATCTCTAAACTGATACCAAGAGGTCGTCGACGGCATACAGCAACTTAGCTCCTTGGCACGCTGATAACAACCCAAAACATCACGAAAACCACGCAGTCCATCTTACATAACATCAGAGATGTACTATCTGCGTTTTCCCGATCGCCCTGGCCAAGTCTTCCGGCTCTACCTCTCGATGCAACCTCAAGACTCCACTGGTTGGGTACATTACTGCCGATGACGACTCGCGGGAGTAGATAAGAGACTACATTACAAGATGCCGGTACCGGATCAATGGTCTATAAATCGAGGTGTGAGCATCTTGTTCTGAGTAAGTGTCTTTAAAATCAGTCTCAATACTGTATGTTCCCACAAATCGTCAACATGAAGCTCTCCTTTGCATCCGTTCTTCCAGCTTTCGCGGCCTTGGCTTCAGCATCGCCCATCAAACGAGTAGCATACCCCGGTCTTGCACCTCGTCATCTGTTCACACGTCAGGACTTCCAGGCTCCCATCAACGCTTCTCTTCCCAATGTGACCATCTTCGCCACGGGAGGTACCATCGCCTCTCAAGGTTCCAGCAACACTCAGACTATCGGCTACAGTATCGGGCTGGGTGTACAGCAACTAGTAGATGCTGTCCCCGAGATCTTGAATATCTCCAACATCGCCGGCTACCAGGCCAGCAACGTCGGCAGTCCTTCGATCAACGAGACTATCCTACTCAGCCTCGCCCATGGCATTACTGCGGAACTGGCGAAGGACGAGGTCTCTGGCGTTGTGGTCACGCATGGCACCGACTCGTTGGAGGAGACTGCTTTCTTCCTGCAGATGACGATCAACTCGACCAAGCCAGTCGTCGTTGTCGGCGCCATGAGACCTGCTACTGCTTTGAGCGCAGATGGACCTCTGAACCTTCTGCAGGCTGTCACTCTGGCATCGAGCGATAATGCCAAGGGAAGAGGCGTGATGATTTCCCTGAACGAGTAAGTTTCCCAGAACAAACAACAACGAGCAACAGAACACGTTACTAACACGAAACAGCCGCATCGGCTCCGCTTTCTATACCACCAAAATGCACGCCAACAGCCTCGACACCTTTTACTCCAGCGAAGTCGGCCAACTCGGCTTCTACATCAATCAAGTGCCCTACTTCTACTATGAGCCCGCCAAACCCATCGGCGCAACCCACTTCAACGTCGAAAATACCACAGACCTGGCGACGGTAGATATCCTGTACGCCCACCAAGACATGGCTCCCGAGCTCGCCGAACTCGCCGTCGCTGCGGGAGCTCGTGGTCTCGTATTCTCTGGCATGGGAGCGGGTGGGCTCTCATCCGCGGCTCGCGAGGCTGCGAGCGCTTTGTTCAATGCTACTGGCGTTCCGATGGTGTCGAGCCACAGGAGTGCTGATGGTTTTGTGCCCAGCGGCGGTGGATTCACGGTTGCGAGTGGGTTCTACAACCCGCAGAAGGCTAGGGTGTTGTTGCAGCTTGCGCTCACTATGGAGTATGGTCTTGAGCAGATCAAGGAGGTCTTTGCTTTGTCTTACCCTATGGCCTGAGTGGTTATCGTAAAGTAATCACCGTGAAGACGAAGATATAAACGAGTAATGAAACCATGACTTACTTATATAATAACACGAGTGGAGAATCGCACTGCTACCCATTGCCTCTCATTTGAGCTCAAGCCACGGATGTGCAAGGAGCTGCTTCGCGGTGTGCCTTTTTTCTGGCATCCAGTCAAGCATCTTGCGGACGAAGTCGATGAACATGGCCTTGTTGTCTCCGTCTAAAAGTGTTATCGATGTCTCGAGGGAGCCATCCGGGACGTCGAACGAGTCTTTCAAGGTGCCGTCGGTACTGAAGTACTTCCACGAGGTCTCCGATCGACCCAGCAATTCAAGCGGAGGCAGCCCAAGAGTGGCGACCATGGACGCGAGATGGACCCCACTGCGCTGGTGACCATCTTGATCGCGGGTAGTGAAAAGAAGTCTGGCCTCGAACAGGTCCCAAATCTGTTGACGAACGTTAGCATGCAACTTCCTGGCTCGAATAATCGCTGACAAAAACTCACCATCACCCCAACGTTCCAGATGTCAACTTCATAAGACCATGGGATCTTCAAAATCACCTCCGGTGCTCGGTATGAGTATGGCTGTACGTCGTCTGTATACGACCCTTGACCGAAGCGAGCTTCGCCAAAGTCACAGAGAACGGGCCGAGCTTCTTGATCCCCAGTCCAGATGAGACCTCTCTCATCGTAGATAACATGGGGTCCATTGCTTTTGCGAGCTCTAGGGTTGATCATTTCGCCTTGTTCAAAGTTCTTCCACACGCTGTCGTCTGCTGTTCGGAGGTGAATGTTCATGGCTTGTACGTCTGTCCGGATATCAGTGAGCGAGGTCATGCGATGAGCTTGACAAGTGACGTATAACTCACCTGTGTGAATCATCTTTGCATCGCGGTGGAGACAGTCGAGGGCTTGCAACAAGTGAATAAGGACGACTTTGAGCTGTGATTCGGAAAACCTTTTCAATGGCATGGTCCTGCGAAAGGTATCAAGGCTTATTCCGAGCGGCTCGTGTATTAGGCAGAGGTGCTCGCCCTCGAGTCCTTGTATTTTGAAGTCGTCGTACAAATCCCGGATGAAGAGTGCACCGATATTTTCTGTGGTAATCGGAGCTAGGTGTTTGTAGGCTGCGAGCTCTCTTGCGGAGGATGCGCAGTCTTTCTCGCAGATCTTCATCGTAACGTATTTGTGGGCGCTGCGGACAAGGTTAGCGTATACTAATGGCGATCGCAGCATCGCGTAGCCGGCTACATACTGTAGATCACGACCCAGCCATACAGTAGATCGAGTACCACAGCCCAGTTTGCCGATAATTTGGTATTGCGCTTTGAACGTCTCTCCGATTCTCGCTGGGTAGAATGCTTGCGGGCTGTACCAAGTCCACTTCTCCTCATCATGTTTCTTGGTGTGATCGAGAGCTGGGAAGCCGCTCGTTGGGAACCTTCGTGGCGCTGAGATCGGTCGACTGGACAGTCTCCTGATCCATATTGTCGACATTGCCGATGCTTGTGAGGCGCATTTTCTTTGACGGTGCATTTGTTGTGATGGGAAGCGAGGGTAGGGTGCAGCTCTGAAGCTGAGTGGCACAGGGTGGGTGGTTGGTTGATCGACCACGCCAAGGCCGGATACAGATGTGTACACATTACACCTCTCTCGATGGCAATAGTGTCGGCAACCCTCACTGTCATCTAATATACCCGCACGATTCACGATCACATCCAGCGAGAGACGATGCTTTTTCTAACACTTACCGACATCTTAATAATATTATCCTTGACAATACCATCGATGTGCGCAAACGTGTCGCATTGCAGCAAGAGTGATGGTACAGATTGACTATCCGCTCGAGCATCTTCTGCTAGGTTACACCAAAAGACGGCAAGTGAATCAAGACTCGGCCAAAGTCTACTGAATTGGCGCATACACCAAAGCCAACTGATCAATCTCATCGCCCGCCTGACCCATGAAACCCACAACGGCGAACCCATCATCGGCAGTATAGGTGACGCAGCTGCTGGTGCGAGTTCCCGCCTCCAGAGTCTTTCCAGTGCTAGTAGTGGCTTGAATGTAGAAGATCCTGGTTCGGCTGTTGTACTGAGCGCTGCAAAGCTCGGTCTCGACCCAATGCTCACCGGAAGCCAAGGTCAGCGAGGTGGAAGTGCCGCCTGTACCACCATAAGAGAAATTGGAGCCGTCCGAGAGCGCGATACCGACGGAGTCAAGACGCTCGGCGCCGCTGAAAGTGATGGTTGAGGCTACGGGGGATGCGGGCAGGGTCGGTAGCCCAGAGAACCAGGTGCCGTGAGGACCTCCCGAGAATGGACTCTGTCGGAAAGTGGGCGAGACCGACCAGGAGAAGCTGGTGAGGATTGGGTTGTGGTCTGAGAGAATGGCACCCTCGTGTTCCGGGTTCGTGTTGAGGAAGTTGTTTCCGTCGTAAGTGAAGCTGGAGGCTGCCAGGGAGAGGATGCGAGAGCCGCGGTAAAGGATCTTGTCGACGATCTCGCACTCGTTGTTCAGCGCAGGGTTATCACAGAGAAGGGCATCTGCGCCAGCTGTAGGGTTCACGCCTCCCTGGTGCAGCTGGACCCAAGGATCGTCGAGGCCCGCCTGGGATCGCAGGGCGGTGCGGAGAGCCGTGTCGGCGGAGCGAGTGTATCGGGTGTTGGTGTCGCCCAAGACGATGACCGTATTGCCCGTAGACCAGGTGTCGATGTAGTCGGCGACTTGTTGCAGGTTAGCATTGCGTGCGACGTGATCCTGGATTGTATTAGCGAACATCACTTTGGCCAGCATCGTAGCGAAGAAAATGCTTACGGCGTCTTCGTCACTATGTAGCATAGATCTATTAGCTGATCGCAATTGCAAGTCTGTATTCACGACACTCACCCAGCGTCGGCATGGACATTGAAAACATCAATGTAGACGCCCTCAGAAGGGTTCCATCGCATGAAAGTAAACCCCTTGGGAGTCAAGCAGTCAGCCCCAGAAGCGTCAGAGCATGTCGCCCACTTGAAACGTTCAAAGTTGATCCAGCCGTAGTTGGAGAGCGTGTTCAAGCCGCTGCCAAAAGGCACGCCCCCAGAAGTGGCAGTTCGCTCGGGGTGGTCGTCGGTCTCGTAGATTGCGACATGGTAGTTGAAGTCCTCCTGCACATGGATGAGGTCGTAGCCCAGTTGTGCGAATTTGCTGCCGATCTGCCTGGAATTGTCGGTTTTGTCGCCAGGTATATCGTTGCCCTGCAGGATCTGAGGGAGACCAGCTACGTTGTATGATAGCGCAGTGAATTTGCCATTCGTCGGCGCGCTGAGAGCGATATCTGCCGCGAATGCGACCGCCAGAAAGATGTTCTTCATGTTCTTCATGTCGTTGCTTGTGAGGAAAAGTTGACTTCGTAGCACTTTTCATCGACGCGACGGCTTCCTTTTGAGCTCGATCATGCTCGCTTGTATAGTTCGTCCTTTCCGGGACAAGACTGATTAGATTGAGTAGCTGCAGTCCGACGTCGAGGTTATATTTAGCGTGCATCTACCAAGCGTGCTAATATGGAGAGCATCGGTCGCGCGTTCCTCCAATGAATACGCTTTTGCGTCACAACGTGGTAGACCACCTCGCTTAGCCATCGAGACCAAGGATAGATATGTCTCGATGCATACCATCGTACCTTCACTCTTCATCAATGTCTTCACCACGTGCTCAATGGACGCGTTGGTTGTCGTGCTCCTTGACGCGTCTCAGTTAACGTGGCTGCCACACACACACGGATAAAGGCGTCGACAATAGAACCCCGTTCTTATCGCATAACTACCGCTTCTAGTCGGACATGCTTGTCGATGCCATCACTTCTTGTGATGGTGTGAGTGTTGCAGATGGTTCTGTGCTGTAAAAGACACAATAGTGCATACTCGTTCAGCAGGAAACGTGGCGCCATCGCCCAAGCCACGAGATGGCAAGAAGAGAGACCGCCACATCAATGAAGCACTTAGCAGATGGTCCTGTTGAAGGTCAAAGTCGAGGTTCAGCCGACAGAGCCCAATGAAGGAGTGTTGGAAGAGAAGAAAGGTGAAGAACACTCGGAAGACGTCGCCCGCGGACTCCGAATCAACGCGCGTCGCCCAATTCGGCAAGCGAGCAGCGAGCAGCGAACCAGCACAACGACGACACCTAGGGTTAGGGCTCACGCCCTCCGACTACATCTCAATAGGATCCATAGAAGCAAGATGAAGGTTTGCGGAAGTCTCTGACTAGGCACAGGTATAAGAACAAGGACTCCGTTCCGGGGTGTAGGAAAAGACACAACCTATCCAAAATCCAATCCATCCAATTCCACCACTGTCTCCGCAACAATGTCCACCTCCAAAGCCATCCTCGCCTCAGCAACCATCGCCCCTGAAGTCTTCGCCTTGAGACCAGACTACCGCGCCCTGCTGATAACCATCGACAATCTCGTTCCTAGTCCATCGGATAGCATCAGCGAATCTCTACTCGTCGAAGCCGAGACCGGCGCTCGCGAACGCCTTAGCAAATCCCCAGTCAACGACCTCCCACACATCGCCGCCTGGCGCGAAGCCTACAAAGCCTTCGGTGCCAAACCGAACAAGACCCGCAATAGTCTCGAAGCTCTGACTCGCCGGGTCGAAGCTGGTGGACTGCCACGGGTGAACCGCTTGACCGACATTTATAATGCGATCTGTGTTAAGCATCAGATCCCACTTGGTGGTGAGGATCTGGATAAGTATGAGGGCTCGCCACGGTTGGTGAGGTCGAATGGGAAGGAGCCTTTCGAGGCGAATTCGAAGGGGGAGAAAGTCGTCGAGTACGCGGACGTTGGGGAGGTTGTTTGGTGCGACGATGCGGGTGTCACTTGTCGGAGGTGGAATTGGAGACAGGGGCCGAGGACAGCCTTGAGCGATGACACGAAGAGGGTGTTGTTCATTCTGGATATTCTGGATCCGATGACTGATGAGGAAGTTCGGGCTGCTGGGGAGGAATTGGTGGAGGTGCTGAGGAAGACTGCACCGGAGATCGTTGCTGAGGAAAGGATGCTGAGGAAAGGATGAGGTATCAAGCTTTCTATATTTTCATGTCATACTTCGTTAGGTAGCGATTATAAGACGGACTCTTTGCCAGCCCACTTGGCGGGCCAGATGCCTTCGACCTCCTCAAGCAGCCACTTGGCGATGATGGCGTTCACTTCGGCGGGCTTCTCTTCCGCCACGAAGTGGGAAGCGTCAACCTTGGCTTCCTTCAAGTTCTTGCACTGTCGGCGCATGTTCGCCATGATCTTCGGGTTGTCGGCGGTAGCGCAGGTGGTGTCGTACGTGGCGTGAATCTGTTGAAACTTGTCAGTGGGAACTGTGTAGACTGCCGCAGCTGGGACAGCAGAGAAATTGATGTAACTCACAAATAGCACTGGGAATTCAAGGTTGCCATCGTTCTTTCTGTTCTTCAGAGTGTAAGCGCGGTTGCGGTCGTGGTTGGAGTACCAAGCATCGGCAGCCCAGAAACCGGTCTTCTCCATCGCAGCGACGAATTCGTTGAAAGTGTCCTCCGAGTCGTAGACGGTGTACTCGAGCGGAATGTGCCTGTATTTGGGGTCCGGCTTCTCAGCGCCACCCATCCAGCCGCCGTCTTTCAGGACGTGAGCCAATGCACCGGGCTTTCCGACACTCTCGGGGTTGCCCTTGACGCGCGAAGCACGCAAAAAGGCCGGGATGTCGGCGTCGAAGAAGGCGGACGCCTTTTCGAAGTCGGTTTCGTAGAACTTCTGGTAAGACCACTGGCCGTATGGGTACTCGTCCTCGGGGTAAATATTGCGGTCAACAGTCTTGAGAATCTCCTCCAGACCGAGCTCAATCAAGCCGTAGGGAACGCAAAGACCAGCTGCCGCGATGCAGTGTTCCGGGTAGCACGCCGTGAATGTCCAAAGAGAGCCGCATCCCCAGTCATGGGCTGTACTCGTTAGATACATGGCAAGTGAGGGGAACGAGGTGGAAGACCTACCGACCCAGACAGCCTTGTCACGGCCTGTGTCCTTCAGCAGCGCGAGCATGCCGATGTTGATCTGTTCCTGCGCATAGTCTTCGGTGACTTTGCGGGCTGTAGATCTACCGTATCCTTGTCGATTGATTTAGTTACGACGTCTCGAAGAGAAGGATCCTGAACGGTCTGTCTACACACCAGGCATATCAGGGGCAACACATCGGAAGCCCATGGAAGAGAAAGCATCCATCTGTGGTTTCCATAGTTTTCCGATGGCTGGCCAACCGTGGACGAAGATCAAAAGAGGCCCATCAGTAGGGCCGGAGGCATGGTAAAAGATCTTCTTGTCGTCGGCGTAGGTGACTTCGTGATCTTCGAGAGGCGCCATCTTTGTGGGGTCGAAGTTGAGATTGGTATTGGTGTTTGTCTTTTGTGTTGTGGTATGTATACGCGGGGAACGATTAGAAGTGTAGTGTCTTACCTCGGAGACTTGGACTTCAGGGAAGGGTGTAGGTAGGTTTGGAGATGCTTTATAATAATGTCGATCACCTACGGCCGTACAATCCATGGCCAGCTGGCTGCTCACGGAGCTCCACATGCGTCTTGGCAGAGGGGAGATGTGATGTTGAAGATAAGAGGGCTCTACAGTATGTAAGCAGGCCATGGCTGTTCTTTTTCTAGGCACAATAACTAAAAGCGGATAAGCAACACCTCCAGTGCTTCTGGCCCTAGTACATGTACTCATACACGCCTCTCACATGTGTTATGTTTCGCGGATCCTTCCGCGGACGTGATGAGCGGACCGCGGTTCCACCAAAACGCCACAAAACATAGACGCAGCGTGCCGAAGGGTGTGGATATCTCGACACCGACTTCACAAACATCGCCCTTGCTCCTCTTGCTGTCTTGCTTGCACGACTTTGATGGCCACGAGGCGGGCGACACTCGTTTCTCGATGAGACATGGATCCAGGTAAGAGAAGAAGGTAGGTCCAAGCTGTCACGCAGAGTCTGCTCCCCAGTATCGAGTTCGCCCAAGGGATGCCACGAATGCTTCAACTCGCGTCTGACCGCATGTCGACGCGTTTGTACACTGGCTCACAACCGTCTCCGTTTGGCGTCATGTTTCCTCTTTTCTGTTGTTCTCTGTTTGTTTGCAGCGGCTATTTGACTTTTGGTGGGCTCCTTCCGGTCCCAAATATCCAGGAAGCTGCAACCGCGACCCGTGTGACGACACGATATACGATAAGCCTGCCGTTCCTCGACTTCCAATCTCGCTACCAACTTTCTTTCAACTTTTCCCTTCCTCTCCCAGCACTAGTACTGCCTTTCAGCAGTACGTCCATTCGTTGACCCTTCCGCATCTCTCTTGGCCATCACCTCGACCAGCACCCACACCATGTTGCTCCCCATCCTCTTCGGCTTTCTGCTAGGCCTCGTCTCCGCCATTCCGACCATCTCCACCAAAGGCTCCAAGTTCTTCACCAGCGATGGTAACCAGTTCTTTCTCAAGGGTATGCTATTCTGACCCTTCCCACTTTTCATCGCAATTCGCTAAACTACATGTACACCACAGGCGTTGCTTACCAGCTCCTGCCTGAGGACCCACTCATCGACAACACCCAATGCACGCTCGACGCAAACTTGATGAAGACCCTCGGTGCCAACTCTATCCGCGTGTACCACGTTGATCCTCTGGCCGAGCACGACGACTGCATGAAGACTTTCGCCGACGCTGGCATCTACATCTGGCTTGACTTGGACACTTTCAACTCCTACATCCAAGGACCGGGAATGTCCGCGCCTCAATGGAACGAGACTCAGTATGAGGCTTACCAGAAAGTCATGGACGCCTTCCACAATTACGACAATCTTGGCGGATTTTTTGTCGGAAACGAGGTTCTGACCTCGCCAGACACCGATGTTGCTGCGCCATATGTCAAAGCTGCTGCTCGCGACATGAAAGCGTACCGCGATGGTGAGTGGCGAACATCTAAAATTGCTTCAACAACAAGACTGACAATCTACAGAAAAGGACTATCGCAATATCCCGGTCGGCTACACTGCGGCAGATGTCGCCACTCTTCGCCCTATGCTCCAAAACTACCTCGCTTGTGGCGAAGACACTTCGGAAGCCGTCGACTTCTACGGTCTCAATGCTTACGAATGGTAAGTCGCAGCTGCAGCAGTCTGTTCTCCGCACTCGCATCACTGCTAACATCAAACAGGTGTGGCGAAGCAACATACGACACATCAGGATACGTCTTTCTCCAGATGAACGCATCGGACTACAACATCCCAATCTTTTTCTCCGAGACCGGCTGCATTGTTGAGCCGCCACGAACCTTCGACGACCAAGCAGCAATCTTCGGCGAGAAGATGGTCGACACCTGGTCCGGCGCCATCATCTACGAATGGATACAGGAAACAAACATGTACGGGCTCGTCACTTACGACCTCGAAGGCGGCACTGCGACAGCTGCGGGCGACGACGCACAATTCGGTCGCAGCGGCACACCAAAGCCCATCAGCCCGGACTTTGAGAATCTCAGCAAACACTGGGCCACGCTATCTCCAACTGGCATCCGTGCGGACGATTACAAGCCTTCGCTCACTCCGCCGCCATGCCCAGACTTTACCAGTGGCGCTTGGGCAGTCTCGCCCGACGCACCGCTGCCGACAATTGGCAACAAGGCCGTGTCGGATTCCGAGTCGTCGAGCGGTTCCGCATCCGTTACCTCGACTGCTACGAGCACTGCTAGCAGCAAGGCTCAACCGGAAGAGAGTGGTGATGCTACTGCTGCTGCTGCTGAGAGCAGCCCGACTGCTAGCGGCAGTGGCGAGGCTAGCCCATCCAGTGGTGCGTCTTCAGGCGCCGGGTCGTTCGCCGGACCGTTGCTCGGACTCAAGAGCTGTGTCTGGACGGCTGCTGCGCTTTGTGGTATGGTAGGCTTCATGCTCGCCTTGTAAGTGCAATCATTGCAATGAGTGGAAATGCGTGAGCAAAATTTTTGGGAGATTGTTGCCGCGAACACGCGAAAAAAATTGGAAGAGTAAATACGAAGACGATGCCGCATACGAAAGAAGACAAGTGCACACTCTTCGCTGAATCTAGCCTCTCCTCCCCACATCCTAAACCCAGCCTCCTCCTCCTTCCCATCATTGACGGCGCCCAGATACCCGCCGCACACTTCAGCAATTGCTCGTGGAATGGAATCTCGAAGCTGAAAACTCGCTTCACATCCCTTCTGACTACTTCCAGAGAGCGAACCATTTCTGCCCACTGCCCATCTGGACCTGAATCAGTGTGTGTTTGCAGAGCCTCTAGTTGAAGGGTCGGTATGCTTACTTTCGTAGTGCCGACAGAGTTGAAGGGTCGCTTTCTTCACGGGCCGGCATTGCCACTTGGGCCGACATTTGCACCTGGTGGATGACCGAGACGTTGCGGACGCGTCCAATGGAGTTGGATCGCTGCCATGATGATCATGATCAGGGCCGTGATGAGGGCGATTGGATCGAAGCTGAGTGGCATTGAAAACATGGTGTTTGGTTGGTGGATTGGTGGTTTGATTGGTGACTTGGGCTTCTTTCTGATGTTGGAGGACTGTGAAAGAACGAAGTACGGTTTTGGCTGGGGAATGCTTCCATTTTTGTGTCTTGCTTCTATGGGAAGAGTATGCCTAGAAGTGTGATGGGTTGGGGGGGTTATGGAGTGGCAAGCTCAGAGAACGGTGGAGT
>Ga0265780_10004725_pt1 | contig 17461 bp, 16 predicted proteins | sample P1T30metagenome_FD_192432 | JGI IMG/M metagenome (GOLD analysis project Ga0265780, IMG submission 192432) | Plant litter microbial communities from East Loma Ridge, Irvine, California - P1 T30 | ecosystem: Environmental > Terrestrial > Plant litter > Unclassified | place: USA: California...
AGCAGTGCGGAACCCGCTTCCCATCTGACTTCTGCTGCCCTACAGGCACCAGTTGCATGTCCCTCAACAGTGCAGACGTTCAATCAGTCATCTGCTGTCCGACCGGCTCGGATTGTGGCATTATCCAGACCATTACTTGCGATGTCAGCCAGCTCAATGCTACGCAGCATCCTGAGAACCAGTTGCACCTCTCCGAAACCGACCGAGTGACCCTCCCCACATGTGGTAGTACCTGCTGCCCACTCGGCTACAAATGCCAGAGCAACATGTGCTTCAAAGAAACGGCTTCACCATCTTCGTCGCCCACAGCCACGCTCCCTACGCCCTCTGCCACAAACCCAGCCTCAGCCTCCCAGAGCTCTTCCTGTCCGGCAGCGCCTGTGCAGATGGATGCTGGCTTCAATGGTTCGTCTTTTGCCGCAGGCTTCTTTCCAGGCCTACTCATCGGCGCACTTGGCACCATAGGCCTCATGTGGGCTATGAAAAAGCGTCGCGAATCTCACAACAAAGAGCGTTTTTCTGGCGACTTCGGGCATGTTGCCCGTCAGATCAGCGACCCGATATATGACCCGCGACACGCCGCTCGCACAGACTTCATGCGCCGCGGCTCTCGCTCCGCGCAACCCTCTCCCAACTCAACAGCAGACCTCGTCTATAACGACAAAAGCAACGATCAGCCTGTTCATGGCCTCACACCACGCATAAAGAGTATGTGGGATCGCACACCGAAGCTCAACTTTGGCTTCAATTCCGGTCTTCCATCCAATCCTGCACCACCACCACCAGCCATTCGCGCCGGCAACAGCCAAGACCCATACACTACACCTCGGCACACGCCTCGTCGTAAGCACAGGTCGCATAGAAGCACTCGATCACACCATCGGCCCGAGGCTGCAAGAACAGAGTCGACGGAGACAATCGACGTGCTCATGCCGGCTCCCAGTTTCCTTGAGCCGCCTAAAGCACATGGCATGCGCGAAAACAGGTTCACCTCAGACACTACCAACACCACGTTCACGAAGCTGATGGAGCGTGCCGGGTTCGATGATGAGGGCAGGAAAGAGGTCAGGAACTATAGCAGTCCGAACCCCCCAAGGATTTAGATCACGACTGATTGTTGCATTTTCGGTGGTATTTTTGTTCATACATTCATTTTCTGGTTGCTTAGCGCTGGTGTTGGATTTTCATTGCTACATTGGGTGGTATTTTCATTTTTCGCACATACGATACCAGGACAGGATCCACCCACTCATTGCAGAGGCACACAGACATAATCTCCTTTCAATATTATTACTTCGTCAAACTTAGTTTCATACATGTTCACTTCATCGGACTGGGTGCGTAAGGAAAAATACTTATGTTTTGATTACGACAAAAGAAATGTAATGAGGCTATGACTGTCGTTGCATACATCAACCATCGCAGCACGCTGGCGTCGCGCTCGCCGCCACCGCCAAAATGAAATCCGTAACCAGGACCAACACGACCGTACTGGTCGCCGTCAATCGCAAATGCGTAGGACTATATCTACTCATCAGCAAACTGACTAACACTTTTGTCCAGGATACGGGCACCATTTTGCAGACGCTGACGCCTTGGGCTCCTTCTTCGTCCAAGTAGGCTGGCTCGGCTTCGTCTTGGTCATCAGTGTCGTCTTCGGCTCACCGCAATGCACACCAGGGTACGGGTACGGACAGCGCCCATCGCCGGTAACAACAGACGTGACGACGGCCGCAGAATCAGTCTTCGAAGGCTTAGCAGATGAAGCCGACGAAAGTGCAGGCTTAGACGACGTCTTAGCGCTAGTGGTCGGCACAGCAGACTTTATAGACGAGCGACTCACGCTTAGAGTCGAACTGGGGAGTCGGCTTGTCACTATCGTCGTCTTGATCGTGGTTGTGCGTGTCGATGTGCTCTCGGGCTCGTCGTCCTGGCGCTTGTCGAGTGCGATCGAGAGGGACTCTGTTGACCAGTCGAAGGATCGGGCGAGTACGAAGGGGAGGCTGATGGGGGCGATGACAATCGCAGTGCTTGTGGCGGCCATGCTGGTTGGTGTAGGCGACGGAGCCGACGGAGCGGCAGAGTTTGATGGAGCTACTGGTACCGCAGAGCATGCAGGTGCACGCTTGTAACCGGGGAAGCCATGCGGGGCAAGTGTGAAAGACGGTGGAAGCTGAGTAGGTCTACCTGCCATGCTTGAGTTTGCCTTGCAGGCAGTAGCGCTTGCCTCTGGGGTTTTGGAAACGACCATAGGGGCAGAAGACAATGGGGAAGGCCCCGGGAGCCCAGAACCATATGGGATCAAGCTGCTGCTGAGTGCGACACTCGGGCTAGCATTAGGCTTCTTGGGGTCTACAACGGGAACTGAAGCTGGTGGGGCGGGCGCAGGTGCTTGCGATGCCGTGGGATATACAGTGGTGTAGTCAGTAGCAGTAACATACACCACTCCGATTGCCTCGGAAGGTACTGCTGCTCCAGCTTGGGTGGTTGGTTTCACGTCCATGTCATCTGCATGGCGTGCGAGTCCGGACGCGCTGGCGAGCGCAACGAAGAAGGTGGGGAGGAGGATGTTGACCATTGCAATGATGGTGTACTGATTAGCAATGCGTGCGTGTGTAGGCTGCTAGCGATATTTCTGATGAAGATCACGAGGGTTTATGTAATGGTGTGAGAAGATTATCGTCACTTGCTCTAAGTGTCAATTATTCTTCGATGAAAGCCATTGTTTTTTAAATAAGTAGACAAAGACATGATGTCGTCATGTAGCATCCTTGGCTCACAATGTGCGCTTGTTAACAAAGCGGGACTTGAACGACTTGAAGTGCCATCCTTATCTGTTCGCAGTACAGTGGTCACTGTGAGTGTTCTGTAAGTCGTCAACACGAATGTACCACAAGCAGTGACAACCAGAAAACAGAGCGAGAAGGTCATGAAGAGACAATACGAGACATTTGGACGCTCTAGGTATGAATGTAGTTACCCACCTGCGTCTTACATCAGAGATAAGCTTGGCCTGTTGAATTGGTAATAGTGTCTCAGAGCTGCACGGTAAATACCAATGTTCCGCAGTTTCGACGTGATGGATTTCGTATGATGTTGGAAATCAGGTCTCAAGACCATGGTGCTAACAGTGAATTGATCTCAGGCCCTTGCTTCCGGCTGATGCTTTCAAACGTCCACGGGTGTGAGCTCAAACGGCAGAACTGAGATCCTGCGCGCCTCGTCTGACATCTGAAAGCTCGTGTAAAGGGTACTGTCGAAGTCGCGTAAGACGGTGTGAAGATGGATGTACCGAAGCGCCGGCCACACTGTATACAGACTCTCCCTGCCAAGGCTTTCCGGGATGTTCGGCTCACCACCCGTCGTCGCTGACAGGATCAAGCGACTGGCTCCATCTACAATGCACAGATTGGCACATGCATCTCCCGCGCACTTCGATGTACTGCGGACCGTTGACCCGTCCCAACATTTGGTGCATCAACTACACACGGGATGGAGAGATGTTGCGGGCGGACGGACTGCCCTTGGGCAGCGCTCATTAGGCTGAACGGCACCACGAATCTGTTCCAGAGCCTTTGTGGTGCGCCTCAGATTGCGACTAGATAAACGCATAGCACCAAATTTCAGCCCACGGTCCAGAGCACAAGAAGTCGTTCAAGGTACGTACATAAATTGTAAAAATCACCTCTTTGCAAGCCTCGATATTTGAGTGCTTCGACAAATCCAGGACAGATTCCATCAAACACAATGCCGTCCACCAGAAGCAAGAACATCATCATCACAGGCGGCGCTCGGGGCATTGGCCGTTGCACAGCACGACACCTCTTATCCCAGCCCCAACAACACAAGGTTTTCATTGTTGATTTCGACGTCGACGAGACCACATATTGCGTCGAGGAGCATCTTGCCACCTATGCTCCGCGTGCCAGCTTCTCCATAACCAATCTTCGCAATCCAGAAGAAATCCGGGCAGCAGTCGCCAAAGCTGCAGAATTCTTCGGTGGTCGTATTGATGTTGTCATCAACAACGCAGGCATCGCTAGAGGTTTCTTCAACGCTGGCAACGGTACCATGGAAGACCTTGCCACAGCCGACCAATGGCAAGCATACATCGATACGAACCTCAGCGCACCTTTCTACATGAGCCAAGCCGTCATACCATTCATGAAGAGCCCAAACAGCCAAAAGGAGCCGGTCGATCGATCCAACGACTTGAAGCGCACAGAAGAGTTCAACAACCTGCCCCTCAACTTACATGGCGATGACAAGCTTGACGAGGGTGGCTGCATCATTAACATCGCTTCTTTCCGTGCACACCAGTCTGACCCCGACTGCGAAGGATACGCAGCATCCAAGGGCGGCGTCCTCGCACTCACACAGGCCATGTCCGTCTCCTGCCAACGCTGGGGTATTCGAGTCGTAGCTATCTCCCCAGGATGGGTCAGCGTACAGCACGAATGCAAAGCTCGCGACCTGGAGTCAATCGCCATGCAGAATGGCTCGTACATGAAGACTGCACCACATGAGCCCGAGGCGTTAGCACAGCGCATGAAGTCGTGGGCAAGCGATCTTCCGGATATCCATCACAGGCAGCACCCCGCTGGACGAGTTGGCAGGGGTGAGGATCTGGCAGAGATGGTTGACTACGTTATTGGTGCGGGCTTCCTGAGTGGGCAGGAACTGGTTCTTGATGGCGGTGCCAACCGGAGGAAGAACCCAGATATCTAAGATACTGTCAGAGTCAGGGTATAGCGTCTAGATGAGCCAGCCAGCCTCCATTCAATCAATTACGAAGTTCAATGGAGTTCCAATATGGTGACCTGATACATGGCAGCGCAGTATTAACGCACCATACCTGAAGCGATAAGTAGGGTGGACGGAACCCAGTTCAGAATCGACGAACTAGAAAAATTTGAAAACAATGCAAGTATATCCTCACGATGACAAGAGCGTGTTGTATTCCAATTCGATTCGCACGTAATCCACACTCTCAGGATGCAAGCTCTCCCTCCATTCCATAGATTGGCAATAGGCTTTATTATCCAACCACGCATTCTCGCGAAAAAAAGCCAATAATCCGGCCAGGTATCCTTCCCCATTGCCGTCAAACTCATTAACTCCAACTCATGTGAACTGTCCGCAAAGTTGCCACGTGACCCAAAAAGACCAAGAAGAAAAAAAACGATCCGATCCATTTCGTGCTATCTCCAGAATCGCCTAAGTCGACACTCCAGCGGGATAGTTGAACGGATGATCCTCACGCTTCTCGTACTTTGCATGCCAGCGGCCCCAAACATCCTCATCGCGGTCGAGCATAGTCCAGGACTTGTTGCGACGCTGCTCAAGGCCCGCCGGTGCCTGAGCCGCGTTGGGCGCGTGGAAGCCTCGCTGGACTTCATCGGGGGTGAAGACATCCTCGTACACTACTGCACCTCCTGTGGTCTTGTGCAGTGGAGCACTGGGGATCTCCCTATAATTCCAGAAACGTGACGGGTCATAGGCTACGGGGCGCATGACTTCTGGAATGACCTGCGCATGGGTGAGGCGCGGGGGTGTAGGAGGAGCGAGTGGAGGAGTTGGAGTGTATTCGGACTGGGCTCGACGAGGCGGCTCGACGTTGTCGTCGTCGGTCTTCTTGATGGGGGTCGGTACAGATTGGGATCTGGAATGGTGCTTGCCTTTGTCGCGCTTTGGGGGGCTCTGGCGGCGTCCAGCAAAGAGTGTGACGAGCGTCTTCATGAATGAGGAGGAATATGTGCTGGTTTCTGGAGCATTGGGGATAGGATCTTTGGTCACTGACTTGGCTGGACGCTGGATCTCCAGCCCGCCGTTGACCACCCTGTAGATCGGCGCCTGGATGATGAGCGATTCGTCCGGAGAGTCGTAGAGGTCGTCGAAGATGGCGGACTCGTCTGAGGCTGGATGGTCGTGTACTTTGCTGCTGGCCTTTGCGCGGATATCGCTCTTGAAGTGGCCGCTGTGTGCGGTCTCGTCTGTAGACGCGACGCGCTTCTTAGTGAATGAAGGTACTTTGATGGGACGGGCTGGTCGCGTAGGCGGCTCTGTGATCGCAATGTTGTCGTCCGAGACCTGTTTCCTGTTGGCTAGGGCAACCTTTGTTTGCTTCTGCACTTTGACCTGAGCCCTGTCGTTGCACCTTTTCTTCATCTCATGGCCGCGGAACTGAACACGAGATCTAGGACCCATGATCATCATGAAGGGCGGCGTGTGGGTTGTGTTGCGGGATTGGGGAGCGAGTATGTGGTGAGCGCAGGGCAGAGTTGAGCTCGAGGCTGGAGCGCAAGTGAAGCTGTTGTCCAGGAATTGGACTTGTGCGAGCGCAACGCGCGGCAATGAAGGAGCTGCGAGAGAAAGTTGATGATTCGTGTGCGAGGTTGTGCTTGGGGTTAGCTAGAGGAAGAGAGGGTGCGCGAGAGGAGGCGGGCGGGCGGATTATGTGCGATCAGGCGAGAGGTGAAAGAGGTTGACACGGTGAATGGGAGTGAATACAGGCTGAACGCGTGTTATGATTGACAGAGCCGGCGATGCAACTCGGACTCGATGAGAAGTGAGAGAGCGCATGTCAACCAAGACTCTATCTTCCAGAGTATGTATGCTGAAAGCAGAGAAAGCGAATTGTAGCTGCCCAGATTTCCATGTCTGCGACTTTCATTGCATCCTGAAGTCTTGAAGATTGTCAAGTATGTGAAAATTACTAAACCTTGACTAGATCCGCTTTGATATGGGCGCAGGTCTCCTGTCCGTCATAACATACACGCCCCTTGCCCGCGACAAGTGTTGGTGGGATCGTTGGATTTGATGGAACCAAGCTCTTGCCGACTACCTAGTCATTTTCCGGCATAGTCATACTCTTGCAGTGGTTTGGCTTTAGGCATTGTCTGCGCTGATGTATGTGACTACGCAAAGAGTCAGTAATGGAAGTGACACCCTATTGAATGAAACAAACCATTGTTTCCGCGCACGAAAGCGTCTCCCCAGTTGCGAATTACGCGGCCCTCTGCAACTTCCTTGCATCGTTCAAGAGCGATGTTCATGTAGCCATCGACAGATTGCAAGTCACCTGATCGCGTTAGAACAGCTTGAGGGTTCAGATGTCCCAACAGGTACAGCAGACATACCCTTGTACACAATGCCGGAGTTGAGCTTGACAGTGACGGGAGCACCAATGATCTCGCTCAGAAATCCACTTGGATCTCTCGAATCGCCAGCGGCCTCTGGCCCTGGGCTATCGCCGTTGGTGGACATTGATGACTGGAGTAACGATTGGGTGGGATTGGAGAAAGTAGAAAATGCGAAAGCTTCGTGTGCTGGATTTGTGTATCGAAATGTCTACGGGCTTGGCTGATAATGACGTTGCCGCAGTCAGGCAGTGTCGGCAGGTGAGAGAGTGATGAATACACGAAACGCACAGACCACCTCTCTGCGAAAATGGCAAGCGCGGGCAGGTGACTTCGCGTCACACCTCAGCAACGCTAGCACCAAAGGATACTCCACTTTCTCCGTACAACCCGCCCACCTCACGTCGAGCATGTCAGACACTCCGCAAGGCGCGCCGCCGCCCAAAAAGCGGTCGCTGTTCAAGCGGGCTGCGTGGCAGGACTCGCCCCCGGACGACGAGGATATCTTTAGCCACTCCAAGGACTTCAAGCACATTGTCGCTCAGCAGAAGAGATATGACGCCGAGAAGAAGGAGGCCGAGAGGAAGAAGAAGGCTGAAGAGGGGCGGGAGCGGAAGCGGAAATTCGCAGCCACAGACGACCGAAAGCGAAGCAAGGTGGCCCACGAAGGCGAGGGGATGTTGCCAGGCAGTGCTTCCGGAAGCTCCCCACGGGCAAACGAGGCTTGCAGCAAAGCGTATGCAGCAGATCACATGACCCCAGTACTGTCGCGGCCAACTAACGCAGATACAGACGCAGCCAGACCCCTCTCTCACCAGTAGACCTACGAGGCCCTTCACCCGCACCCGCACACTCACGTCCCCCTCCCGACTCGCTGTCCACCCGATACGACAATCTCGCTAAATCGGCACCTTCAAGTCGAACCACACGCACTACGCCCGCCGTTGTTGTCGACATAAGTGATTCCGACGACGACTTCCTGGAGCCATCAGATCCAGCACTCGCAGCAATAGCCGCCCGCGCCCGAGTACGCATCGCCGAGAAAGCAAGAATAGCTGCCCTGGTCGCAGCCGGTCAGGAGGTCAAGAAAGCCCCAATCGTGCAGCTGTTAATACAGCCCGAGATACCCAACACGAGACCATTGGTAGTCAAGGTGCGCACTGATCACACGCTCGAAAAGACTCGTTTGGCATGGTGCGAAAAGCAGGGCTTTAGTCCGGCGCAGACGCAAGCCGTGTTCTTCACATCGAGAGGGAAACGCATGTTCGACAGCACCACCGTCCAACGGCTAGGCTTACAAATCGACGAGTGGGGCAATGTCGAGATTGATGGCGACCTAGAAGTGTACAACAGCGAAAACCCTGCGAAAGTCTACGTACAAGCATGGACCGATGAGCTCTTCAAGAAGCACCAAGAGGACGAGGCTGCTGCTGCTGCCGCGAAACGGGAGGCGGCCGAGCTAGCGCTCCTGCCACCGCGGACGCCCACACCAGAACCTGTCAAGAAGTGGAAACTGATCTTGAAAGCAAAGGGCAAGGAGGATTGGGGCATCACTGTCAACCCGGTACGTCGTACTCTGCCAGCTTCCGAGTAACACCGCTAACAAAATCCAGGATTCAACCTTTGCCCACATTGCACATGCCTACAAAAAGGCGAGAAATATCGACGAATCACAACCAGTCACGCTCATCTTCGATGGCGAACGTCTTGTGCCAATGGACGTCATTGCTGACTCCGATCTCGAGGACATGGACTCGATTGACGTCGTCTTCAGGTGATCGCAATTACTCGGCCGCGTGTGGTATTTTGGCGCAATTTCCTCCTATATTCTGGTTCTTTCTCATCAACAAGCAGGGCGCTGGTGGGATTGCGAGCCCCGGGTGTAGATAATGTTGACATTGATTCCCAGCCACTATCTAGTGGAATGACTTTACGACAATAATAGACGTATGGGCCAAGATGCTATGCAGCCGAACTACAACACTGTTCTTCGGACAATTCTTGAAGATTTGCAGTCTGCTTCAAAACTTGATGTGCTCTTCCTCAATTGTACAGTTATACACTGATACACATACTGGCGCTTATTCGGCCCTTTACGTACACCGGGCGTGTCCTTACTGTATGTGGCTGGAAGCCTGAGCGATCTTCGCCCGAACCAGCGCGAGGCGTTTCGGTTGATCGACGCAGGAGTCGAACACTTCCACTCTCAACAGCACGACGACACGACTGATTTGGCATCTGTATTACTCTCATAGCCGCTGGTATGTTTGCCGTGGCTCAGAGGCAATTGCATGCACATTTGACAGCCTTGCAGCTTGATATTTGGTGCGCGGCACTAATGGTAAGACATCTATGGGGAAGCGATGTTGCAGATGCAGGTGCCTCAGCCCAGCTTCTGGCCCCCATGCGCGGCTGAAACGACTCGATAAATTCTTATAGCTACGCCGCGCCACGTCTGCACATTGTAGAGTTAGACATTTTATCACGAAGATCTGCTTGAAGTCTCAAAGCCATGTCGTCCTTGTCAGAGGATCGCGACGCGAAGCCTGCCCAATTCAACACCATTGAAAGCGGCTTTGCCCCATGGTCTGCTAAGAACAGCCTAGATGATCCCTACAAGGACTCTAGGAAACTTCGCGACAACTACAAACACATTGGCGATGCATACGATCGGAACCAGGAGTCAGCGAACGCGTGGGAGATAAAAGAGTCGTAAGTAGAGGATAGCGTGTGATGATACGGAAACTCATGTCCTTTAGCGAGCCCTATCTTGCGCATATCAAGTCGCTGACACCAACATGGAAAACACTACGATATCTGGCCGATTGGATGGAGGTTGGGACCACGCCATTGCGATGGCAGGAACTTACTAAACAAGAACGAACTGAACGAGCGTATCGGGCAAGAGTTACATACATTGAGTATGATTCTGCCACTGCGTCAAAATCAGTGGAAGTTGATCACAGCGTCAAGTTGAAGGAGCTCCTACAGTCACTCTCATACGACGCCCATAAGAAAACGCCTATGAGGCTTTTCATTGTCGAGGATCTCTCCCAGCAAGTCATCGAATTACTTGGTGCAAGATTCGACATCGATCCCATGTTCTTCCGTGAGCATATCGATGACTACGTATGGCACAATGTCCGCGATCCTTGGGCACAACCACGTAGTCTCATGGCCAACATGAAGCATCGCAGTTGGTTTCAGATGCGTAATATGCGCCTCAGGTACTTTAAGACTGAGAAGGAATTCCAAGACGCGGCGACTGGTGCCAATCAGTGGAATGTGCTACGTCGGCCAGAAGACGACATTAACCATTGGAAATTTGCTGATTCTGCAGACTCCGTCGTAGCGATCATGCGCACTCGGACGACTTTATGGATAGGGAAGGACAAGGAGTGCAAGGACGGCATCGTAGGCATCATCCTCGTCGACCCAACGACCACCCAAGGACAGCCGCTCTGGTACGATCGCACAAATTGGCTTCTGACGCCGAACATGAACGACCCGCCACCATCCCTGGCTAAGATGTCAGAGTCGTGGTATCAAGATATCATCAACATGACGAAGCAATTTCCATGGTTCGGACATCCCGAAAGCCCTGGGATCAACCCGCAGGTCCTTGCCAAACCAGCAATATACACAATATGCGCTGAATGGCTGGTGGTTTGCGACTATGTCAAAGCCCGTCTCAGTCAGATCGAGCGCGAACTCGAGATGCCGCGTCTCTTCCGCTCAAAGGGCGATGCCATCGACACGTCGCTCAAGCGCCTGCATACGTGGCGACGGCAGATCCCAGTTTTCAAAGAGATGGTGACAGAGACGTTGGAGCACGCACTGCCAGCAGCGGCACGACTGGCAGCATCACGCTCGACGCAATTCCCAGTGCCCACTTCTCCGCGCTCGGTACAAACGATAGTCACGGACAACGCTGTCATCAACTTCGACGACCTCACCGGGTACGAGGACATAGTTCCTGATTTCCGCCGCGTCCTCGCCGCCGTCAACGTCCTCCAAGAACGCGTCGATCGCCTAACCGCCATCGTCACATCCGAAATCTCCATCGAAGACTCGCGCCGGGCGATGAAGGAAAACCACAACATGGCGCGGTTGACCTGGCTAGCAACCGTTTTCATTCCGTTGTCGTTCATCAGCAGCTTCTACAGTATGAATGAGGACATCTCGGCGCTCAAGACGACTTATGGGTGGTTCTTCTTGACGGCGGTTCCGTTTACGCTGCTGATCATGGTGGCGGGCTGGATGATTGGGACGGAGAGTTGGACGCCTTGGAGGGATAGTGAGCATGTGGGTATTTTCCACGGGAAGGATGTTACGAAGAAGATGGAGCGGGAGAAGAAGGAGAAGACCACGAAAGATGATTGAACTGTTATGGACAGTGGACGGGTTGGTGAGTCCTACCTTGTCATTAGCTCAACTGTAGATACCCTATTATATCCGGGACTTATTCCCTCCCATCCTGGCCGCTGCTCCAGCAAGAATTCAAGTGTGTCTTACTCCGTGTACTTTTATACATCAGCTATCATGTTATATGCAGGCCTGGACGAGTTCAATAGCTTAATCGGCGCCTAAGACTATGCTTGGAATGTCCTGAAGTCACGCAGCCTTGACTCACTTCGACACTCTGTTCATCCACAGCACGCATGAAATATCCCAGCACCGGCTGGTAGCTTGCCATCTTCCCCGCACTCCCCTCCCCGTCCCCGCGCGTGGGGAAGTCCACATTCTTTCGTCATGACCTCTCTCAAAACCCGGTACGAAATGTAGCGCCATGCAAATCGCAGAAACGCCTTGCCTCGAAACTCACTGCCGCCGTCACACAACAACACCACCTACCACCACCCATGCCCACCTCACCATGCCATCCCTCCTCCCCAAGCCCTCCACCTCGCGCCTCGAAAAAGCCCTCGACGCAGACCCCAATCTCCCCACCATCTCCAACCCCGAACTTGACCGCCGCCTGACCGCAAATTCGACACGCGCATCCTGCCCTGGTTGTTTGGAATATGGCTATTCAGCTTCATCGACCGCAGTAACATTGGCAACGCGCGCATCGCCGGCCTCACAACGGAGCTCGACATCGCTACAGGGACGGCCTTTAACATGGCCCTGCTCGTCTTCTACATCCCCTACATCCTCGTCGACGTGCCCTCGAACCTGCTCGTCAAGCGGCTGCGCGCCGGTGTGTATTTGCCCGCGCTCATCACGCTGTGGGGAATCGTGTGTTTGTGCCTGGGCTTCGTGACGAGTTTCGCGGGGCTGATTGCTTGTCGGTTACTCCTGGGCCTATTCGAGGGAGGTATTTTGGGCGGCGTGATTATCTACTTGGCCATGTTTTATCGCAGGCATGATATGATGTTACGGAATGGACTGTTTTATTGCGCGGCGCCGTTGAGTGGGGCGTTTGGGGGGCTGTTGGCGTCTGGGTTGGCAAAGATTGAGGTCGGCGGGTATGAGCGGTGGCCTTGGATTTTCTTCAGTATGTGCTTTGGAAATCTTGTTTGCGGGGTGATACTGATTGTTGTAACAGTTGAGGGGGCGATGACGGTCGTATTTGGCGTCATTTGTTTCTTCTTCATGCCGGACACGCCTGCTGCTGCTGGTTTCTTGACAGATGAGGAGAAGGAATGGGCGCTTCTTCGGATGAGATTAGATGGCGGAGGTTCAACTACAGCAACTGCTGTTGAAGAAGAAAAGTTCAGTTGGTACTGGGCAAAGACGGCTTTGTTGGCACCGCAGACGTACTTTTGCTCTTTCATTTGGTTCTTCTTGCTCGTGCCACTTTACGTAGGTCTTGGGCTCCCCCTTCATCGTGACGCGCGCTGACGAAATGTAGAGCTTCACTCTCTTCCTCCCGTCCATTATCTCTGGAATGGGATACACTTCCACTACCGCTCAGCTGTTCACTGTGCCTCCAAACATGGCAGCTTTCGTCACTGTCATAGTGACTGCGTATTACTCGGACAAGGTGAAGAATCGCGGCTACTTCATCATCGGAGGTGCCATTCTAGGGATATGCGGATACATCATGCTACTCGTAGCCAAGACGAACGCGGTCCGGTACGCCGGCACTTTCCTCGTCGCAATTGGCGTTTTCCAAGGCTCGCCCATGATCATGGTATGCAGTGCACTGAAAATCTTCTGCTCCTCAACTGACCGATATAGGCATGGATCTCGAACAACGTCGCGCCGCACTATGTCCGTGCCGTTGCAGTTGGCATGGTGATTTCGATAGCCAACTGCTCGGCTTTCCTAGGTACCTTCATCTACCTCCAGCGTGATGCACCCAAGTACGCTCTGGGCCATGCGGTGTGTTTGGGGGCATTGGTGCTCACAGTCATTATTGCGGGCGGTCAGATTGTTCATCTGCGAAGGGAGAACAGGAAACGAGATAGAGGCGAGAGAGACGATCGTTTTGGTCAGGAGAATGAAGGAAGGCTGGGCCATGAACACCCGAACTTTAGATACACGCTGTAGACTTAATTGGGTATTTTGAGGACACATTATCCAAGGGCATATAAATAATGCTGTATAGCCTGGACGTTGTTTTGGGAATCCATCACCTGCCATCAACTTGTAGAGCGTATTCAGGCTCGTATATGAGAAATCGGCTCTTCACTTGTAGCACTTTGGGTTTGACCAGAGCATGCACGAATAATGGCAGTGCCTTGGCGACAGTAATAAAACAAACTGCAACAGAATGGAATTGACAGTGGGATATCGAGGAAAAGGAATATCATACTCGAAAGAGAGCCGCTTCCGTCGACCTACTCCACAATCTCCAATTCGCCCTGCCTGTTCTTGGCAAACGTGTCCTTGTGCTCTTCCCACATTCTCAGCAACTCGTTCATGTACTTTTCGTGGACGTGGTTGATGTGCTCGTTATCCGGGTGTTTGTCCTGCACCACGCGGATCGGCTTACCAACGACGATGTTGATGGGTCTTCGGTAGGGCATCATGCCCACATCGTAGTTAAAAATGCCTCGAGCATGGAAGATTGGTATCGTGAAACCCATGACCTTCTTGACCAGCATCTGGAACTTGTGCACATATGGGTGTGTGTCGGTGTCGAGTTGGTCGTAGACATCGTTTTCGCCAAAGGCAAGGACAGGGACAAGGTCAGCGCCTGTGCGGATGGCCATCTTGACGAATCCCTTGCGTCTTCGCAGTACGAGACGGATGGTTCCGGGACGCGCATCGAGCGACTCACGAGCACCGCCTACGACGATTGTGATGGCGCGGCCCATTCCTTCGCCATTATGTCCGCCCTTGGACAGGATGTTCTCGCAGGACTCGCGCGACACGGACGCCATGCCGAGACGGAGGGCATACTCGCGGTAGATTGGGTAGCGGAAGTTGGACTCGAGGGTGAGCAGGGCGTTGGTGATGCCGGGGAACAGCTGGGAGAAGCCCAGTGCTTCCGTGGCAAAGGCGGCGAATGCGCCGTGAGAGATGATGCCGTGGGGATGGTAGCCGAAGATGTACTTGCGGGTCGGCTCTAGTTCCTGCGAGCGGTGCAGACGGGCAGGGAAGTACGAGGCGAAGAGCGACCAGATGGGCAGGCGTCGCAGGCGCTCGCTGCGGAAGGAAAGCTCGCCAGACGTGCCAGCGTTGGAGAAGAGGACGTAGACGGTGTAGGGAAGGAGTATGGGCCACAGCAGCGGTATGCTGCAGAGGAAGAAGAATATGGCCAGGCCGCCGACGATGCTCAGCGTGTGCATGAGGACGGCGGCGGTCTGGAGGCGGCGTTGGAGGGGCACGTTCATGGGCGCCCAGCGCATCCTGAGGCAATTAGTTGCTGGTCGCACTACTGGAGTCGTCTTCAACGTACTTGCTCGTCGCCCATCCAGCGCCAGCCTGTCGCCCGGACTTGAGCTCCGAGTTGCGGCGCTTCATGTCCTGCCTGCGGTCCTTTTCCAGGTCCTGGGGCGGCTTCACGCTCACCAGTGCCTCGCCATGGCCGTTGGGGTGCTTCTCGAAAACGTCCGTCTCCAGTTGAAAGGCGTCGTTCCCGTCGTTCCCGTCGTTCCCGTCGTTCCCGTCGTTCCCGTCGTTCCCGTCGTTCATCTGCTCGCCGTGCTTGCGTCCGATGGAGCCATGCGAGCTGCGCGAGTCCTTCCTACCGTGTCCGCGGGGTGTCGGGCTCCTGGGCGTGTCGTCTTGGCCAATGCCCTCAAGCTTCTCTGCATCGTCTTTCGGGGATTTCTTGTTGCCATTGGTTTTGCCATTGGTTTTGCCATTGGTTTTGCCATTGGTTTTGATGCCATCGAATTTGGTCTTCAGCCGCTGTTTTGTCTGCTCGACAGTGCCGTCGGTCGCTTCTTCGGCAGCGTCGGCGTACGACTTGGGCGGCAGGTTGAGCTCGGCGCGCTCCTCGGGGGCGGCAGGCTCGGGGTTCAGCGACATGGCGGCCGTAGTGATGCGCGTGGATGGGGGGTAGGAGTGAAGAGGGTGAATGGAATGGCCCAAGGAAAGCTCAGAAGCTGCGACGCGGACATGACATCACAGTGTGGCTGTTTCGGAACTCGCCCGGAAGCTGCGAACGGCCCACGCGGCTCACCTTGAAAGGCGCAAACTCTGCTCCCAAGTGCTTTTGAGTCGACGTAAACAAATTCATCTCCAATTGGGTTTCAACACCCCCTCGCATGTGACGCTTGGCTTTACCTCGACCCTGATCGCCTCATGGTTTGCATGCACCCAGGAATGGCGTAGCTCGCGGTGCATCAACAACACCACCTCTCCCACCTTGGCCACTCCCTGATTCGTCAGCATCAGGACATATTCCTACGCCGTGCCATGACTAATCCTGCCTTCCTGCCGTTGCCATTCCAGACGCTCCTTCCACCTGACTGAATCCCTTTGCGGTTTACTTACAGCAGCAATTATACTTCACCCATTAAACCTCGGACTTTCCAACAGGACCAACAGCAAAATCAACCATGTCATTCCAGGCTACGCCGGCCCGCTCATCGCGCATCACCAAACCAAGAAGAACAAGTGCCGCTGCTGCACTAGGGCTGAAGCGATCCACGTCCTCACCATCCAAACCTAGTCCACGAAAGCGATCCTTGCCATCTGAGCAATCTGTTCAGTACGATGATGACGAAGAGTTGGACGACACGGGCATTATAGCATCACTCGCCGACCATCTCAACCTTCGTGACGTGCCCCAATACATGGAGTATATCCGCAACCGCATGTTTAGTGATATGCCAGAGAAAGCTGGTATCAACTCAACCAGGATAGCCCAAGTGCTCAATTTCCGGAGAAGACTCCCACCCTTTGTAACCATAGCACACATTGACGCGCTGAGCACATCACCCACCATGATTGAACGGGAGATTGCAGAGCTTGCACAAGCAGGTATTGTGCGGCGCGTAACGATCCCAAATCGCGGTGCTGGTGCAGCAGCCGTTGGTGATGGCATCGCAAGCGTAAGAGAATGGCAAGCACTGGTCCGGGCACATGCAGAGCTACCTGGAGAGCTCAAGGGTACGTAGCCATGTTCACGGCGTCATGTCTCGAGGCGTGCTAATCCTGAAGTAGAGAAGTACATTTCCCTAATGAACGCGAATCCCAGTTCTGCATCCATCTCTGGCATAGCCTTCAAGCCATCTGAGCTCTCCACCTTGACTGGCGTAGGACTCCTCACATCAGTCAATGCCACGTCTACTTCTTCATACTTTGGATCCCCAGGCTCCACCTCCCTCACCGCAATATCATCATCTGGATCGCGTCATTTTGCAGGCTCACTGGAAGCCGTAGGTGGAGCTTCAGCAACCCAACATATCCATGGCGGAACATCACTCAACTCGTCTCGAGCAACGCTGACCTCTTACAACTTCTCCCTCCCAAGCACCGGTACCCACATCAAACTCCTCGTTGAAGCACGAACCCATCTTCTTGGCATCTTGAAGAAGACCAAGTACAAAGAGATGCCACTCGACATCCTGAAAGAGAAGTGGGAGGGTGGTGTTATGGTGCACGGCGAGCGTGAAGACAGAAAGAAGGCAAGAGGGGAGTTTGCAGGCGTGTTACCTGGGCGCACGAAGAAGTGGAAGACGTTCTACGGCATGCGCTTCGAATGGATTCTCGAGGAGTGTTTAGGAGCTGGTCTCCTTGAGTTGTTTGAGACTGGTAGCGTCGGTAGAGCAGTACGTGCAACGAGATGAATGGCCTTGATTCCTAAAACACGATATATACACCATGATCCTGTTACCATCCAAATCGCGGCGGCCTTCTTGCTACCCAGATGCTACGCTTTCAAAGCATCAAGCAGCACAGGTGGCTCACCAGGCCGTCAG
>Ga0265780_10004726_pt1 | contig 17459 bp, 14 predicted proteins | sample P1T30metagenome_FD_192432 | JGI IMG/M metagenome (GOLD analysis project Ga0265780, IMG submission 192432) | Plant litter microbial communities from East Loma Ridge, Irvine, California - P1 T30 | ecosystem: Environmental > Terrestrial > Plant litter > Unclassified | place: USA: California...
CGGCGTGGCGACGGCTGCGCCTGACCGTCAACGTCATCACCAAGCTGAACCGCAGCGCGCTGTTGCCGGGCGAGGTGAGCTATATCCTGCCGGTGATCGGCCGGCTGGAGATCGACGAGACCGCGGCCGGGCCACAGGTGCTGTCGATCGAGGATACCTCGGCCTGCGTCCATGGCAGCCGCGGGGTGCGGACGCCGGCATCGCCGCACCTCATCAGCGAGATCAGGCTGTTGTGCGAGATCGCCAAGCAGGTGTTCGAACCTGATCCCGATTTCGAACCCCGCGTCCGGTGGGACGATTACATGACCGACTATGCCGAAATCCGGAAGGAGATCGGACGGACGCTGCCCGACAGTTTCTGGGACTATGAACGGCGGATGTGGGAGCCGGGCGGGTTCCAGCGCGACCTGCCGGTGAAGCGGCGCGAATGGCACACCGATACCGGCCGCGCCAATTTCGTGACGCCGTCGGGGCTGGACGAGGATCTCGACATGCCCGGCGTCGGCCATGACGTGCTGCGGCTGATGACGTTGCGCAGCAACGACCAGTTCAACACCACCGTCTACGGCTATGACGACCGGTTCCGCGGCATCAACAACACCCGCAAGGTAGTGCTGATGAACCGGTCCGACATCGATCGCATGGGGTTGAAGGTGGGGCAGGCGGTGACGCTGCGGACCGTGGCCGACGATGGCGTCGACCGCCATCTGTCTGGCATGATCGTGGTTGCCTACGACATCCCGATCGGGTGCATCGGCGGCTATTATCCTGAATGCAACGTACTGATGCCGGTATGGCACCATGCGGTCGGCAGCAAGACGCCCGCCGCCAAATCGATCCCCGTTAGCGTCCACAGCGACGGCGACGCGGTGCTGGCGCCACAGATGGAATATGCCACCGGCTGATGCGGTGGACGCGGACCGTCGGAGGACCGGGCCCTGCGGCGCGATAGATACAGCCGCGCGGCCTAACCTGCCGCAACGTGGCGTCGTCGAAGTGGCGTTACGAAGGCGGGGTTGCCGACAGATCGACAGAGAGATGCATCGCGTGGTTTCCCCGTTTCGCCGTTCGGGTCGCGCCGTCTCGGTGGCGGCGATGCTGCTGCTGTGCGGTTGCAGCCGGGAGGCGCGCGATATCGGCCCGTCGATACCGCAGACGCCCCCGCGCGGCGCGACCGATCCGCGCATCCGCTTCTATCAGGACAATGTGTACCAGATCGCGCAGGGCGGCCGCTATTTTACCTGGTATGGCTGCACCGCCTGCCATGCCGGGGATGCACCCGGCGTGCGCGACCTGACTGATCGGCAGTGGCGCCGCGGCGGCACGTTCGACCGGGTCTATGCCTCGATCGCGCACGGCCATGGCCGGCATCGCTACGCCGCGCGCATCCCGATCGAACAATTGTGGCAGATCACCGCCCATGTCCGCGACCTGCCGCGCCACACGCCCGAAAAGCGGCGGCGGCTGGCGGTGGATCAGGTCGGCGAGCCGCGAGGAGCCGACTGGCCGGGGCCGGTGCGATGAGGATTCCGGCCCTCGCCGTCTGCCTCTCGCTGGCGGCCTGCGCTGGGGCGCAGAGCGTGCTCGACCCCGGCGGCGATCAGGCGCAGGCGTTGTTCTCGCTGTTCGGCCTGATGATCGGGGTGTGCGGCATCGTCTATGCGATCGTGCTCGCCGGCCTTGGCCGGGTGTTGCTGCGGGCATGGAAAAGGCCGGTCGCGATGGCCGACGACATACCCGACGACCGGAGGCTTGATCGGTCGCTGCCGGTCGCGGCGGCCGCGATCGTGCTGGGGCTGACCGTCCTGATCGTCGGCAGTTTCCTGGCCGACCGCATCCTGTTCACGGGCCGGCAAACCCCGGCCGTGTTCGTCCGCGTCACCGGGCATCAATGGTGGTGGCGCATCCAGTATCGCGATCCGGCGAGCGGACGGTGGATCGAAACCGCCAACGAACTCCACCTGCCCCGGGGTGAAACCAGCCGGGTATCGCTGGGCGCGGCAGACGTGATCCACAGTTTCTGGGTCCCCGCCATCGCGGGCAAGCTGGACATGATCCCCGGCCGTCGCAACGTCATCGACCTGACGCCGCGGCGGACGGGCTGGTTTCGCGGGCAATGCACCGAATTCTGCGGTGCGCAGCACGCGCATATGGCGTTCGACGTGAAGGTCGACAGCCCCGCCGGATTCCGCGCCTGGCTCGCCGCGCAGGCGACCCCCGCCCCCACCCCCGGGGGGGCGGCCGGCCGGGGGGCGCAGGTGTTCGCCGGTTCGTGTGCCACCTGCCATGCGATCCGAGGCACCGAGGCGCGCGGTCGCGCCGGGCCCGACCTCACGCACCTCGCCAGCCGGCGCTCGATCGCGGCGGGCACCGCGACGATGACGCGCGGCAACTTGCAGGGCTGGATCGCGCAGCCCCAGGCGATGAAGCCCGGCACGTCGATGCCGGCGGTGACGCTGATGCCCGCCGATGCCGATGCGGTGGCGACGTATCTGGCGGGGCTTCGATGACGCCGGCGGCCGAGCGGCGCGACCGGTTGGCGCTGACGTGGCGCGATCCGGCCGGCTGGCGGGGGTTCCTCACCACCGTCGATCACAAGCGGATCGCCGCGCGCTACATCGTCACGGCGCTGTTGCTGCTGTTTCTCGCCGGTATGCTGGCGCTTGACATGCGCTGGCAATTGTCGACCGCGGAGAACACGCGGATGGGGCCGCAACTCTACAACGAGAGCTTCTCGCTGCACGGCTCGACGATGCTCTTCCTCGTATCCGTGCCCGTCATGGAGGCGATGGCGCTGTGGCTGGTGCCGCTGATGCTGGGGCAGCGCAACATGGCGTTCCCGCGACTGGGCGCGTTCAGTTACTGGCTGTATCTGGGTGGCGTGCTGACGCTGTGGATCGCGCACGCGCTCGACATCACGCCCGACCTTGGCTGGTTCGAATATCCGCCGCTGTCCGGTCCGGCCTATTCCCCCGGTCACCGCGCCGACATCTGGGCGCAGATGATCACCTTCACGGAGGTGGCGGCGCTGTGCGCATCGGTCAACGTCGCCGCGACGATCCTGAAGATGCGACCGCCGGGGATGACGCTGGCGCGAATGCCGGTATTCCTGTGGGCGATGCTGGTCGCCTCGTTCATGACCATCGCGTCGATGCCGGCGATCATGCTGGTTACCACCATGCTGATCGCGGACCGGCTGGTGTCGACCCATTTCTTCGCGCCGGACGCGCACGGCGACGTGCTGCTGTTCCAGCATCTGTTCTGGTTCTTCGGGCACCCGGAGGTGTACATCATCTTCATTCCCGCCACCGGCTTCGTCTCCTCGATCGTCGAGACGTTCTCGCGCCGGCGATTGTTCGGGCATCACGTGCTGGTGCTGGCGATCCTAGCGATCGGATTTCTCGCCTTCGGCCTGTGGGTCCATCACATGTTCGCGGTCGGCCTGCCGCGACTGGGCAATGATTTCTACACCGCGGCGAGCATGGCGATCGCGCTGCCGGCGGGGCTCCAGATGTTCTGCTGGATCGCGACGATGGCGACCGGCCGGCCATGGTTCGCCACGCCGATGCTGTGGATGCTGGGGTTCGTGTCGACGTTCGTCATCGGCGGCCTGTCGGGGGTGATGACCGCGTCGGCGGCGCTCGACCTGCAATTGACCGACACCTATTTCGTCGTGGCGCACTTTCATTACGTGCTGGTCGGCGGGGCGATGTTCCCGCTCTTCGGCGCCTTTTGCTACTGGTATCCCAAGGCGACCGGCCGGCTGATGTCGGAACGATGGGGGCGGATCGCCTTCGCGCTGATCGTGGGCGGCTTCAATCTCGGCTTCTTTCCCATGCACCTGCTGGGGCTGCTGGGGATGCCGCGCCGCGTCTATACCTATCCGGCCGCCATGGGGTGGGAAGGGCTCAACCAGATCGCCACTGCCGGCAGCGTTGTCGCGGTGGCGGGCGGCCTGGTCTTCGTCGCCAACGCGCTGTGGAGCTACCGGCATGGCAAGCCCGCCAGCGCGGACCCGTGGGGCGCATCGACGCTGGAATGGGCCGGCGAGGCGCCGTCACCGCCATGGAACTTCGCCTATACGCCGGTGGTCGACAGCCTGACGCCGCTCTGGAGCACGAACCCCGCACTGCCCGTGATGGAGGGGATCGCGATCGACCGTCGCGAGGTGCTCGTTACCTCGGTGACCGACGCGGTGCCGCTCTACCGGCAAAAGAGCGCCTCGCCGTCGATCTGGCCGCTGGCGGCGGCGGTGGCGGTGGCGGCGATGTTCATCGGCAGCATCTTCACGCCATGGGCGGTCGCGATCGGGCTACTGCCCATCGGCGCGACGCTGACGGGCTGGTTCTGGCCGCATCGCGAGCGGGCCACCACCGGGCCGTTGCGGACACGGTCGTGACGGTGCGCCCGCCCCGCCCGGTAACGGTCGTCGGCGACCTGTCGACCCTGCCGGCCAGCGCCAGCGGCGCGCGTCACCTCGTCTGGTGGGGCAATACCGGCTTCATGGCGATCGAGGGTACGGGCTTCGCACTCGCCGCCGCGGCCTATCTGTATCTGATGACCCAGGCCCCGCACTGGCCGCCGCCCGGCACGCGCCCGCCCGACCTGATCTGGGGCCTGATCTTCACGGTGGGGCTGATCCTGTCGGAAATCCCGAACTGGTGGGTGCGGCGATGCGCGCTGGCCCGCGAGGTGCGGGGGGTGCGGATCGGCGTGGCGGCGATGACGGTGACGGGCCTGTTGCTGCTGATCCCGCGCGGGTTCGAATTCGCCCATCTCAACACGCGATGGGATGGCGATGCCTATGGCTCGGTGGTGTGGCTGCTGATGGTGCTGCATACGACGCACATCGTCACCGACTGGGGTGATACCGCGGTGCAGGCGGCGTGGCTGTTCACGCACGACGTCGGCGACGACCAGTTCGCCGATGTCGAGGACAATGCCAATTACTGGCGCTTCGTCGTGCTGACCTGGCTGCCGATCGGGGCCATCGTCTATGGGCTGGCGAGGCTGTGGTGAGGCTGCATGCCGGCGCGTGGACGGCGTTGCTGCTGCCGCCCGTCGCCTGGTTCGGGTTCGAGCAGGGATTGTCGCACCTGCTCCATACGCGGTGCGGGATGGTCGGCGCAGGCGTCGTCTGGGGCGTCGCCAGCCTCGTCGTCTGCGGCGTCGCGGCGGCGACGGCATGGTCGCTCACCTGCCGCGACAGGGCATCGGGGTCGGCACCGGTATGGCTGGCGCGGGTGGCGCTGGCGATGAGCGGTATCTTCGCGCTGGCGATCACGTTCCAGACGCTGGCGATCCTGATGGTGCCGCCATGCGTCGGCTGAGCCGGCTGAACTGGCTGCTGCTGGCCGTTGCCGCGCCGACGGCCGCGCATGATCTCGGCCCCGCCGGTCATCACGACCTGCCGGGCTGGACCCTCGATCCCGCGATCGTCGTCCCGCTGTTCCTCGCCGCCACGGCGTTCGCGACCGGATGGCGACGGCTGACCGCGCGAGCGGGGCGGGGGCGCGCTGCGCTACGCCGCCGCGGCCGCCTGTTCGCCGCCGGGATGATCGTGTTGACCGTGGCGCTCGTATCGCCGCTGCACGAGGCGGGAGAGCGATCGTTCGCCGCCCATATGGCCGAACACGAGTTGCTGATGCTGGTTGCCGCGCCGCTGCTGGTCCTCGCCGAACCGCTCGCGATCATGCTCTGGGCGTGGCCGCTGCCGATCCGTCGCGCCATCGGCGCCATGGCGGCGGGTGTCGCCGCGCCATGGCGCCTGGCGACTGGCCCGGTCGCCGCGACGCTGGTGCAGGCGGCCGCCTTGTGGCTTTGGCATGTCCCGGCCCTGTTCGACCGCGCGCTTGCCCGCGAAAGCTGGCATCTGGCGCAGCACCTCTCGTTCCTGATCGCCGCCTTGCTGTTCTGGACCGCGATGTTCCACCGCCGGACCGCGCGGGCGATGGCGGCGCTGTGCCTGGTGGCCACCTCGATCGTATCCGGCGCGCTCGGCGCGCTGATGGCCTTCGCGACCAGCCCCTGGTATGCTGGTTACAGCCGGCTGGGGATGGCGCCGTTCGGCCTGACGCCGGCGGAGGATCAGCAGATCGCCGGACTGCTGATGTGGGTTCCGGGCGGTCTGGTCCATGCCGGCGCAGCACTGATCGCGATGCGCGGGCTGCTGCGCGAGGAAAGGCCGCGCCATGCCCTCTAGCCTGCGCTGGCTGATGCTGCTGCTGATCGCCGCGATCCTCGTCACGCTGGCGGCCGGCGGCATCATGTATGCCGAAACGCGGAGCCGGACGCGGATCATGGCGGAACAGGCCAGCGGCGGCAGCGCCCGGGCAGGTAGGACCGCGATCCTCGCCTATGGTTGCGGCAGTTGCCATGACATTCCCGGTATCGACGGCGCGAACGGCAGCGTCGGGCCGTCGCTGGCCGGGATCGCCACCCGCACGACGGTCGCTGGCCGTCTGCCCCATACGCCGGATGCCATGACGCGGTGGATCCGGCATCCGCAGGCGATCTCGCCGGGCAGCGGCATGCCGGAACAGGGCGTGTCCGAGCAGGAGGCCAGGGATATCGCCGCCTATCTCTACGGCCTGACCTGAACCGGCCGCCCGATAGGGCGCGCGGCCGGTCCCGGCCCCGTGCCGGATCGATCCGGATGTTGACCCATATGAAGGATCGCCCCGCCACGGCTTCCTAAAGCAATCGCTTTTCGACAGCCGGAGAACATAGATGGTCGACCAGCCGGGCCTCGATGACCGCCACCGTAACCGTGACGGCGAGATCAGCCGCAAGCACGGCAATACCCGCGTCGCGACGTTGCGCCTGATCTATGGCCGCCATTTCGCGCCGGGCTTCGCCGCCGACGCCGAACTCGCCGACGTGCTCGGAACACTCGACAAGTCCTTGCTAAGTCAACTCCTCCACGATTACCACTTTGGACACTTGAGCGGGAAGATCGCGCGCGCTGGCGTGACGAGCGGACATTAACCTTGCTTAGGTGTTTGATCCCACGGTTTGATGGTGCGATCCTTTCGTTGGAACGGAAGGAAGCCGTATGGACAGGTACGTCACGGGTGCGCCACGACCACGCACGCCGTCCGAGCAGCAATACAGCGATCGCAAGCTTCGCTCGCGACGCTGAGCCGGGAGCTTTGGATCAACCCGAAGGCAGTGGCGACATGGCGGAAGCGGGCGACGGTCGAGGATTTGAAGACCGGGCCGAAGGCCCCTCACTCCACGACCTCGACCGAAGCCGAGGAGGCAGCGATCGTTGCATTCCGGCGTCACACATTACTGCCGCTCGATGATTGCCTCTATGCGTTGCAGCCGTCGATTCCGCATCTGACACGGTCAGCGCTGCACCGCTGCCTGCAGCGTCATGGCATATCCCGTCTGCCGGACATTGAGGGGGACAAGCCGAAGCGACAGCGCTTCAAGCGCTACCCGATCGGCTTCTTTCACATAGATATCGCCGAGATTCAGACTGCCGAAGGCAAGCTCTACCTGTTCGCCGGCATCGACCGCACGAGTAAATTCGGAGTCACCCAGATCGTCGACAAGGCTGACAGGCGAACGGCGTGGGAGTTTCTTGAACACTTGCTGAAAGCGGTGCCGTACCGGGTCCACATAATCCTGGCCGACAATGGCATCCAGTTAGCCGATCAGCATCGCGCGAGCGAACTCGTGATCGCTGTTCCCTGCTCGGGCAGCGTGCGCGGTCGTGGCGCTCACGTGACGTACCTGTCCCATGTGGCTCCCTTCCGTTCCGGCAAGAGGATCACACGATCAAGTTGTGAGATCAAACACTTAAGGCCGGGAACCGATCGTGGTTGTTGCCGATTGACGCCTTACAGCGGTGTTGACGAGGAGGTGTTCTTCATGGCGACGATTGCTCCCGAGGCGCGGACCGTTGCGGTCAGCCCGCAGGCTCTGACGCTGCGTCAAATCGGTCGTGAAGCTGGGCGTACGCGCGTCGACGGGTTCGTTCTGGGTGAACTAGAAGTTGAACTGTGTGCCGCGGGTGACTCGCTGTGGGTATTCATCCGGCGCCCAGACAAGGGCGGCGTGGCGATGCGCGCTGCTTATCTAGCCGGTGAATTCACCGCCAAAAAGATGCGTGCAGGACCTGGCGAGCTGGCGCGGGTCACGCTGCAAAGTGGATTGGGTGAACATCTCGTCATTTTGCGCAAGAGCGGTGACGCGCTCGAACACCTGCGTGTCACCGTCACCCTCACGCCCGCAGTGTCGCTGCTAATACCGTTCGTCCCGCGCGATCTTTATCCGCTTGATGCTAACGACGATCCACTCGGCGCGCGAGGGACGATCGAGGCGACGCAACGCCGATTGAACACCGGCCTTGTCTACTTCCGACTGGAGAAGCCTGCTTTCGGACACGTGCTATACGTGCAGAACCTGACGGCACTGAATCCGTATTTCCTGGCAACCGGGACCAAGCCCGAAAGCGTCGTTGGCGGCGAGTGGCCTGAGCTCGGCTATCTGCCACCGCCCGCACCATCCCGCGATCAATCGCTGCGCGCGGGCGAGCCGGTGACGGTGTCGGATGCGATCCTTGTCTTTCGTCATGACGCCCCACCGCACGAACGCGAATCCGCTCGTCAGTTCCTGCAGATGCTGGGCGTCGTGTACCGCATGCTCGAATTGCCACACGTCGAGTATCGCGACTGGATCGATCGAGCCGAGCGGACGCTGCGCGATCTCGACGAAGCGCCCGAAGCAACGATCCGGCATTATGGCCACCGCTACGTCCATCCCTACACCGCGGCCGAATATCCGGACATCATGGTGCAGATGTCGATCGTCGCAACGATCCATGACTGGGGAAAATGGCGCGACGAACCTCATCCGCTGGAAGCCGAGTTCAAGGCCGGTCTGGAGAAGTTTTACGATCCAAAGCTGAAGTCACTGCGCAGGTATTTGCCCAATGTTGGTTCGAACAAGGACGCAGATGCTGTGGACAGCTGGTATCTGTACCATCCAATGATCAACCTCGGGCTACTCGCGCTGGATGGCGATGAGGAGGCACGCGCGCTGCTTATGAAGTCCATTGACTTCGGCATCGCGGCGGCACGGCATTTTCGCTATAAATGGCCGGTTCAGTACAAGGTCACGGACTTTTCGGTGATCACCGACGTTGCTGAGGCAGACGGCCGCGGCCAGACCGACGTCGGCGGGGTCTATGCCTGGTCGATGCTTCAGGCGTTCGAATTGACCGACGACAAGATTTATCTCGACGAAGCGCGCGCCGCGATCGATGCGGCAATCGGCCTGCGTTTCGACGTAAACTACCAGGCGAACCTGACCGCGTGGGGCGCGGCGGCCTGCATGCGGCTGTGGCGGATCACCAACCGGCGCGTCTATCTCGAGCAAAGCTACGTCTACCTCGCCAGCTTCTTCCACAATTGCGCGATCTGGGAAAGCGAGCTCGGGCACGCGGCGCACTACAGCAATTTTCTAGGCGTCACCTGCCTGCAGGACGCGCCCTATATGGCGATCTATGAATGCTTCGACTCGTTTGCGGCATTTCAGTGCTATCTTGATGACAGCGGCCCCGATCTCGAGCCTGCCGCCCGCATGCTGATTGCCGAATATTGCCGCTATGCGCTCCACCGGGGGTGGTTTTATTACCCTGATTCACTGCCCAAGGAAGCAGTGTCGGCCGAACAGCGCGAGAGCAACGGCCATATTGACCGCAAGCTCTCTTTTCCGGTCGAGGATCTTTACGTCGATGGTCAGCAGGCCGGTCAGGTCGGGCAGGAAGTTTACGGGGCCGGCGCCGCCCTCGTGTTTGCAAGTCGCGCTTTCCACCATATAGATAACGCGCCATTTCGGCTCTACTGCGACCATTTCGTGCGCAGCATGGAGCGCACCGGCGACCGCGCGCTGACGCTGACACTGGATGGCGGCGAGACGTGTACGGCCGGTCTCAGCGTGGTGCGTCTCAAACGCCGCAAGCTGACTCAGATGCGGCTGACCACGACCGCCGGAGATGTGCTCCGCCCCCGCGAGCGCTGCGACGATCGCATCGATTTCAACATTCCGGCTAACGGCCGCATCGTCCTGACCTGGGAGTAACTATGACCAACCGTAATTCCATCGTCGGCAAGCGCGTGCTCGTGACCGGAGGAACTACCGGCATCGGCCGTGCGACCGTTGCTATGCTGGCGAAGGAAGGCGCGCAGGTGTTGACCTTGGGGAGGCACCAGTCGAGCCTTGATGAAGCGTTGGCCGAAGCGACCGGCGGCGCGGGCACTGCGGATGGCCTGATCGCCGATGTCGCCAGCAAGGAAGACATGGACCGGGTGTTCGCCGCTGTGGACGGGAAGCTCGGCGGGATCGACCTGCTCGTCACCTGCGCCGCGATCGGCGCCGAGCCGCTGCACGAAATGGCGGAGGACGACTGGCGGCAGGTGATCGAGACCAATTTGATCGGCACACTCGCTGCCGCCCGGCGGGCGATCCCGCGAATGGACGCGGGGGGCGGCGGCCAGTTGATCCTCGTCGGATCGATCAGCGTCGAAATCGAAAAACCGGGCGAAAGCGTCTATGCCGCCACGAAAGCAGGCATTCAGGCCTTTGCCGAGACGCTGCACAAGGAAGTGGCCGACAAAAACATCAAGGTCAGCGTCATACAGCCCGGATCGGTCGCCACCCCGATGCAGGAATGCAGCGCCGACGAAAAGGCGCAGGCAATTGCAAAGCACGAGATGCTCTTTGCCGACGAGGTGGCTGAAGCGATCCTGTTTACCGCGACACGTTCTGAACGCGCCGACATCGTCAATCTTCGCATCGAGCCTGTCCGGCAGAAGATCAACTGAACCCATCGGAGGCATGGTCGATGAAAGCTGCACTGAAGACCGCTGACGGACGGTTCGAAGTGACCCAGGTTGAACCCCCGATCATACCGGCACCTGATTTCTTGCTGGCGCGGGTGCGGGTCGCCGGCATCTGTGGCACTGACCTGCGGCACTGGCAGAAGGCCGAGCCGGAACTGGAATGCCATATAGTTGGTCACGAACTGGCCGGTGAGGTGGTGGAAGTCGGCGAAGGCGTGTCGCACGTGAAGCCTGGCGACCGGGTCGTGATCGAGACGGTCATGGGTGATGGCGTATGCGAATACTGCGCAATCCAGCGCTACAACATCTGCGAGCATCTGTATGACGTGCGGACCAGATACGTGTCGCGTGCCTATGGCGAGTTCGTGTGCGGCCCGGAGAAGAAGTTCTACAAGCTGCCCGATCACGTCAGCTTCGAAGAGGCGGCGCTGATAGATACCTTTTCCGTCTGCCTGCACGCACATCACCGCGCCGCTGTATCGGTCAACCAGAAGGTCGTGGTGATCGGGGCGGGTCCGATCGGGCTGGGCCAGTTGCAGCTGGCCAAACTTGCCGGTGCCGACGTACTGATCGCGGACGTGGTAGAAAGCGCGCTCGATCTGGCGCGCGACTTGGGCGCCAATGCGGCCATCAACAATGCCACCGACGATCTGGCCGCGCGAGTGATGGCCTTCACTGGTGGGCGCGGTGCCGACGTGGTTTTCGAATGCGTGGGGGGCGAGCAAATGGCGCAAACGCTGGCTCTGGCGACCAAGTGTGTTCGCCGCGGCGGCGCAGTGATGGTTGTCGGCGGCTTCGACGCGGGCGAACTCGCCATTCCGCTCGATTGGCAACGGATCCAGATGTCCGAAATTCGCATCATCATGAGCGCAAGCTTTGCGTATCACGACATCTATGCCGAACAGGGCATGGTCCTGGACCTGCTCGCCAGCGGCAAACTGAACGCGGAGAAGCTTATCACGCACCGCTTCCCGCTGGACCGGATCAACGACGCATTCGAGACGGCAGCGGCCAAGGAACACACCGGCGCGGTGTTCGTGGCGATCACGATTCCATGACCATGCGCTTTCGGGTGGGCACCTACGCCAATGGCGGCGGAGCCGGGCTGTGCACGGTCCATCCCGGCACCGATGACGGCGGCTGGTCTTTGGGGAAGGCCGACAGCGGCGTCCCCAACGCATCGTTCGCCACTTGTTCGGCGCGGCATGCCCTGAACTATTTCGTCGACGAGCAGCAAGCCGGCGCGGTGGGCGTGTACCGCCTAAAGGCGGGCCGCCTTGTACAGCTGGCACGAGTCGCCACACAGGGCGCCGATCCCTGTTATATCGCGCTCAACCACGACGAGAGTCTGCTGGCGGTCGCGAATTATGGCAGCGGCAGCATCGCGGTGTTCGAGCTCGATCCCGTAACCGGCCTACCGACAGAGCCTCCCGCCCTTCGCACGAACCACGGCAGTGGACCTGTCAGCGACCGGCAAGAAGAGCCGCACGCGCATTGCGCCTGCTTCAGCCCCGATGATCGCCGGCTCTACCATGTTGATCTGGGCACCGACGAGATACTGGTTTATCCGATCGATCCAGCGACGCGATCGATCGGCGAGCGGGAGGTCGCATTTGCTGCTCCGCCGGGCAGCGGCCCGCGCCATCTGGTATTTCACCCTGTCCTGCCACTCGCGCTGCTGGCAAGCGAACTCGCCAGCACGCTGACAGTGCTCCAGATCGTGGGAAACCGCCTGGTTCCACGGCAGACGATCTCGACGCTGCCAAGCGACGTGGCCGGCAAGAGCATCTGCGGCCATCTCTCGATCAATGCGGCAGGCGATCGCGCCTATGTCACGAACCGGGGACATGACAGTGTGGCGGTGTTCGCCTGGAATGAGGCAGGCATCCTCATGCTGCTGCAGCATGTAACGAGCGGCGGCGCTTCGCCACGGGCGTTCGTACTACTTGAGGACGAGCGCCAGATGCTGCTGGCGAACGAAGGGGACGGGACGATGACGTCCTTCACCGTGCAGGGCGACGGCCTGCTGTCGCCGCCTATTGCCCGGCTCCTTGTGCCGGGTGCTGCCTTCCCCTTCGTTCTGACGGGTTGACGGCAGATGCCGGCCGCCGCGCGAGCGACCTACACACTTAGTCCGCAGCCGCATGTCAGCCAGGATGAATGCGCTCGCGGCTTGCGGCTGCTTGTTGTGGAGGCGGCATTTTCCGGTGGCGCCTCCGCCTTGACGAGTGGTGTGATCCTCACCGCCTTTGCGCTGCATCTCGGCGCGTCCAACATGATGGTGGGTATTCTGGCCAGCGCACCCTTCCTTGCGCAGTTGCTGCAGTTGCCCGCCATCCTGCTTGTGGAACGATGGCGGCAGCGCAAGCGCATTGCCGTGCTGACCAGCATCGCCGGGCGATTGATGCTGGCCGTGATGGCAGCCACGGCGTTCTTCACCGGCACCGCACCGCTGCTGGCGTTCCTTACGGCGCAATTCGTCCTGTGCGGCCTCGGTGCGATCGGCACCTGTGCGTGGAATGCCTGGCTGCGCGATCTTGCGCCCGAAAACCGGCTGGGTCAGGTCTTTGCCCGGCGTACCGTGTGGCTCACCGCGATCAACCTTGCCTTCGGGTTGGTCGCTGCGCTGGCGCTCGACCGCACCAGCGCGGGATCGTCGGGGCGCAGCATGGTTTTTGCCGGCATGTTCGCCGCTGGCTGCATTACCGGACTGGTCAGCGCGCGCGTGGTATGCGGCATGCCTGAACCACTCATGCCTGCCCCGATTGGGGCGGTGCGCCTGCGCGAATTGTTGCGCCAGCCTTTGCAAGACGGCAATTTCAGGCGCCTGCTGGTATTCGTCGGCAGCTGGCAGTTCGCCGTCAATCTCGCCACGCCGTTCTTCACCGTCTTTATCGTGCAGCAGCTGGGGATCAATATCAGCTTCGTCATGGTGCTGAGCGTGGTCAGCCAGATCGCCAACATTCTCGCTTTGCGCTCATGGGGCGTGCTGAGCGACCGTTTCGCCAACAAGTCGGTGCTGGCGATCTGTGCGCCGGTTTATATCCTGGCGATCGTCGGTATGATCGGTGCCTCGCAGCTTGCCGATCGCGACTTGATGAAGATGTGGCTGATTGTGCTGCACGTGCTGATGGGCGCCTCGGTCGCCGGCGTCACGCTGACCTCGACCAACATCGCGCTCAAGCTGTCGCCTAGGGGCAGCGCCACTGCCTATGTCGCGGCAAGCGCAACTGTCACTGCAGTAGCTGCGGGACTGGCGCCGATCCTGGGCGGGTTGCTGGCCGACTTCTTCGCGAAGCGGAAGCTCGAATTGCTGCTGCGCTGGTCAAACCCGGAGAATGTATTCAGTTTGCCGATCGGACTGACCAGCTGGGACTTCTATTTTCTGTTTGCCGGTCTGCTTGGGCTTTACGCGATGCATCGGCTGTCGCTGGTGGAGGAACATGGCGAAATTGAGCGGCGCGAGATGATGGGCGCGGTGCTCAACGAGACCCGGCGTAGTATCCGCAACATCTCTTCTGTCGCCGGCTTGCGAGCAGCAACGGCGGTGCCGGTGTCGTTGCTTCGCGATGCGCGCGTGCGGCTGCGCTTGCTCAGTACACAGGAGCGTCAAATAAAGCGACCGACAGGCGATTAGGCAGGCGTGAGTGGAAGCACGACCGGAGACGCCGAGGTTCGCAGGACGACGCCTGACTGCCGTTTCTACGCAAGAGGCGTGACTAACCAGCCATCTAGATTAGAAGGTGATGCTGAAGCTTGAAACGGGTCAGTGATGTCTGTTTCTAGCTAGTGGGTCAGCGTCCGTGAGGCCTTGCGGTGTAGTCGAAAGCACGAACTTTCGCACAGAAGCGGTAGCTGTCCGACGCCTGACACCAAAAGCTCCCCCTCTGCTTTCGGCCAGATCGCGACATTCGCAAGCGGAAGCTGGATGCCAAAAGCCGTCGTGACGTGAAGATGAATGAGCGTCTGAAGTTGGGAGGCAGGGAAGGGCACGTGAATGTCTGCTTGTGGGTCCTATTCCGGAACGACGCACACTTGCGGCCAATTCCAGACGGTAGCTCTCGGCTCCTTTATTGGTGGCGAACGCGTCCTGAAGGGGCTGCAGCTAGAAACGCCCTTGCTTCATCTGCGGGCATGGGCCTGCCAAACAGGTAGCCTTGCGCATGGCTACAGTCTCGCCTGAGCAGATAGGCCGCCTGCTCGGCGGTCTCCACGCCTTCCGCGACGACCGCGATATCAAGCTGGTTCGCCAGTCCGAGCACCGCATTGACAATGGCCGCGTCACCAGGCTCTGTCAGAAGGCCTGCGACGAAACTGCGATCAATCTTGATCACGTCTACTGGGTATTCTCGCAAATGTTTAAGAGAGGCGTAGCCTGTGCCGAAATCGTCGAGTGCGACGGTGACGCCGGCGTTGTGGAAGGAGGCTAATGTGTCTCCGACGCTCTCCGCGCCGCGGCCCAGTAACACGGTTTCGGTCACCTCGAGCTCAAGCAGCTTCGTAGGTAGGCCGTGGTTATGTAGCTGCCTCATGATGCGGTCGAACAAATCCTCCCGACGGAATTCGGCTGGCGACAGGTTCAGCGCCACGGGCATCAGCGGCAAGCCCTCGTTGCGCCAGCGCGCGAGGTCAGCGCAGATGCGTTGCAGCATCCGCTCACCAAGGGACGTGGCTGCTGTGAGATCGTCAAATGCCGCTGCGATCGTGTCAGGCCCCTGAACACCCAGTGTGTCGTGCCGCCAGCGTAGCAGTGCTTCGAATCCCGTCAAAGCACCGTCGCTCAGTCTGACCTTCGGCTGATAGAAGGGCATCACGCGATCATCTCGCGCTATCATTCGGGCCACGGAGAGCATCGACGTGCGGCGCTGCATGTTCGCACGCATTTCTGGACGGAAGCGCGAGAGTTCGCCTCGCGCGTTTGCCTTGCCGGCGTAAAGCGCAAGGTCAGCTGTCTTGAGCAGATCACGCGCGCTGCGCCCATCCTGTGGGTAGGAGGCTATACCCGCCGTTGCCTGGCACTCGAGCGTCATCAATTCAGTCACGATCGGCTGTCGCAGCGCACGAAGCGCAGATTTAAGGCGTTTTTCCGCCGGTTCCTTCGGGGAGGCTTCTATGATCGCCGCGAACTCATCTCCGCCAAGCCGCGCCACGACCACTTCGTCGCCCAAAGCTGTTACAAGCCGATCGGCGACAGCACGTAGCAGCAGGTCACCGGCATCGTGCCCGACTGTGTCGTTGATCTCTTTGAGATGGTCGACGTCGAACAAGGCGAGCGTGAGTACTGCCGCGTCCGAACCATCCGCTCGTTTGATCGCCTCCTCAAGCAGACGGTTGAAGGCGGCGCGGTTGATGAGCTTGGTAAGATGATCGTGTTCGGCCGCCCAACGGATACGCTGCTCGGCCGTGAATTGTTCTGTGACATCTCGGACGGTAACGAGGACGCGTTCTATTCGCCCGTTCGCCGCTTTAACCCGCCAGCCACTCGTCTGCATCCAGCGCAGTGCACCATCGTTCGCTCGGTGAATGCGAACCGTCAAATCGAAGCGGGGGTGAGCGTCACCGTAGCTGATCGAGTCGACAAGCTGTTGCAATATTGGCCGATCTTCTGGAACGACCAAGGCAAGTGCGGTGGCAGGCTCTGCCGGCACGGCTGGAGCCAGGCCAAGCATTGCACGAAATACGTCCGACCAGAGGCGACGGCCAAGCAGCACATCGTAGTCCCAAATGCCGATGCCTGCCGCCTCTGCGGCTAAGCGGAAACGCTCTTCGCTTGCCAGCAATGCGGTTTCAGCCCGCTTTCGATCGTCGATGTCTTCCAACGTCCCGAACCATGCGAGCACCGCTCCGTCGGGATTAAGGCGTGGTGAAGCATAAGCGCGGAACCAGCGATAGCCGCCGTGCGTCCGCAGTCGATAGTCAATGTCTATCGGCGATGCAGTTTCAAGCGCCAAGTGCCACGCATTCATGGTTTGCTCCACGTCCCCTGGGTAAAGGGCGTCAAGCCAGCCGCTATCTAGGGCTTTGGTGACATCGATACCGGTGACTTCCGTCCATCGGGCGCTAACAGTGCGGATGGCGCCGGTCGCGTCTGCGCTCCAGCTGATATGCCGCGCCATCTCAACGCTGGTGCGGTAGTGATCGGCTTCTTGCCTTACGACGGCAAGCGCATCCAACAGGGATTGAGAGGTGGCGAGCGGCTTGGAGGCAACATCGTGCTTCATGCTTGCCTCTGCATCCAGCCAGCTCCTAGCCTGTCCATCCTCGCCTAATCCGTCAGAACATCATCACCAAACGCTCTATAAACCAATGCATAAAAACGCTTTATTATTAGTTATCGCATTCTTCCTATACCACAAGAGGGCACGGAGCCAGTCGATATCAATCAATTATCAGCCAAAGTGCTAATTCATTAGCGAACTACACCGCTGTTTGGCGGTGGCATGATTCGGAACGTCTACGGTATCGCCTAAGATGAGATCAAACAAAACTGCTGCGATTACCTGACAACTAAATTCATTTTGGGTTTATCTGGTCAGCTTGAAGCTCAACCTAAGCCGCTTCACATCCCTTTCGATCGAGGTGAACGAACGGCCGAAATTGGGCAGC
>Ga0265780_10004727_pt1 | contig 17459 bp, 22 predicted proteins | sample P1T30metagenome_FD_192432 | JGI IMG/M metagenome (GOLD analysis project Ga0265780, IMG submission 192432) | Plant litter microbial communities from East Loma Ridge, Irvine, California - P1 T30 | ecosystem: Environmental > Terrestrial > Plant litter > Unclassified | place: USA: California...
ATGGTCCAATGCTGGCAGCACGGTGAACTTACGGTGCCGAGCAGGTCTGTGTCGAGATCGGGCCAGAGTGATCGGCCCATTTACACACTCATAGGCATACCAGTACATTATACAGTGAATATCGATAAGTAAGGCGTATGCATAGTAAGAAAGTCAGATCGTTCATGGACTGTCGGCTTGTAGACATTTGAAAATGATTTCATGTCTGATCATCAGAGGTGTCATACTATCGTACGTGTATTAAGTTCGAAAAGTTCGGTCCGGTCCGGATGTCGTTAGGTCGTGTATGTCTTTTCGATCCCTTCCTCATCGCCACCAATGTTTCCTCTTGCCTCCATCCTTATGCCCCACTTTCAGCCCCATTCCCTCGGCGGCGTGTTCATCCAATGAATCCCTAAACCCAAGTACTACCCTCCCCTTACCGCTCCTAGCATCCACCTTATTCAGTTCACCCCTCGTATGACTCTTGAATCCGCCAGCAGCTTGATCAAGGTACTCGTCCTCCTCCCTCAGGAACTCCGGAACCCATTTTTGGACTTTACTCATTGTTGCATGCTCGATGTTTCTGTTCTTGTTTGGGTCGTTGGTGTATCCTTGAGGGACTACGAAAGTCGTGTAGACGTCTTGATATGGTCGGACAACTGGTTTGAGCTGGGCAGCGAGAAGGGGTAGGAATGTAGGTGGTTTGGCGCCTGCGGTGATATGGATTGGACCGAGGTAATTCTCGGGAAGTAGTATGAGGATGTCGCCGCTTTTCGTTTCGACCTTCATATCCACTTGACGGTTGTGTTCGATCTCAAGCTGATCGTTAGCTATGTATCGTGCACACTCAGCGAGACTTACCAGGTCTACCCTGATCCCCCCTTGCCTGCTGATCACCTCGATCCTAGCCTTCTTTCGTCCCCTCTCACTGCCCCACTTATCCTCCCCACTCCCATCAACCACTGCCAGGCTCAATTCAATCCCGCCATACTCAGAGCTAAACTTGGCATCTGGCGCTACGAACCAGCTCCTAGCCAATTTTGCCATACCATCGATAGGGGCACCGGTCGTTGTATTATATCTCGCTTTTTCGCCTGATGATAGTCCGCTGAGAGCGACATTTGCCATATTAGTGACCTGAGAAGGCATCGACATGATGGGATTACGAAGTTGAGGGTCGATATAGTGCGTCGACCAGATGGCTTTCTCGTCATTGGCGACCAGATTGACACCTTGTTCGATAGTCGCTGTCCGGTATGGCTTGCTTGGCTTCTGGGGTCCAGGCATCTCCGTAGGTGGATAATCGGGTGCGCCCGGGGGTAGGTGCCCGACTGATGATATACCAGGAGATGATATCGGAGTCGCCATGCTGTGGGAAGTCGAGCTGGAGCCCATGTCGGAAGTCGAGGGCGGGGCCACGTATCTCGATCCAGATCCACTAGGTCCACCTCGAGCGTCCCTTGCAGCAGCTGTCCTTGCAAGTCCCATTCCCTGCCTGCTACTCCCAGCCTGATTCGCGTTACGACGAGGCGGAAGGTTTGGTGGTGGAGCCGAAAGTCTTGCGTATGCGTTTTCTGCCGAGGCTGCTACTAGCTCTCGAGGTATTTGCGGTTTGTAGTCGGGTCTGTCATTAGCACAAAACTATATAGTGTGACTTACTCCCAGCTTGGCGGTTCCTATTGAATTAGTCTATGTGCGAAGAACGTAGAAATGAACTCACTGGCGTAGGCACATCGGATGGGACTGCCGGTAGTGATCGCCTTCGTCCATTTCCTCTCGATAACAATCCTGTGCCTCCCGGATCCGTGGTGTATCCGTCATCATTCAGATTCATTGCTCGGAATCCCCTTTCATTGGAATCCATAGGTGATGAAGGTCCAGAAAAGTACCCTCTCTCTTGTCTCTCCCTTTCCTCAAAGTATTCGGCCGGCGGCGTAGCCGGTTCCGGTCCTCGTGGAGATTGGGGGACGGGTGACAGTAGAGCATGATTGGCAAGAGCGGCGGAGGAATGCATCGGCGACCCAGGCGGAGTCAGCGCATGCCCTTTGCCTAGCCCAGCGATATTCGGAGGTGGAGCGTACGCCGAGTTGTGGGGATTGTCACCCGGCTTGAGCTTATGTGAGAGCGTCGAAGTCGAGATGGACGTATTTGGTGTTTCGACACTCGGCCCGGCAAAGCTAGTTTGTGAACGTCCAGACAATGACGAAACAGAACTAGCTGGAACAGCGAGTGATTGGCGATGAGCATCTTCAGCTGCTTCTCGATCAAAGGCCAGCGGTTGATATTCGGCAAGTGATAGCGACAGTGGTCGGTGATTTGGAGAGCGGTTAGGAAGGGAGTGGTGTAGAGCGTAGGTGCTGGGAAGTGCCATCTTGGCTCTGAATTAATAGGTTGTTTGCAGCTGGTCTATATGTTTCACTGCTCTTGGCCACAGGTGATGATGATTGATGATTATGACAATGTCTGTAACGAGCAGCAGATAAAGGACCTCTTTTTAAGATGATCTTCCTGACGTCACATAATGTCAGGGTCGGATTACTCCGAAGGCACCCTTCCCCTCTTCAACCTCGCAACTCGGCACGCACGTACTCTATGCATACCTTGACCGATAGGGCTATTGCAAGCTGGAGCTGAGAGGGTGATGACAGGGGGAACTGCCCCTAACAATAATAGAAAAAGCTATACGCGATAGCAACGTCCGCCGTCTAACTGCTCTGCCTGAGCTACAACGAAATCTGCAATTGCGCGCGCCGTTTCTCTCGGCGCGTCGGCATGTACCCAATGTCCGGCGCGTTCGATCAGGTGCACATATGACTTCGGAAATTGCATGTCGGCCGTCTTCATATTCGCCTCGGTAATGTAACCACTGCGACCTCCTTGAATAAACAGAGTCGGTCCGTCCCAAAACCGCTGAGTTGAATGACCAGTTGTTGGAACAGCCAGTACATCCGAGTTGGGAAACTCCCCAAGTTTCGGAATAGCTTCAGCCAGTATTTGGGAAGCGCATCGAAATCCAATGTAACTCGTTGCGGAAGTCCCATCCGAAGACCGTAAAACAGCGTTTGTCATGAGGAAATCCCGAGTTGACTTATCCTCGAATTCTTCAGCATATCACGGACTCGTCATCTGCTCTCGCTGAAGCAAGACGACTTACCGACTCATAAGCTTTCATACGGTTGTCTACTTCGCTTCGTGATTTAAGCCTGGCTTGCTCAATGTCTATATAGCCCTGTGCGTACGCGGCATATCTGGCGATCAGTGAATACATCTGATTCGGACCGACCATGTTGCACACATACTGAGGCTCAATGCTTTCCGTCACTGGGGCAATATCTATGATGACAAGGCTGCGGAGAGATGCATTGAGTGTCGGATCGAGAGCGAGAGTCATGGCCATTTTTCCTCCCCTTTTCGATCAGCAACTTCGCGTCGCGACCGGGACACCAGCTCCGGGATCCGGAGTGAACCCCGGTAAGATCGCTCCTAGACAACTCACATGCTATGACCCACCAAGTGAACGGCTGAGGGAAACTCAGATCGCGACAACATGGCACAAACATCTCTTGCCATAGCATCCGAGGTATGGGGTTTCGCATGAGGCGAGCTGCCATGACTGCGCATATCCTTCATCATCTTTAAGCAAGAACGCGCATGAAGCCAGGATCGCAACGGCGTACCGCTGTATAGACAGACATGCCAGTAGCGTCCGCGATAGTCCCGGCTAAGGTGCGCCAGTTTGCCTTAGACCCACTAGAGTCGTCAGTGAGCTCCTTATTATGCGAGATCGTCTGACGGTAGGCTGGACATGTGGTACTCACAAAAGACCATGGCAGATGACAATGGCTTGATGAGGCCAAGACAAGCGAGCCGGCTTTGTTAAGCGATAGGATAGCGACACCGCCTCGGATGCCACCAGAGTCGCCATGTAGCGCTCGATGATTTTGGCCCCAAAAAGAAATGTCCAAAGAGTTCTAGAGGCAGTCAAGAGATGCGTAGAGAGGGAACTGCCTTCACTAAATGGCGGAGTTTTTAAGGGATCGTAAAGGCCCTCAACCAAACCAAAAGATAAATGGGCACTACGATGGTGGGCAAGCCGTTGCAATTGGCGAAAGTCGGATCAATTGTCAGCAGGCCCGTCGAAATCTAAAGAACGGATAAGGCACCCTCGAGTGTCATACGGCATATTCATGCTAAACCGGCTGCATCAATGACCGATCATTTGCTCTAAATTACATACTGGAAAGACAGCGCTCAATGATGTCCTTCCGCCCTGAGCTTCTCATCTACCGGGTCCGCCGATTGTCGAGCTTCTTCCATTCGAGCGGACATCTCCGCCTGCCCTGTGTCTGCTTCGAAAGGCGAATCCCACCCGCAAGCGCATTTGTGCCAAAGACTTGATCCGAGCGGGAATGTAGTTCGGCCGCAGTGCGGACAGACTTGTGAGTCGTGAACGCTTTCCAAATGTGGTTCGACGTTGGCAGGACATGTCTTGCAGAGGCCAGCAAACGATCGAGATGCGCATAAGGGACATGGCTCATTAGTCTTTGCACTCTCGATCAGGACCGAGGAGGATGTATCTGGATCTACGATAATCTTAGCTCTCGTTCGCTTACAGGATTAGGGATACCAACTTACACATCGGCGGGTCGAGGATGGAGGGAATGAAAGTACACTAGTCTCATCAGAAGGTCGGCTGGGTGCAAGTAAGGGACACTTACATGGGGTAAATGAACACGCTTTGCTAATCTGACACGACGCAGGCTGCCTGGACCTGGAGAAGATAATTGACGACCTGCTGCGTCCTCCCCGAATACTGACACAAGTATTTGCACAACCAAAGCGTGGCATGTTCTGATAGGGGAGGCCACCCTGGAAGTCAGCCTACTCCAGTAAAGTCCAAGAATGAACCACACACGTAGATGGAGTAGATGGACGAGCGTGTAGGTCGTTTGGTAAACGACCAATTTGATCAAATTCGAAGGTATCGATACCGTTCCCTCCGATTTCCGTACCTGACCAGAGCGCCCCTAAGTTGGTTGGAGGTCTTGCCTGTGCCATCGAAGGTTGAATACCATGTTCCACAATTTTAAACATTTCTGTCGTACTGGTCGTCCTACCATTCCGAGGCGAGACATACATTGTTTTCTGCTCCAAACTCACTTGATAATGAAAGATGGTGGTCTTTGAGGACAGGCTCGACAGTTTACAGCGAAATCTGACCGGCGCAGCGATAGTAAACTAGACTTCTGTTATTGTATGCAGACGAGGCGTTGAGACCTGGAACTCACTACATCCGAAACCATATGCAGCTCATTGAAACCTATTCCGGGGACGTGAGCTGAAGATATATCGTCCAGCTGTGAGAAGCCTCCATCGCGATTTGGGTTATACCTCACCCGAACTCTCCGAGACGCCTTGACTGTATCCTGTAGTTTAATTGTGGGTTGCATCGTTCCCCCTTTGGGAACAGATCGCAAAGCACTCGAAGAGTCCGGAGCGGATTCGAAATCGGCATGAGGCGCATATGATGTGTTACTGGCCGTGTCTTTGCTTGGCGTAGTGATAGAAACGGAGGCTCCGGACGGGGTCGTAGACACGGATACCGATACGTCAGATGTGTTGGGGGCTGACATTAGGCCAGCTAGCTCTAAGCCTGAGATCTTGGCGTACACATCCTGCTTAATCCTTCCGGGACACGTTTTGAAACCGTCATGAGGCGCAATATCGCCAGGTATGATTATCGAGAACTGAAATCTGATCATTCAGCTAAGACAACTCAACACTCCTGGACGTGCCTTTGAGTCCCGACCTCCAAGTAAGTATACGCTTCCCCATCTTCCGAATCTCTCAATTCTGCCTCTGTTTCGTAAAGTTTGGTCTCTTCCTCGGGATATCCTGCGCTTGACCTAAGGGTCAAAATTGATTGAAACCCGATATTTATCGAGCGACATCGGAGTCTACCCAACGGTTGCGGAACGAAGATCTCCAAGACCCCGTTCACCACGTAATCTTGCCTAGGCTCGTTGTCAATCGATGACGGCTCTATCATGCGTACGGAGCCAAAGCCCGGCAGATGTATCGTGATGATTGGCTGCAGACTCTTGATAGCCTCCGTCTGAGATGATCGAGATGCCTCGGAAGAAGAGCTGAGGCGGAACAGATCGCGGATGGTGTTCATTGTCTCTGAACGCAAGCCGGAGTGTGTTTGATGAGAGCAAAGATGTGGGCCCGACTGGAGTGTATTTGTATATCTCTGAGATGGTTAGTCGCATCGGGCCCCGGCATGGACCCGATTAATGATGGTGCAAATTGCCATGAAAGCTATTCTTGCTTGTGCCACCAAATTCCAGAGATAGCGACTGGTATCGTTTCTATGATCAGGTATCAAAGACCTGGAACCACAAAGCCCTGGGAGCAGTATTCTTCATGCTGTCAGAGGCACGGTCCGTGACACGCGGTGACCCTGGAAGCGTCCCCGAAACAGCAGCACAAGTGCGAGGTCGCCGGGGCCAATGCCCTCGGTGAACGCTACCGCCAGCCCTCGCTTTTGCCGAACGAATGAGAGGGTGGGACTGTCCTATTGCGGACCTCTATTCCTCCTCCGGTGTATCCTTGCGATTGTCTTTGGGGGTCACGAACCGATCTAGGGGTGGAGGGCTGAAATTCGAAATTTCATGCACTATTCAATGATGGCTGGCTGAAAGTGATCTACGGTCAATACTCCCTTGGCCAGGTCGGGTACCGTCTACGAGTGATTGACAGCTCATGGCTGCATCTTGAGCACTGAGTGTTCGTGGAGCGTTGACACGGCGGCCACAAAGGCTGCGACTTCAGTATAGCGTTCCACGAGAGATGCATGACGCTTCCATATGTCCATACTTTCATGCGTCAACAGGACCTAAACGTCTCGGAATTGGGTAGTGCACTCAGCCGATTATCCAATCCAGCCGGCCTTCAGCTTGGCTGCAGGTTGTAGGGCTTGCTGTAGAAAGTCGACTCGCTCGCATAGTGAAGACGCTCCCTCTTTTCAGGTATATCCGCGCAAGAGTATCAACTCTTGGTGTCTCCAAACAGTCTTTCTAAACACCCTTGGCAAACAAGCGCCGTCCACGCTTCTTCGACCTTGGAGGCAGTAATGAGCTCTTGGTTTCCTCCCGATCCGTCCGCTCGATAGCTTTCCACAAAAGGTTAGTATGCCATGTCTGTTATCAAACGCTGTTGGGTTGGGTTTTGATGGCCTTAGAAGTAGCAGACGTTGGGTTAACCAGCGAATGAGACGTAAAGAGAGGATTCAGTACCATTCCACCAGTGCTCGTCTAATAGACTCCCCATTGGAGGCACCAATATCCTCTCACCTAGAAAAGCTTTGGCAGTGTTGTATCCGTTCATGAGGAGAGTTTCTTCGTCTTCAGCACATGTGACGCTTAACGATCGATCGGATTCGACTTCCTAACGCATAGCGAAGAGCCATGATTTCTTGCTGACTTATGTCCTCCAACTTTTTGAGGATATCTGCTTGCATGCAGCGAAAGTCAGTGCATCGTGAGATGAGTCAGCGGCGTAGCAAAAGATCGCCCAAACTACCCACAACGCTCGCCGAAGCCGCTCGAATCTCTGCGAGACAGCTCTGTTTGAGCGACATCTATCCCCGAATCGATCGTCGGCACCTAGATGATTTACTTGGCTCTCTCATGCAGTGTGTTCTAACAATAAGTGCCGACGAGTGCTAAACTTGCAAAAGATCGGAGGGTCACGTGACGTAAGTGAGGGACTTAGGGCAACGGATTGAGGGTTGAAGGATCATCTACATCTACCTTTCATCCATCATCTTCCATAGTTACTCAGCTTGCCCATCTGCAGCTGGATAGCAGTTAGATGTCTGTTGCCAATTTCTTGTGCCTGATTGCTCATCAATTGACAATTCGAGTCCACAGTCAATTGGTTTTAGGAGTCGACAATTCACAAACGAGGCTGAAGGCACAAATACATTCATACATTACAGAGGGATGAGCGCTACACACAGTATTCAGCAAGAAGAGATTGAGCTGCGGATGGCTGCTCCGACACCATCAGCTTCCAAGACTTTCCACTGTTCGGAAGCAACTCCGGCACCGACGCCCACACATCTACAATCGACTGATAGACCAAGTGCAGGGACCCCCTCGGAAACTCTCGCGAATCCTGCGAGAGGGTCTAATGACGAGCCTGCGGAAGGTGCTGTCGAGATAGCCCCCGAAGGAGGTTATGGGTGGGTCGTGGTCGCTGTCTGTAGTGTTGCCATGTGCGTCTTCCGATTTCAAGGCGTCAATTCTAAGTGATGAGGCGCCAAGTTAACAGCCAGGTTCTTCTTTGTCGGCCAAGCATATTCATTTGGAGTCATTCAGGCGGCTCTTGTCCGGGAAGGCCTTGCCCCACCATCAACACTAGCTTTCGTTGGGTCGCTCGGGACTGCATGCACATCAATATTTGCGATTCCTAATTCGAAATTGATCCAACACTACGGCGCCAAAAAGGTTATGTTCGGCGGCGCAACTGTCATGGGATTAGGTATGATCTTTGCATCCTTCGCTGTCAAGAATGTGGCTGCTTTGTTTGTGACTACTGGGATGATAACTGGAATTGGAGACAGTATGATTTACCTTGTGAGTCTCACCTCCGCTCAGAAGGTTTTGATCTGAACTTCAGCCGGCGGCCACTCTTCCAAATCAGTACTTTGTCAGAAAGAGGGGTCTGGCTATCGGAATTGTTACCGCTTTTGGCGGTTTAGGTGGGGGAGTGATCGCTCTGCTACTTGGCTATTTGATTGAGAAAGTTGGGGTAGCATGGTGTCTTCGAATTTTGGGCCTGGGCACGCTGGGATGTGTGATTCCTGCAATTCTCTTCATCAAAGAGAAATCAGGAAGCACAAGTAGATCCAACGTCAATTGGTGAGTACAGATACATCCCCCCGCCCATCAACTCTGTCGCTGAAAATTCAGGCGTCTCTTCAGGGATTTACGGTTTGCAACCATCTTCGTCGCCTCAGCTATAGCAACCTTTCCATCGATGGTGCCGCCATTCTTCCTACCTCTATACGGCGCCGAATTCGGCTTGTCCACCTTGTCATCTGCGGCGCTGGTATCTGGTTTCAATCTGGCCTCAGGACTAGGTCGAGTACTGTTTGGTCAGCTTGCAGATTACATTGGTCCGGTAAACGCCCTGATCTTGGCAATGAGCAGCAATGGTATCGCCTTGTTGGTCTTATGGCCAGTCAGTATGTCCCTGGCACCTCTAATTATCTTTGTCATTGTCTCCGGTATCTCAGCAGGTGAGCCGATACAAACAAAGGATGTTGAGACGATACAAATACAGGATGGAGTTGATGAACAGGCGCATTCTTCTCCCTTATGCCGACCGTCGTTGCTTCCCTCACCGATCCCGCAATCATGGCTTCTGGATATGGTCTGCTTGTGACGGGTTGGGGAGCTGGTTATCTGCTTGGCCCACCTATCGCCGGATACCTCCTGCAGGCTACAGGAGGTGCGTCAGGAATCGCATCTTATCGCCCCGCCATGTACTACGCGGGCAGTCTCACTGTTGCGAGCTGTCTTTTGATAGTTGGAATGAAAGTCAAGACCGTCAAGAGTCTGCGGAAGAAGATGTAGACAGTGCACTCTGAGCACTATGCAGAATATTCCAATCGTGGCTCGAGCGCCAGAATAGGATGTAGTGCGGTGGGATGCTATTGAGGTGTCGGTAAGTTTATCAACAACGGTCTTCCCACGTTCGCTGATGATCCCGCAGATGTTATGCGCATGGTTTATGCGATCTCCTGCACATGGTGGGAAGTGAAATATGCCGCTGGTACATCTCCCTGTATTTGCTCGCCAGCATTCATGTGGTCCGAGCGTTGATATATGGTGGTGTGTGTGTGTGTGTATCTGTATTTTCTATTTCGGCCTGACAAGCATTCATCACCCTCTCACACTCCTCATTCTATATCACTAGACCGCTTGACAGGTCTAGGCTCATCTCTTACTAGAGCTACAACGCGTATTCTCGCGTTCGGCACACCTACTATATCACACAATCCCTTCACAGCCACCGACAAAGGGCATGTTGCGGTGATTCGCTATGCACAAACCAACTCATAACGGCAACTCGCATCGGTACGACTACCTATACGATTCCCAGACGCATACATACGCTTCTCCAGCAGAGATGCATTACCCAGCACCAAACATACATCCTCTCCCGCTACGTCCGGTAAATGGGGGATTTCATCAAGAAGATACGCCATATCAACGCTACGGACAAGGACAAGAACTACCTGGAACAGGACAGATTGATCATCAAATGATACCCTATGGACCGGGAGACTGGGCACCCGACCCTCGCGTTAGATTGGGTATCTCAACAATTGGTCATCCTGAGCTCGTTCCTCCTCAAATAGCACCTCATACATCCTACCACTTCGGACAACGCGACCACTTTGATCTTTACCCCACCTCAAATCGCTCCATAACTCTCGGCTCGATCGCGAATCCGGGTCGACGTTTCGCAGACCCACCCCACTCGCAATCTCCTGCTCGATACCAGTCTTCGGGTACACGGACCGCTTCCCCACTTTCCAGTCATTCATCCAAGAAACATCATGATCCATATTCTGATCGAAAAGATAAACCTTGGCCGAAGGCTAGAGTAGGTGGACCACCAAAAGCACCGTTGGGCGGGATAGGAGGGAAACCGTGGGATGAAAGAATCAAGGACAGGACTGTATCTTTACCACCCCCCTCGACCCGCTCAGGAACATCAAGCCGAGCAGCAAGCACTGTCATCGAGGAAGAGGTTCCAACATATAAAGGCAATCCTATCATCTTCAAGCCTCCTCCTTCTACTTATTTCACAGACATCTCGACGGAATCAACCGGCACGAATGCGAATTCGGAAGGAAGGGCAAGGACGCCTCCAAAGGATGTGCACCCAATGCCGTTCGGGCCACAGAGGGGTCCACCTGAGACTATCCCTCTACCTCCTTCGCCTATAGATACGGATCCAGAGAGAAGCGGAAGGCGTACGTGGACCAGTATCAGCTCTACAACTACGATGGAATCGTCCGATGGTCTGAGGATTAAGCGCAAGGAAAAGAAAGTGGTCGTGTCTTTCCCGAACGAGGTGAGTCATACTTTTCGCATACAACTCAAGATGAGAACCCTGATATCAGACCGGCTGGGAAGAACAAAACGCCCTCGTAACGCAGAAAGCAAGATCACAATCAATACGGGATGCAGTGCTATTACGTCCAACGTCAGCGGTCCAAGCTGGAGAAAACGAGTCTTTCGAACAATCATCTAACACGATTTCGAAGGAGTACAACGAGCTGGAACAAGCCAAATCCAATCCGAACACCACACCTCCCCATCGACCATCCACCGATGACTCCGTCAGAGTCCGTTCACCGCCTACACCCCCTCGCCGGGGACAATCAAGTACCCCTCAAGGCAACAGCGCATTCGTCAGGAGACAGCTCGGTGGCATGTTGAGATCTGGTCGATCAAGTCGAATGGCAAGAGCTACGCCCTCAACGTCTATTGTCCCAGGAAGTCAATCGAGTGATAAGAAGGAAGTCAGGGATCAGGCTGATCAGGAAGAAGATCGAAGGGGACTAACGAGCTTGGTGGATGCTCTCGGCGCTGCAGAGTACAGGTCGGGCGACCACGTTGGACCAACCGTCGCGTCCTCGGCATATTTGACCAGAGTCACGTTTGGTCCATTGGGCGGTCAAGGTGATGATGCCCTCAGACCGCGTCAAGAAATGGAAGGCGAAGTGAGGCTTTTCTGCTTGGGGTTCGTCTCATGCTGACGAATCAACAGATATCTCCTCAATTAGCCGGCGGAGGCGACTCGATTGATCCCGATGTCCCAACAGGAGATCTTTATAGTCGCCCTGTACAAGATGGGAAGGTCAAAGATGAGGTTTACACCGAGACTCCTGAACTATTTAAGCCCATGCTATATCAAGACCCCGCGACGAGGAGACAAGTCGAGACCGAAACTACCGAACCCCCAGCCAAGCGCTTGCGGCCCACCGCTGAGGCATGGTTACCCGACTCAAGACAATCTTCCGGTTCAAGTAGCACAGCGGACATCCGACCAAAAGGGACGCTCCGCCCTACTGCATCTGCCTTCACTCCTCGTGTATTATCCAGTACTACTTGCCCGATTCGTGTTCCGGTTGGTCCTGGTGACTTCACCTTTAAGATCGAAAATACCAAACATGGGGGTATGCAATCTTGGTCAAGTGTCGAATCGGATGATCGACCTATCTTTGGATCTGAATCGCTTGAAACTCCAACCAAAGAAGCAAGTATTTCAGACTCCTCTTTGGGTCCGAAGGAGACGTCTAGTCGAATAGGATCCTCGCCATCATCGGAATCTCAGGAAACTCGGTCTGAAGGATGTAGCGATAACGTTGAAGACGACTCCAGTCCAGGGTTGAAAACACCGTCGGACGTCGAGCACACTAGCAACTATGCGAAGAGTGAACCCTCAGACCGATCACCTGGATTCGGACTTCATGAGATGGATATACCTACGGCTCGACCTTTCACTAGTACTGGCATCGAACAGAGTTTCTCAAATCACCAACGGCCTGTGAATCCTCACGGCTCGCCAGCTGCGGAGCTTCATGATATCTACGCTTCCCCTGGTCATTCACCACCCATCTCAGAAATCAGCGATTCAATGGAGGTGCTTTCCGATAGTTTCGATCCCATCTCTTACTCGTATGAAACAGATACCGAATCGACGTATGAAGTCTCTTCCACACCTATGTTCCTCACTTCGACCCCTAGAGGTGGACATCGAGTTTTACCCCTCGACTCCATCCATTCCGATTCGGAATCAGGAAGATCGTCGCCTGAAGAATATCATACCATCCCAGCCATCGATGTCGACCAAGATCCAAGGAGACGGTTCATGGAATGGACATTCCCTAATGGTCATGGGCAATTGCCATCGATATATCGTCGACATACATTCGATCAGCTGGATCTTACTCAATCCGATGAAGCCTTGGAAACACCAGAACAGGGTGTAGCTTCGACTTTCGCTTCCAGGGTAGGAGATTTAAGGGCACATTTGGCAAAGACTCAAGGCGGGAGTTTTGATGAGGGTCATCTGAAAGCGACTTCTGGACCTAGTGCGATGATTTCCACAAGATCATCGGCCGAGTTCCCAATGAGGACTTCAAATAGAAAATTGGCGGTTGTGAATACGACCGGAGAGGGGCAGGGAAAGCCTGCGCAGCTGGACCCGAGCGGCATGGTCGATGTCGCCACCAATGGTAGGGAAGAAGTAGCGCTTCGACATGCTGAGCTTACTGGGAAGATGGGCGATATCCTGAAAGCCCTCGATTGTAAGCCCAGGAGGAGAGCATGCCTGTGAAGAGCTGATCAATCTAGCTCAGGTACCCCTTGAAGTGCACTTTACATCCCTCACCCAAATGCTCGAGCAGCAATCAATCCTCATCTCCTCACTGGCAAACGCAACCCAACAGAATCGAGGACATCAGAACGATCACCTCATACCACTCCTTGAAGGTCAACAAGCGGTTCTTGAAAAGCTTACGACCGTCGAAAGCGCGCAAGCGGAGGTCACAGATCGTTTCGCTCAATTCGACGAACAAAATTCCGAGGTTGTTGGGGAACTACGTTCGCAGATCGAGGAGCTTACTGCTGAGAAGAGTGAAATGGCAGATCGAATAAATGGCTTGCAGCTTGAACTCTTGCAGTCTCGACATGCTCAAGAGACCGCTGAGAAGGTAGCAGGAGAGGACCGGGACAAACTTGAAATCGCCCAAAGTCGAACTGCGGCGCTCGAGCAGCACTTGCAGTCCATGATCAAGGAGAATCAAAGCCTGACTCGGGAAGTCGAAGAGGATGAAAAGTCACGGCAAGACCAAACATCGCGACTCGAGAATGCTCATGAACAACTTGGTTCGAAAGACGAGGAATTGGTAGCGGAGAAGCGCAGGAATGAGTCTCTAGCAGAGACTATCCGATCTCAAAGTTCGGAGCTTGTCGAGCTACGACAATCCAACTCCGGCTTTCAAGAGATGCTCGTCGATCGATTGTCGAGGATCGAAGAGGGAGTGCAGGGGGGTTCGGAACATACTGGAGAGCTTGCCAAGATGCGAGCTCGAAACGATCGATTGCAGGAGGAATTGGACAGCCTGAAAGAGCTGGTAAGCTAGAACAGACGAGACTCAATTGACGTACAGCAACTACTCGACCAACGAGAAAAGTACACCGAACAAACCAAGTCCACGGCCACACTCCGGGAACTCGAGGAGCTACGACAACAAGTTTTATCAGAACAAGACCTTCGCCTGAAAGCAGAGTCAAAGGCAGAAAAAGCAGAAGAAGCACTTCAAAAGGAATCGGTTTTGAGGTTCCAAGCTCAAATGATGGCCAAGGAACGAGGTCATCATGCCGCCATGCAAGAGGTGATCTCCCTCTATCCTCACATGGGACGTGCTAATGAGAAGGTGCAATTAGGAGCTCGAACCCGAGAATGCAACTACTGGCAAACTTTTGCTTTGACGTATGATAGAACTGCTTATCGGAATTACTTGAAGTTGAAACCTTTCCACGGTATTGATATGGGTGGCAGCGAAGGAAGTTCGAATAAGGGCAAGTCGGCAAATACCATACCGACGTACGAGGAATTGCATGGTAATAGAGAAGAACCGACTTCCGGAGAGAGGGCAGACGAGAGTGGGGATAATCAGCTAACACCTACGAAAGTCGGTAAAGTCAAGGGGAGGGGAGTAGCGACGACTATGTATGAAGATAGGGAAGCATGGTCGAGTCGGGCGGAATGAGTAAATAGGGATTGGATTGGGGGGATGTGTATTGTGTCTTTGGTTAAAGTAGATTCCAGGGGATGGTTGTGTGCACGACATGGTGTTGGTAAATGACCTTTACGAGGAATAAATACATATAAATGTGATTAAGATATGACGACGAATATATTTAACCTTTTTCGTGTCCGATACTGCTAGCTAAGCAAGCTGATCCTCAGACTGCATTTACAAGCATCACATTTACGCCGGGTATCGCCTCCTTTCTCTCGTACTCCGTCTGCTTCAAGGCTGCTTACTCGGCATCGTCCACATAGAATTACTCCTCGCTACCTTCACTACTTCGTGTGTCTGCGGTACCGTCTCTCCATGTACCCCATTCTGGATCATCCCCTGACTCCACCCCATCCCTTGACCTTGGCCTTGTACTTGCGTATGAGTCTGGGTAAGCGGAAACGATTGTCTTCTCATGGCTTGTATCTGTTGTGAATTCGATCGGACATGTAGATATTGATTTGACTGTTGAGTGTATACATGTGGTTGCGGATGAGCCATTACCGGATTATGATAGCCAGCATGCATTGGAGTTGGTATATTGCCCAGTTGTATCCCCAATCCAGCTGTCCCATAACCGTACCCTTCGTACCCCTGTGCGAGGTGAAGGTTTGTCGTTCCGGGTAAATCCCCTAAACTGGACGGTGGTGATATTTCACCAAGTTGAGCACCAGCCATGTCCATATTACTTAATACCTGGGAATAGGCTGGACCTGAATTTGCAAAAGCGCCAAGAGCAGCCCACATTATCGCTTCGGTATTAGGGGATGGAGTCGGGTTGATTCCACTTGTATCATTGGGGAATAGTGTTGAAGAGGATTGATCGAATTGCTGATTTGCTTGAATTTGGGGATAGGCGATGGGTAGCGAATAATCGGCATATGTCGTCAAGTCTTGGTCTCCATGTGAGTAATCTTTGATGGCGTATTGTAATACAGATGGTACGTGTGGATAGGTCTGATAAGTTGATGGCGTATTGTTGATTGCGCCACCATTGACGAGGTTGCAATCGGCAGCGAAATCTCTCGAACTTCCAGCGGCTTGGATTTGCCGATGCGCTATAGGGAGAGGGAGAGGGGCTGAACAGTCTTTCACCCCTTCCGTCTTGGGATCAACAGACATATCGAGGGGTACGGTGGTCATGAATGGTCGAGTGTATTTCGCGCGCTTCCTCTCTCCACCTTCTCCATCCTCTACCCTCTTCGACCTCCTGGCCCCTCCCCCTTCTTTCTCATCCTTCACATCCTGCTCGGACTTGATATGTACCCTAGCACTCTTGTGTAGGAATTTGAGAGCTCGTAGTTCTTCTTGTAAGACTGGCCCTGTTCTTAAAGTCTTTGATTCGACCTCGAGATATTTCGAGAGTAGACCAAGCAGTTCTTGGACTTGGTATTTGTGATGTTGTGCGTTGAAGAAGCAGACGATTCCCATGATCAAAGCTGGATTGAACCCACTCGCCACCTGTCATTAGTCATCACCATGAGGATTGAAAGAGTGACTTACAGTGACCCACTTGAACCTATCGAGAGGATCTGCTTCTTCCGTCTGAGTTCTCAGGTTCAAATCCGCCATCGCCGAGAGCATACAGGCATCTTTTGACGACTCGTACTTTGCCCCATCTTGAATCTCATCCGGATCTTCCACCGTAGCGAGCAGGTAAGGGCGATGAAGTGAAATCCTCGCAATGTAATATTTCGAATGTAGATTCCTCCTCTGATGCTTCAACCACCCATACCCAGGTAGTGTATCGAGCGAATGATCGGTCCCCTGCATTTTGAAATGAGGAGGGAGAGCTTGCGCCCAATCTTCAAACATCGCTTCGCACTCGACTACATCTTTCTCGTGTTTCCTAGCTTTCAGACCGAAACAACGTAACTGCATACGACCGAATAACGTAGGCCAGTCGCAAGTGGAGGATCAGGAAAGTGGAGCGAGTCGGTTTGGAGAGTGGGTGACCTCGGACTTTATCCGGATAGACTGAAAGGTCGAGTTGCCATGGGGAAAAGTCCGCTGCGTCCCCGACGAGTTGTTCGTTCACTGGTGGTGGATCGAATAATTCGTTTCCCGCGATATTGGCTGGTTCTTGAGAAGTGTACCGCTGACCCCCAAAGATTGCATGTGGGCGACCAAGGTAGAGTGATACCGAGGTGTCGATTATGATCATGTCTGCCATCAGTGATGTCACCACTGCGACAGAGGTCACCACTCACGGGCCCAAATTCTGCGCCTCTGCTCCTTCTCCTTAGCCGTAATATCTGAGAATTGATACATTCGATGAGACCCATCAATGTGGAATCTATCATCAGTGAAGCCTCATGACCTCTACAGTAGGTCAAATACTCACCCACTAGCCATAGCCTGCCTAGCAGCCTGACCAAGCACAGACCACCCCTCTTCCGCTCTCCTCCCATGAATCGCATACCAAGCAACCAATACCCAAGCCGAAATCGAATTGACAGTTTCACCCATACTAGCACTCTGCACATCCAGCAAACAACCCTTCGACAACCCAGCCCAGAATTGACTCATCTCCTCCCGCCTGTTCAGTGTCATACTGGCAGCATCTTTCACCATCAAACAG
>Ga0265780_10004729_pt1 | contig 17454 bp, 16 predicted proteins | sample P1T30metagenome_FD_192432 | JGI IMG/M metagenome (GOLD analysis project Ga0265780, IMG submission 192432) | Plant litter microbial communities from East Loma Ridge, Irvine, California - P1 T30 | ecosystem: Environmental > Terrestrial > Plant litter > Unclassified | place: USA: California...
TGGGTTCTCCCACATAGACTATGCGAGTGGGTAAGAACCATTCGCAAGAATACTTATTGTCTTCACCGTGAAAGTTAGGTTTCTCAACCAGATCTAGGAACGGAGCCGGATCACCGTGAAGAAGTCGTTATTGTTAGAATTGAAATGACCGCTAGGGTTATCGACAGGAGTGCCATGGGGAGCGTTGCGGTAAGTACATATTTGAGGCGCTTAGAGCGGGTAGCCTCGGGCGATCCTGTCACGCGCACGACATCTATGTCGATTAGACTGCTCCGCACGGCTAACGGCGGCGACGGTTTACCTTCCGTCAGAAACGAAATTCGGACTGTGGAACCTTTCGCGATGCGCTGAGCGGGTATGGCGAATCCCGTGGGCATTTCTCGAATGTCGATCTCGCCCTCGGTCTGAAACGACCCCGCGAGAAGGTTCAACTTGGCGTCGAATGTGATGTCATCGCTGCCATCGAATGACGCAGACGAGATGTCTGCACGGCTCTTCGAGGCGATGACAACTGTCGAAAAATGGGGATTTAGTACTACTTTTCCGTCGTATAGAACGGACAGTCGCGACGAGCGTAGGGCGACTACAGGTCGCCACATCCCTTCATACGTCAAAGACCGCCTGGGCGACTGCCGTCGATATATGATGTAAGGCACGACGATGGCGCCAAGGCCGAGAAGCACCGTGACAACAGAAAGAACGCTGACGAAGTTCACAAGTTCACATTATCCGATGAGTTTGTCTCCGCGGGCCTGGAAGAAGCGGTTGAAGCCTTTTGCGCGGTGCAAGATAACTTGTTGCTGAACACGCGCGCAGGGCTAGGCTCCCGTGTGTGAGCAGATTCTCCGAGCGGATGGGCTACAAGCAGGCGCGATCCTTCGTCCAGACGGATGACCTGGACGACGAGACCCGCATGGGGCTCTGGAACGTCCTGGTTCAGCTACCAGTGCACTTTGACGCAACGGTCAACCGCGAGGACGAGCGGATGATTGTGACGTGGTTGTGGGTGAAGGCGTTTGGAAGGGCGCGTGACGAGATGCCACGATATTCGACGGCCGTATGGGACCTCGTGAAAGCCCGGGTACTTGGTGGTCCCTTTAACGAGTGCATGGACATCATCGAGGATGTGATCGATGCGACGTCAGAGGGCCGTCAGTACAGGTTCTTGGAGTTTTTGCCAGGTCTAGCACATGCGATTAATGCGGAGTTTGAGCGCTCGCTCGTCGGGTACAGGCTCATCAACGGTCTCGTTGTGCCCATCGATCATAAGCTCCAAATTGCGTCTATAGAGGAAGCGACCGGGAAAGGTATGCCGTCGGCTGCGCGGGAACACCTACGTACGGCAATGGCCTTCCTTTCAGACAGGGACAATCCCGACTACAGAAATTCGGTCAAAGAGTCCATTACGGCAGTCGAGTCACTAGCACGCCAAATCACTGGCGCCCGCACGTTGGGAGAAGCTCTCACCAAGCTTTCCGCTTCCGGGATCGAGACGCACAGTGCTCTTGTCAAAGCGTGGAGCGGGTTCTATGGATATACGTCCGACGCTGACGGCGTGCGACACGGAGGCCAATCTATCGAGAAGGTGGACCAAGCACTTGCTAAGTACATCCTGGTGACCTGTTCGGCTTTCGTTACGTGGCTTACGGAGGAAGCGAGAATTGCTGGAAAGCTCTGATGGTGCCGAGGAGCCAGGGTTCGTCATGCCATCGCACCAATGCGCGCTCTAAAAGGGTGTCCTCGCAGTCCCTCTTTGCTTCATCGGAGACCGACTCCTCGAACGGATTCTCCTGAACTTTGGTCGCGGCCCTCACTATGTCCCTGAACGCCCCCATTGCGGACCGCATCTCGTTCAGTCGAGGTGTCCGGCCCATCGAGCTTCGCAAGTTGGCGGATGGACGGCTGAGAGCGTCAATTCCCTGAGGAACGGCCGGAACGCCCTCCTGGCCGGATCCCCCTGGGCGAAACGCAGGCGCGCTTCCTCCACGACCGTCAGTGGTCGTGTGCCCAGTGCCTTGCCTCGCGCTTCCGTCAGTTGTGACCACCTGCGTGGCCTGGGCCCTCTCAAATCGGTCAAAGAACAGGGCGCTCGTTCTTCGCCATGCGCGTGACAGGGATGGACAACATGCAGACTGCTCGCGCGATCTCGTTGCGCCCGACCTCCTGGCGGGCCATCGCGACCACGGGGGCGCGCTTTGCGGCGTCCAGGGCATCAGATAGCCATGAAGGCGGCCAGGTTGGCATCCGCCTCGCGCACTCCATGCTGCACAAAGGGGCTGTATTCGCAGGACTCCAGGACGGCCTCGTGGTCTTTGGAGCCGCGCTTTACAGCGCGGTCAAGGCGGTCACGGAGACATTGGTGAAGGGCGTGGAGCCCTGTTCGATGATTGGCGCTCAAATCGAGTCACAGAGGGCCGCTCTGTGCAGTTCGCATGCTGCCTGCGCCGTCGGGTTTCCAAGGGGCGGCAGCCAGTGCAGGTTCAGGACCGTGATCTCGGCGAGAACCTCTTCGGGATCTTCCGAGGTGATGATCAGGCGGTTCACTAGTGCGGCGACTTGCAAGAGCGCGACGTGGCGACCATCTGCGCCAGGTCGTGACCCGGCGTTGAGCACGGCCTCGATATTGATCCACCCGTTACCAATCAAGGCCATCGCGTCAGCGCTGCCAGGGGCGAGCCCGACGACGTCCTCCTGTCATTTTCGCTCGACCTGGTCCAACCCAGGGCTTTCGGCTTTCGGGACAATCTTCCACAGTTCCTCCCGGGCGGTGGGTAGGCCGTGGCAGCTCCCTTGCTGGTCTGCCGCCGCGGTGAGGTCGGCGTTGTTGTGAGCAACTGCAGCCCGCTCTGCGGTTTGCCCTAGAGACCAACTCGGTCGAGCTGCTCACCTACCTGCGGCGGCGCAGGGACGCGACGAAGAGCCCGATCTGCTGGGCGAGATCTTCGTCGTCGCGTGGCGCCGCCTCGACGACTTGCCCGCGGAACCCGAGCGGACCCGAGTGTGGCTCTTTGGGATAGCCCTTGGGCCCTGCTCAACCACGCTCGGGGCGTGCGCCATCGCTGCGCGCTGGCGGATCGCCTCTGCCAACAGACGAGCATCTTGAAGTCAGAGACGTCACCTTACGGCTCAAGCCGGACATGGCGGAGCTTAACCGTCTCGTACTGGATGGATTCACGATCACCGACGCGGCTCAGGCCTGGGCGTCCCGCATCAACTGCACGAGGCCGGCATCAGCGCGCCAAGCGAGGGCTCCAATTCGCCCTCGACCCCGCGAAATGGCTTCCTATGCCACACTCCTGGCCTTGTCGCCGACCGCACATGCCGAACCCAGCAACTGGCGCAACAGGGTGTCGTGGACCGGTGAGGTGACAAGCCCGAGATGGCGTTCCTAGAGGGCGTCGACTGAGGGCTGGTTCGCCGTCGGCCACCGGCTCACGGACTGGAAGAACTCTGTCGCGTCTGCGGTCTCCCTGTACTCGAGCAGGTTTCCGACCTTGCTGGCGAGCACGTCGCGTACCTCGGTCGGCGTCGCGAAGAAAAACTCCTTGCGGCTGTTGGCCTGATTCAGGGCACGAGCCGCGAAATGCCTGTGGAGCTCCGTCTCGAGGGTCACCGCATCCTCTGAGAAGTAGATCGTGTGGATGTCGAAGCGGAAGGGGACCGAAGCGCCACCGAGCTCATGCACTCGGTCGGCGGGTTCAAGACGGCGCGTGAGGCCGATCTTGACGACACCCTCGCCGAAGGCTCCCCGGTTCGAGATGACGTAGACGTAACCGGCTCTGATGTTCGCCGCTCGGTAGTCGTTGTCGACGATGGCCTGGTCGAGCGCAGCGAGCCGCAGCTCGAGGTCGGCGTCTGATGTGCCAGCCGCCTGCAGCTGCCCGATCGTCTGCATCAGCAGCGTGCGCTCTTTGTCGAGCTGGGCGCGCTGCTCCTTGAGTTCCCTCTCGACCCGCGCCTCCTCACGAAGTCGGGCACGCTCCTCACGCTGCTCTTCCCTCTCCTCTTGTTTCTTCACCAGCCAGTCGGCCGTCAACTCGATCTCTTCGAGTCTGAGGTCGTGGTACGCGTCGCTGATGTGCATCGCCATCATGCTGCCGAGCTTGGCGATCGCAGCTCGCGATGCTTCGAGTCGCTTCTTGGCCGTGTGCACGTTGCCCAACTTGAGCGTCCGGATGCTGTTCTCCGCCTCGGCGTTGTAGGCCCGCAACATGAGCTTCGCGAGATCGTCACTCATCTTGCGGCCCTTGGCCAGAGAGTTGTCGAACGTGAAGAGGTTCGACTTCTCGATCGCGCGTCCGTCGCGGACGAGGGCTGCAGACCTCGCCTCGACGTCCTTCAACCTCGGCAGATACGCCGTCGCATCCTCGAGCGGGTGGTGGTATCGATAGATGCCCACCTCTTGGAGCACGTGCTGGTCATCGAGCTCGATCGTCTCCGAAGCTGGCGGCACTCCTGGACCGGGTTCCGCCGCACGCGTGTCCACCATCCGCGTGCTCTCCGCCAAGCGTCGCTCGAGTTCCGCCTTCTCGGCGAGCAACTGCTCGACGAGGGCTGAGGGAGCTGAGTCGACAGACGAGGACGCGAGGTCAGGCGCCTCGGCCTCGACCATCTGTTGAGGGGCGAGACTCTCGAAGAGTGGCGTAGCACTGGGCGTGTGCTCAACGTCGTGATCCGTCGTGGGTGTCGTGTCGTCGAGCCACAACTGCCAGCCGTCGGGCACCGCCGGCCAGTCGGGCGGTGGTGCCCAGCCGGCCGGCGGTTTCCACGCGGCCGGCACCGGCGGCCAACCAGGGGGCGGGTTGAAGAGACGCTCGCCGCCGCTCACGAGCGACGCACACCCGCGGTGTCGATGGCGGTCAATGCCGAGGGGTTCTTCGCGACTGCGGCGCCGAGGTGCTGCAACGTGGCGAGAGGGACGACACCGCTGAGGTCGATCTCCATGAACGTGTCGCGGGGTGCGGCGACCGCGATCAACGGAATGAATTTTTGACGTCCCGTCGCGGGATCGTTCGCCTCGGGACCGATCTCGGCGGAGATCGCCGTGATCAGCCCTCTGCGGTCAGCTTCGAAGATCTCGTGGAGTGATCGCAGGGCGACCTGGTGCAACGCACTGGCGTAGCGCTCGTTGGCAGCGGTCTTGGAGAGCTGGGTCTCGACGACCTCGTCACTGGCCTTCACGTAGCGGAAACCCTTGATCGTTCGCAGCTCGTCCGGAGCGGGCACAGTCACGCGCAGCTTCAACTCGGCTGTCTCGGGGTCGAACTCGGCCTCGTGCTCGACCGGGAAGGCATCGGGGTAAAGCGAGTTCGCGAGCACGATCCCGACGTACTCCTGCACGGCATCGACCGCGCCGTAACCGAGGCCTGCGATGAGGTTGTCGATCGAGGAGTTCTGCTCGGCGACCTCAGCTTCACGGACTGCGCAGGCTGCGTCGTAACGGTCGCGCTCCGCCGCCAGCAACTTCAGGCGGCCTGCCTCGAGGTCGGCATGTTCCTGGGCCTGCTGGGCGTCCTGAGTGGGAATCCAGTCGCGGTATGCCGCCCATTGGCCCCAGGCGTGCTCGTACTCCGCACGAGCCCGCTGCTGCGCCTCCTCGAATTTCTTCCTCTTGCCGAAGAGCCCGCTCGGCGCCGGGGGCTCGACGTACACCGGAGGATCGGGGACCGGGGTCGGGAGTGGTGCCGGGCGAGGCGTCTCGAGGTCCCATCGGGGGAAGGGCGGATGCACCGCTTGGACCTTGAGTCCCTCGAGGTCGACGTAGTCGTCGAGATCGAGGGTCAGAGCGAGCAACCCGTCGATCTCGGCGTACTCGAGCGCCAAGTCCTCGTTGAGCTCGTCGACCTCGGCCTGTCGCACCTCGACGTACGCGGCTTTGGCCTCGCGCTCGTACCGTTTGCGTTCGGCCTCGTCGGCTCTCGCCATCGCGGCATTCGCCCGCTCCTGCTGGGCTCGTGCACGCTGCGCCTGCGCCCGGGCCTGCGTCTGCGCCCGGGCAGCTGCGTTGGCACGGGCCTGCGCCAGACGTTGTTGGTGCTGCATCTCTGCAAGGAATCCGCGTCGACGTGCCATGTTCTGTCCCCATCGGTAATTGAACAGAGCTCACTGTACTGAAGTCGAGTCGCCCTCGAGAGCGAGCTGGCCGACGGCGCCGGTTTAGTCGAGATGCAGTCGTGGCTCCGTCGGAACGGGCCGTAGAGTCCGGACATGACGGACGAGCTCCCCCCTCCACCTGATCTGTCTGATCCTGGGGGAGAGAAGAAGCCGCTCGGGTGCGGCGCGATCTCGGCAATCGGCTGCCTCGGGGTGCTGGCCGTCATCGTTCTCGTGAGCGTTCTGTCGGCGCTCGGCGGGGATGACGACGAGAGGACCGACGACGCGCCGGCGGAGTCGTCTCGCTACACGCAGACCTGGAGTCAGAGCTACGCAGAGACGAGCTGCGACGAGTGGAACCTGGAGATGACGTCTGCGCAGCAGTTCGCGGCGGCAGCGGACATCCTCACGTCCGCTCGCAACAAGATCAACGGAGGCGACGGTCTCCCGCCTGACGCTCTGACCACCGAGTTCCAGGCCGGCATCACCAACGTCTGCATCATCCCTTCGATGACGTTGACCGACGCGACCTACGGGCTCTACACGACTGAGCCGCGCTTCCACCCTCGATGAAGAGCCGCAGGGCATCGGGCGACACCTGTCGCCCGCGTCTACCCTGGTCGGCATGACCACGCTCCCCGCCCGCACCCGTTTCGCCACCGTCGACGCCGAGCGCTCGGTCGCCTTTGCCGAAGCCGACCTCGAGGCTCCGGCCGCGCAGCAGGTCGTCGTGCGCATCCGCTACACGGGCGTGTGCGCCACGGACACGCACGGGTGGGCATCCGGCGGGCTCATCCCCGCCGCGGTGTTCGGCCACGAGTGGACCGGCACCGTCGTCGCCGCCGGCGACCAGGTGACCACCGTCGCCGTGGGGGACCGCGTCGTCGCCAGCGTCGGACCTCCCTGCGGCACCTGCGCCATGTGCCGCGCCGGACACCCCGAACACTGCGACACCGCCTTCGCCGAGGCCAACGGCATCTCGCCCGACGCCCCCGCCCACGGCGCCTTCGCCCAGCACGTCACCGTCCACGAACGCCGCGTCCAGCGCGCCCTCGACGGCCTCACCGACGAACAGCTCGGCCTCGTCGAGCCCACCGCCGTCACCTTCCACGCCGTCCGCCGCGCCGGCCAGCGCCTCGGCGACGTCGTCGTGGTCCAGGGCGCCGGCCCCATCGGCCTGCTCACCGCCCAGCACGCCCGCCACTCCGGCGCCGGAGCCGTCGTCATCGTCGAGCCCATGGAGGCGCGGCGCGAGACCGCCCGCCGCCTCGGCTTCACCGACGTCCACGAACCAGGCGACGCCTTCCGCGCCCACGTCCTCGACCTGACCGACGGTCTGGGGGTGGACGTCCTCTATGAATGCACCGGCGCCTCCTCGTTGTTCCAGGCCAGCGCCGAGCTGGTCCGCCGCGGCGGCACGCTCGCCCTGCTCGGGTACCCGATGACCAGCTCGGAGGTGTCGTACGGCGACTGGCAGAGCCGCGAGCTCACCGTCGTCGGCAGCCTCGCCTACACGCACTCCGACTTCGTCGGCGCCATGCGCGCCCTCGCCGACGGCTCCGTCGACGCCGGCCCGCTCATCACGGGCACCGTCGGCCTCGACGACCTGCCGGCTCTGCTCGCGGAGCTCGACAGCGGCACGACCCAGCACGCGAAGGTGCTCGTCGCACCGAACGGCTGAGGCCGGGGGTGCGAGGCGTCCGTCGGGTGCCAGGCAGACCGTCGGCTAGCTCGCGCCCAGCCACGACCTGACGCGGGCGCCCCAGCCGCGGGCGGCGTCCGAGCTCGGGGCGGCAGCCGCGTCGCGCTCGGGTGCGGGCGGGAACGAGATGGCCCCGCACCGGGTGCAGACCTGGATGTGGCTGTGCACCGACAGGCCCGTGCCGAAGTACGGGTTCGGCGCCAGCCGCGCGTCGGCGCGACAGATCCGACACGTGAGCCTCGTCTCGGTCTCGTCCATGGGCCACCTCCTGCCACTCGTCACCATCGGCCGCACTGCTCCGGGGGTAAGGCGGACCGAGGCGGTGCTGGAGGGTCGCGCCGGGGTGCGAGAGCATGGAGAGATGGCGCTCGCACCGGTCACCCCTGACGACGTCGACGATGTGAGGGCGTTCCTCCGCGACGCCGACCTGACGCTCGCCGGGCTCGACGCCCCGAGCGTGCGCCTCTGGGTCGACCGCGACGCCGACGGCGTGATCGTCGGCAGCACCGGTTTCGAGCTGAGCCGGGACGGGGCCCACGCGCTGATCAGGAGTGTCGCGGTGTCCGACGGGCGACGCGCGGCCGGCGCCGGGACCCGGCTCGCCCGGTTCGCGCTCGCCGAGGCGGAGGCCGCCGGCGCCACGCGGGCGTGGCTGTTCTCCCGACGGTCGGGGCCGTTCTGGCAGAAGCTCGGCTTCGTCGCGGCCGACCGCCACGAGCTCGCGGCCGTCTTGCCGGAGACGCAGCAGGTCCGGCTCTTCGTCGAGACCGGGCAGCTCGAACGAGAGGTCGCGTGGAGTCGCGAGCTGGGTGGATCGGTCGGCTGAGGCTGCCGCTGTCGACCGGAGGAGGTGCGGGTCGGCTCAGACCTCGAGCAGGACCCTCATCGCCTGCTTGAGCGCCTCGTTGTGGGCGCGCAGCGTGGCAGCCTCCGCCTCGAGGGCGGCGATGTCGCCGACGGGGGCGGGGGAGGAGGGGGCCGTGAGGGGCTCGTCCTCGTCCTCCTCGTCGGCGGCGACCTCCGGAGCAGTCGCAGGAGGCGCCTCCTCGGCTGCGGGGGAGGGCTGCATCTCGTCGGGCTCGTCCGCGAGGTCCGGGGCCAGCGCGGGGGGCACCTCCTCGACTGCCTCGTCTGCAGACGCAGGGGGCGCCTCCTCGGAGACGTCGGCCTCGGTCTCGGCCTCGTCAGCGACCTCGGGCGGCGCCTCCTCGGGCACGATCCGCGTCGTCACGACCTGCGAGAACTTGGGGCGCGGCTTGCGGGCCGGCGTCGCGGTCTCGGGCGCCGCCTCCTCGACCCAGGCTCGGAGGGTCTGCTGGGCGACGCCGAACTCCTCGGCGACGACCATGAGGACGTTGCGGTCGTTCGGCTTCGTGGCCCTGCGCTCGAGGACGCGGGCCGTCGCCGCCTCGCGCGTGTCGGCGTCGTACCACTGGTCCTCAGGCATGCCTCGATCCTAGGGACGCGAACTACGCCGCGATGTCGAAGACGACGACCCGTGCGGCGGAATCTCCGAGGAACCCGGCCACCGGCAGGTGCGCGGGGTGGGGCAGGTAGCCGTCGAGCGCGGCACGGTCGCGGAAGCGCACGACGAGCATCCAGTCGAAGCCGCCCTCGAGGCCCTCGCCGCTGATCGTGGGACCGCTCGACACCGACAGCACGCCGTCGATCGTCGTCAGCTTCTCGTCGGACATCCGCGTCGCCTCGGCGGCGGCGTCGACGCCGTCCTTCCACTCGGCCAGCACCACGTGCAGAACCTCGGTCGTCTCAGCCATGTCGTGTTCCTCTCGTCCGCGACCGGGGAGCGGCCGCCGCTCCAGCCTGGACCCCGAGGAGGCGGAGCGCCTGGGTCGAGGGCGCTTCACGGCCCGCAGGTGGCCGGGGGACGAGTCCTGGGCCCCGCGAAGCTAGGAGCAGGCCGGAGGTGCGTGACGGAGTGGGAGCGGAACAGGACTTGATGGCCGCGAGGAACTCGCCCTCGTCGCCGTCGGGGTGGTGCTCGCCGCCGTCGCCGCGCTCGCCGTCGCCCTGCCGCTCTGGGCCGTGACGCTCATTGCCTTCGCCGTCTTCGCGATCGCCGCGGCCATCGTCGTCTAGGTCGGGGTCTCGGCCGTGGGCCGCGGCGTGCCTCCCGTGCCGAAGGACACCCTCGCCGGGATCGCGTCGCGGGGGAGCGACCGCGTCGCGGGGGAGCGACCCGGGACTTGATTAAGCGCACAACGATTAACTGCTTACCTCGCGGAAAGCATTTCATGCTCATAATTCGCGGGTCGACTTCTAACCTGTGAGCGCTAACTAGTTCACGACGCGGGGGGATACAGCATGAAGTCGGAGTTTGAGGAGAAATCGTACGAGGCTGCATTTAACGTGGAGCTAGGCCAAGGCCAGTCTGGCCTCGTCTTCTTTGCACCAGGTCAACGGCTCGAGGCTCATCTGGGGTTTGATGTTGCGTGGCAGCTCGGGGTGAGTGATCCGCTGTGGCGTGCTATTAATCTCACGGGTGGTGCCGGCTTGCCTATCGCGCCTACCCAGGGCCACGTTGTCCCCGCGGATGCCTTCAATCTGTTCATTCAGTACAAACGTTCCGACTGGCTGCACGGCCGACGCTCACAGCACAGAGCCCACTTCGGGGGCGACTACTACCGCTTCATGTTCAATCACCCGGCTCGACAGCTCAACGTTCTCCAAAATCTTGAACAAGCAGCCGCTGGAACGGCTCGCGTCGTCTACGCCGCGCCGGAGTTTCACACCGTTGGACGTCTGATGGACGCGTCAAGGAATGGCACAGTCGTTCGGCAGAGTGTTCTTGTTGAGGCCGGGAGCCTGGGTCGCGGCCATAGGGCATACAACTTCAAATTAGGTAACCAGTCGCTGCTCAATCCAGAGCCGGAGTTGGCTAAGGGATCAAGGGGCGACTCATATTTCAGTGAGTTAGCGAACTCGCCTGGCGCACGCGTGCCCTGGGAAGAGTCGTTATCCGTCCTCCACTCTGCAATAACGGAGACTCCCGAATGGGGGCGGGCCGCGGCCCTGACAAGCGAAGCGCAGGCGGTAGCGGACGAAGGACTTTACGGTGACCAGATCGAGAACGTGCGCCGATTTGTCGACATTCAGTTGTTCGCCTGGATGAACAATCTTCGGTGGGTCACCGCGGGTTAGGTAGGAGGCTGGTCGAGTGCCCCGGCTGCGTGTAGTCGGTTCCATGCCGTGTCATCGAGCGCGGCCATGCGATCCGCCTACCATCCCGACCACGACCCGTCCCGCGCCGCGGGGCACAGAAGGAGACACCCATGAGCGAGTCGTTCGCCGACAAGGCCAAGCGCGCCGCAGGCCGCGCCCTCGACGAGGCCGAGCGCCGCTACGCCGCCTCGGGCGAGCAGGACGACGGACGCAGCGGTGCCGACGCCGGACGCAGCAGCACCGACCGGCTGGTGCAGGCAGCGAAGGAGGCGGCGTCCGAGGTGCTGGACCGCGCCCAGGACCGAGGCGAGCGCTTCGCCGAGAAGGCGGGGCGGGCCACCTCGGACGTCGTCGACCGGACCGTGGGCTCGCTCGACCCGGACGACGAGGGAGCAGGCGTCGGCGCCTTCGTGCGGCGGAACGCCCGGCGGCGGCCCGTGGTCACCGTCGTCGCTGCCATGCTCGTCGGGGTGGCGATCGGGAAGACGATCGGTCGCTGAGGCGGGGTGCGGGGGTGCGGTGTGAGGGCAGTGAAGTCACGATCGAACATCAGGGGTTCACAGGTCTTCCCAAGATGCGGCTGATCAGTGAGACTGTCTCAGAACCGTTCTCGGTGCGACGGAGCACATCTGTGCGACGCCGCCGTGACTGGGGGATCACCGTTCTGCCGCTCCTCACCGTGGGCGGCTCACTCTGAGAAAAAGGATCACCTGTGAAGCAGTCCCGCATCTTCTCCGTGGCCGTGGCGTCGGCCGCGGTCATCGGCTCCGTCGTCGCCGTCTCCGGCACGGCGAACGCCTACATCGACCCGTTCGTGGCCACCTGGGTCGACTCCGCCGACGAGCTCGGCGTCGAGACTGCTGACGGCTACCCCGTCGACGGCTGGTTCCAGGGCATCGCCGAGCCCGCCGGCACGACGACCTTCACGGTCAACGGCGTCGAGCTCACCGGCAACACGCAGATCCTCAACGTCGCCAGCGAGGCCGGCACGGACCTCACCACCCTCGTCTCCGAGGCCGAGTTCATCTCCTCCGGCTCCGCCAGCTTCCAGATCCCGATGTTCCTCAACCCCGCCGCGGGCGACGAGGGCTTCACCACCCTGCGCCCGGCCAGCTTCGGCGACACGGACCTCACGGGCACAGGCGAGTGGATCTCGTCGGAGGCCTTCGGCACGCTGCCCGCCGAGACGGCCGCGCCTCTGTCCGCCTACCAGGCCGAGATCGCGGCCATCGACGCGCTGGACGCCACCGCCGACGCCGAGATCATCGCCTACGGCTTCCTCACCCCCGTCGGCACCACCTCGACGGTCCAGGCCGTCGCGTTCGGCGCCGAGACGACGTACTTCACGCCCGAGGCGCGCGGCACGCTCATCCCGACGACGATCACCCTCTCGGCGCTGCGCACCACCGGCATCACCATCGAGGCGACCGGCTACTTCCCCGGCGAGACCGTCTCGGTCGCCTTCGTGCCCGAGGGCGCGCAGGGTGCGAGCCCCATCGACGGGCTCGTCTTCACGGCTGACGCGAACGGCGCCATCGCCGGTCAGGTCGTCGTCCCCGCGGACGTCGCCCCCGACGCCGGTACCTACAGCCTGTCCCTCGTGGGTGACACCTCCGTCATCCTGCTGGCCAGCGACGTGATCGTCACGGCCGACGCTGCCGCCGCGCCCGTGCCCACGGCCCCGACCGCTCCGGTCGCCGTCCCCGTGCGCGCGAGCGCCTCGTTCACCGGCTAGTCAGCACCCGCACCGCCCGGAGGGCCGCTCGACGAGAGATCGTCGGGCGGCCCTCCGTCGTTCCCGGGATCCGGCGCCGGTCGCTGGTCCCGCTGCGGAGACCCCCGGCCGCAAATCCCGACCTGGGCGCCTGCGATGACGGGATTCCCGGGGGTTGCGGGCCGCGCCGCCGCTCGACGGTCGGCATGTGCGGAGAACGCGACCCGCGCCTCCTGTTCCTGTACGGGGGAGCGCCCTTCCCCTCGGGGCCGCCTGGCCGCAGAACCCGACTTGGGCGCCCGCAATGACGGGATATCCGGTGGTTGTGGGCCGCGCCGCCGCTCTGCGGTCGGCATGTGCGAGAACGCGATCCGCGCCTCCTGCGTGTCTGTGGAGACGGGTCCCGTCGGGGGGCGCTGGCCGCAGAACCCGACTTGGGCGCCCGCAATGACGGGATTTCCGGTGGTTGCGGGCTGCGCGGCAGCTCTGCGGTCGGCATGTGCGGGAGGTGCACCCGCGCGCCTGGGGAGTGCGCCATCGCGAGGGCGGACGGGTGTCGGCAACCCGCGGAGGTCGTGGGCTGTGGGTGCGCGCCGCAGACCGAGAGTGATCGCGTCCGCGTCCCTCTCAGGATGCCGCGGATAAGGCAGCGCCAGGGCCGATCTCTCTCAAATTACGGCCGGTGCGGGGAGGCGCGGCTCAGGCTGCTGCCCCGGCGAGCACCTCGCGCGCCGCCGCCAGCACCGCGGCGTCGTCGACGCCGCGGAGGCGCAGCAGCTCCGGCCCGGAGCCCGACTCGCCGAACTCGTCGATGCCGACGCAGACGCCGTCGAGCCCGGCGTACCGGCCCCACGGCTGCCGCGACCCGGCCTCGACCGTCACACGGGCCCGCAGCGCCGGCGGCAGCACCTCGTCGCGGTACGCCCGCGGCTGCTCCTCGAACCACTCCAGGCACGGCATCGAGACGACCCGGGCGGCGACGCCCTCGTCGGCGAGCTGGCGCGCGACGCGGAGGGCGACCTGCACCTCGCTGCCGGTGGCGATCAGGGCCAGGTCTCCACCGCCTCCCTGCTGCCAGAGGACGTAACCGCCTCGGGGCGTTCCCTGATCGGTCACGTCGGCGCCCTCGAGGTCGGGCAGCGCCTGCCGCGAGAGCACGAGCGCCGTCGGCGAGGCCGACCGGTCCGAGCCCGCGGGGCGGTCGCCCGGCACCGACAGGAGCCGGCGCCAGGCGGCGACGACCTCGCGCGAGTCCGCGGGGCGGACGACGTCGAGCCCGGGCACGGTCCGCAGCGAGGCGACCTGCTCGACCGGCTGGTGCGTCGGCCCGTCCTCGCCGACGGCGACCGAGTCGTGCGTGTACACGTAGAGCGCGGGCAGCTGCATCAGCGCCGCGAGGCGGATGCTCGGCCGTGCGTAGTCGCTGAACGCGAGGTAGGTCGAGCCGTAGGGACGCCACAGCCCGTGCAGCGCGACGCCCGAGAGCACGGCGGTCATCGCGTGCTCGCGGATGCCGAAGTGCACGAAGTCCCCGCCGGGCAGGTCGGCGCGCACGGCCTCGCCCGCGATCGCCACGTTCGTCGACGACGACAGGTCGGCCGAGCCGCCCCAGAGCCGCGCGGCGTCGTGCACGGCGCTGAGCACCGCGCCCGAGGTGGTGCGGGTGGCGGCCCCGTCGTCGACCGGCACCGTCGCGAGGGCCGCGGCCACCGCCTCCTCGTCCGCACCGGACGCGACCGCGTCGCGTCGTGCCGCCTCCGCGGGGTGCTCGCGACGCCAGGTCGCCTCGCGCTCGTCCCACTCGGCGTGCAGCCGGGCACCGCGGTCGCGCGCCCCGAGCGCCCAGTCGCGCACGTCGTCGGGCAGCAGGTCGGCCGAGGAGGTGCCCGGCGCGAACCCGAGGGAGGTCGCCACCGCCGCCACCTCGTCCTCGCCGAACCCTCCCGCGTGCGCCGCGGACGTGCCGCCGCGCAGGGCGGAGGGCGCGCCGATCACCGAGCGCACGGCGACGAGCGTGGGCCTGCCGTCGCGGCCCTCGGCGCTGCGGGCCTGCTCGAGCGTCGCGCGGAGCGCCTCGCGGTCGGAGGCGTCGTCGACCTCGAGCACCCGCCAGCCGTAGGCCCGGTAGCGGGCCCGGACGTCCTCGCCGAAGGTGATGTCGGTGCCGCCGTCGATGGTGATGCGGTTGTCGTCCCAGACGAGCACGAGCTCCTCGAGGCCGAGCGTGCCGGCGAGGCTCGAGGCCTCGCCCGAGACGCCCTCCTGCAGGCAGCCGTCGCCCGCGATGACCCAGGTCGTCGTGGCGAACAGGCCGGTGCCCGCACCGTGCAGGGCCTCGTCGCGACGGGCCGCGAGGGCGAGGCCGACCGCCGAGGCGACGCCCTGCCCCAGGGGGCCGGTGCTCATCTCCACACCGGGGGTGTGGTGGAGCTCGGGGTGGCCGGGCGTGCGCGAGCCGAGGGTGCGGCTCAGGGCGAGCTCGTCGAGCCCCAGGCCGTAGCCGGTCAGCGCGAGCTGCACGTAGAGCAGCAGGCTCGCGTGGCCGGCGGAGAGCACGAGGCGGTCGCGGCCGGTCCACTCGGGGTCGGCGGGGTCGTGGCGCAGCACGTGCTGGAACAGGACGTGCGCGAGCGGCGCGAGCGCCATCGCGGTGCCGGCGTGGCCGTGGCCCTTGGCCTGGACGACCTGGGCGGGCAGCATCACGGCGGCGGCGACCGCGCGGGCCTCGAGGGCGTCGGCCCCGGCGGCGGGGGCTCCGAGGGCGTCCGCCCCGTGGTCGCCCGCCTCGAGGGCGTCGGCCCCACGGCTAGTGTCTGTCGGGGGAGTCACGGGGACGTCGTCGGCCATGGCCCTACATTCGTCTACTAGTAGACTGAAGTCAATCCGGCACGAGGGAGCGCACTGTGGCCATGACCCCGAGGACGCCCTCGACCGGCTCCGGCGTGGTGCTCGACCTGATCCGCCGGGGCGAGGCGACGACCCGCTCCGACCTGATCGAGCGGCTCGGCTGGTCCCGCGTCACGCTCGCCCGCCGCCTCGACGACCTGCTCGAGGCCGGCTTCATCGTCAGCGCGGGCCAGCTCAGCAGCAGCGGCGGCCGTCCGCCCGAGGAGTTCGCCGTCGCCGCCGACGCGGGCGTCATCCTCGCCATCGACATCGGCGGCTCGCACACCAGGGTCGGCGTGACCGACCTCGTCTCGACCGTCCTCAGCGAGGACGAGGCGGACATCGGCCTGCACGACGGCCCCGACGAGATCTTCAGCTGGGCCATCCAGGTCTTCGACTTCCTCCTCGCCGACCTCGGCCGCACCCGGGCCGACGTCCGCGCGATCGGCGTCGGCGTGCCCGGGCCGGTCGACGCGGTCACCGGCCGGCTCGGCAGCCCGCAGCTCGACCCCCGGTGGGAGGAGGTGCGGGTCGACGACTACTTCGCCGGCTTCGACGCCGTCTTCGCCGTCGACCGCGACGTGAACATCCTCGCCGTGGGCGAGTCCCGCCTCAGCTGGCCCGAGTACTCGCACCTCACCGTGGTCAAGGTCGGCATGGGCGTGGGCTGCGCCTTCGTGCTCGACGGGCACGTCTACCGGGGGGCACGAGGAGGCGCGGGCCAGCTGAGCGCACCCCGCCTGCCCGGTTCTGCGCTCCACCGTCTCGAGCTGGAGGCGAGCGGCGCGACCATCCGCAGCGCCCTCCGCGAGGCGGGCCGCGACGTCGCCACCAGCGCCGACATCGTCGCCGCCGCGCGGGCCCACGACCCGCTCGTGCTCGAGCAGCTGAACGCCGTCGGCACCCGCATCGGCGAGGCGCTCGCCGACGTGGTGGGGCTGCTCAACCCCCAGGCCGTCATCGTCGGCGGCAACCTCGCCGAGACGGGCGAGCGCCTCGTCGCGGGCATCCGCTCGGCGCTGCTCACCGGCACGCACGACTTCTCGCGCCGCGGCCTCGTCGTGGAGCGGGCCAGGCTCGGCGACAAGGCGGGCGTGCGCGGCGCGTCCCTCATGGCGCAGGACGAGCTCTTCGACGTCGCCAGGGTGAGCGCCGCGACGAGCCGACGCGCGCCGGTCGCGTAGGGCGCGCCTCCCTCGGGTCTCGACCCGCGCCTCCTGCGGGCACTTTGGGACACGAGTGGTCAAAAGACGAGAATCGGGCTACAGTCGGGGCCAGCCCGTCGACACCTGTCGGGCACGCGCGCCGCGGCGCCGAGCGAAGGAGCCCGCCCATGACCGTCGACCTGGCAGAAGAACTCTCCGTCGAGGCCGTGACCACCGCGGCACACGTCGCCGACTGGCGCGAGGCGATCCGCCTCGCCGGCGCCGGACTGGTCGCCTCGGGCGCCACCACCGAGGCCTACACCGACGAGATGATCGCGGCCGTCGACGAGCTCGGCCCCTACATCGTCATCGCCCCCGGCCTCGCGCTCGCGCACAGCCGCCCGTCGCCCGCCGTGACCCGCACCGGTCTCTCGTGGGTCGGCCTGGCCGAGCCGGTCGCCTTCGGCCACAAGACGAACGACCCCGTCGACCTCGTCATCGGCCTCGCCGCCCTCGACCACGACGGCCACATCGAGGTCATGTCGGCGCTCGCCGGCGTGCTCGCCGACGACGAGGGCCTCGCCCGCCTCCGCGCGGCGCAGACGCCCGACGAGGTGCTCGCCACCTTGCACGAGCTCGCCGAGGCCGCTGCCGCCTAGTCGGCCGGCCTCTCCCCGCCCGCCCCCGCCGCGCCTCCTCGAGGCCGGTCGCCACCTCAGGAACACCACCCCCTC
>Ga0265780_10004730_pt1 | contig 17451 bp, 13 predicted proteins | sample P1T30metagenome_FD_192432 | JGI IMG/M metagenome (GOLD analysis project Ga0265780, IMG submission 192432) | Plant litter microbial communities from East Loma Ridge, Irvine, California - P1 T30 | ecosystem: Environmental > Terrestrial > Plant litter > Unclassified | place: USA: California...
CAGAGTCAGCCGAGACAGATCACGTGCATACCGACACACCCGTGCAAGACGCCGAGACAGTAATGGGCACTGTCGAATCACAGCCCGAGCTTCCTGTAGAGGAGAACGAACCTGAAGTAGACTCTTCTGATCCGACCCCTGCAACGGATGCAGATGTGGACTCTGCCGACCCGGTCCCTGCAGCGGATGCGGAGGAGGAGCCTGCTCTTGAACCTTCAGACGATCAACAGGTACTATCTGAGCCAATTGAAGAATTACCACAACCCGTGTCAGATGTTGTGTTGGACGAGGAAAGTCAAGTGCAGCCAGCTGAGGATCAAGAAGCTCCAACGTCTTCGGCGGAGGTGGACAACGCAGAGACAGAGAATCCGGCACCCGAGCTTGATGAAACAGCTGTCGATGCGCCAGAAACTGTGGATGCGGCAGACAATGCCGAACCGGAGGATGTCGTGACATCAACGGAGTCTGCTGAAGTAGAGGCTGAAGAACCACCTGAGTAAGTACTTTCCTCACCACCACTGGGCGCGTCTTAGCTAACTCGCCTCATCCAGACATGAACCTTCTCTGGAAGTCATCGCCCAAGAGGTGCATGAGGATGATGCACTCCAAGCAGAAGCGCCAGAAGCACCTGTAGCTGAGTCATCTGAACCTCAGGTTAGGGATGCCGAGGAGGCAGAAGCGGTTGCAGAAGAACCATCTCAACTGACTGAGGCCCTTGCCGATGTCGAAGCACCAATTCAGTCTGATGTGCCTTCATCAATGGCTGAAGAACCACCGGTCGCCGAGACGGACGACGTTGAAGTCGCTCCCATGGAGGCTCCAGAACCACCGCCAACGGAGGACAATGTCGCACCCATGGAGGCTTCACCACCACCACCAACAACAGAGGACGAAACCCCTACTACTCACGAACCTGAGTCACTAGTTTCAAGAGACATAGAGTCTGTCGAAGCCGCTAACGCGGCCCCGATTGAGGTAGAACCGCCCCTTCCCGCCGAAGAAACGGCGAAACAGCGACGCAGACGCCTTGCTGAAGAAGAGCTGGAGCATGAGGAGCAGGAGAAGCTTGAACAGGAAAGTTTCGAACAGTATCGGATCGATCAAGAACGCCTGGAAATGGCAAGGCTCGAACAGAAGAGACTCGAAAGGGAGAGGATGAGACAGGAGAGACTCGGGAAGGAGCGCATCGAGCAAGAAAGGCTCGAGGAAGAGAAACGACAACAAGAGAAGCTTGAGCAAGAAAAGCTTGAAGCAGAAAGGCTTGAACAGGAACGACTTGAGGCTGAACGACTTGAGAAGGAAAGGATCGAATCCGAGAAACTCGAGGCGGAGAATCTGGAGAGGATAAGGGCTGAACAAGAGAGGCTTATTAACGAAAGAATCGAACAGGATCGCCTAGAGCAAGAAAGAATCGACGAGCAGCGCCGCAAAGATCAAGAACTTGAAAAACACAAGCTCGAGCAAGAGGCGGCTGCTGCAGCTGCAGCTGCAGCAGAAGAGGCCCGGAACATGATTCTCCAAGCCCAGGCTGAAGCAAGCCAGAAAGCTCTGGAACAAGAGAGCCTCAACTCGGTATCTGCAGAGAATGCTGCAAGAGAAGTCGGTGAAGGGCCTCCTACACACTCTCCAGCCCCTTCTGTTACACAGGCCAAGGAAGTACTTAAAGCTGTCCCTGAGCCAGCACAGCTGTCAACTCCACCCCCAGACGGCTTTCCGCAGCCACCTGTACCTGCCAGCGGTATGCGAACCAGCAACCCGGGCAGCCGCTTGCCAACGCCTGCTGCATCGGTGGGGCGCACTAGTTCGCCTCGTTCTGTCGCAACTGATACATCCAAAAGCAGGGCGCATGCATCGGAACATCCGCCGTCTCAAATTCACCCCACACAGAGATCTGAAGATCTTGATCATGGAGTTCCAAGGAGACACGCATCGAATTCGCCAGCCTTGCCAGCGCCAAGACCGCAAGCTGTGAGCCAAATTATAGAAGACAACAGGCCGCCAGCACCAAGCCCGCCAGTCGGCAGATTACGTGCGCGACATGCCCCTGCTTTCGAAGATACCGAAGATGATTCTGACTCTGCGATGGTTCGATCTAATAGACGTCAGTTTCGAGGCGTCGGAGGCGGTGAGGACTATGACAGACCAAGTGGGTCCTACCCACAACCGCCAACGCATCACCGATTCGCCTCGAGGGTGCCAGCCGAGCAATCATATCCAAATCCTCCACCGCCTCAACACCCCCCTGGCTATCATCCCTACTATCCGCCTGCAGCCCCGCCCCAGTACCAAAGTCACAATTACCGTGTGAGTCAGTCGGGCTACCCGCCTCCTCCCAACACTTACGGCCCTTCGCCGCACTCTTCCTCTTCACCCTATACGGAGCCATGGAACTACCCACCAGGCTACCGTCATGATAGCCCATCCCAGCGCCACGATACCCTTGTCACTAGGGACTATCCTTTAGGAATCGACACGCGAGGTGGTTTTGGGGACGATCCAGGTGACGTCTTTTCACGAATTGCACAAGCCATCCCTGACCTACACGTCTTGCTTGCTCGATACAAAGAAACGCATGGCCAGCTTAGCGTGAGAGAAGAATTGCTTCGCAGGTCCACTATCGAACAAGAGCAGCGTTTGAAGGTGAAGGACGATGAGATTGCAGGCTTGAAGGAGCAAATTCGCAACTTAGAACACAAGTATTCGACTGAGACCAGCCGCCTCCGCGCCAACTTGGACGAACAGACGCGAGATCTTCAGGACCAACGCTTTGAGACAGAGCGATTCAGGAAGGAGGCCCAAGAGACGAAGATTGCACTCGAGGCAGCAATGAAGTCTTGGGAAGCCAAGTACAAAGAGCTAGCAGAGGCGCACGCGGTACTTTCCAGGACGGCAGCGGAAGAGAAGGCAAACTTCGAAGAGTGGAGGTCGAGTCTGACGACCCGTACCGACGCAGAGAAGATCGCCCTCGCAATCCAGTTCGATAAGAGATTGAAGGAAGCTGATGTGCTTGCTGAAGATCAGAGGCAAGAAGCGGCCGCAGCATTTGCCAATGAGAGGGATGAGTTGATAGCAGATCATGAGAGAAGACAGGCTGAACTTCAAGAGAGCTTCGACCAGTTGCGTACCGAGCTTGAGGCCAAGCTCAGCATTGCACACCAAGCTCACGAGGATGCTCTTAGGCATGAGCGCGAGAGCCGCGATATGTGGCATGCCGAACGTGAGGCGCTCATGATGTCGCATCGGGATGATCGTGAGAGCATACGGAGGAGTTGGGACGAGCAGCGCGATGCCCTAGAAGCTCAGTACAAGAAGAGCAAAGACGAGTCTGACCAGGCTTGGATCGAGCTCCACGCTGATGCCTCCAAGAGGGCAGAGGAAGAGAACGCAAAGGTCAACCAGCTCATCAAAGAGAAGGAAGACTTACAGAAGAGGTACAATTCGCTCAAGGCTGAGAGTGAGCAGGAGAAAGCGATCATCAAGAGCGTCGCAAACAATCTTGAGTCTGAGAAGTCCAGATTGGAGAAGCTCATGGAGTGCTACGGCGACATTGCTGAGATCAAAAGCAAGGGTGATACATACTAGTAAGTACACTTGGATTTTCTCTTGCTTCTCCTCGCCGCATCGCCTTTGCGGATATTGTATATTGGCTTCAAGGCATGTCAAGACCTGAAGACTGTCCTGTTCTCCGCAGAGAACTTGACAATCATTTTGGGACTGCGCTTTCGTTTGGAACTCGCTATCCTGCTATACTAGCATGTGCTCGCGCTTAATGCAATCTGTCGTTTTGTTACAATCCCTTCGCGTCCCCTTGCCCTCCTTGCCGCATTGTGCACCGAATCCTTTGCTAATTGGCATGTGCAGCTTGGTCTCGTTCTCTCAACTGCAAAAGCAGATCATCGACCTCGCCACCACCCACTTCGTGCATCTACCCGTACGCCCACCGCCAGAAGACCTGGCCCAGGTACCATCGAATCTGCCATCCTTCCTCGGAGACACAATCGCATCGAGGTATGTTCACACAGTACTTTGATCACATGGCAGAGATACCTAACCATCTAATAGACAGGTCCGATCCGCTTACATAGCGCATACTGTATCGAAACTGATCACGTACCGTGTCTTCGGCCCCTTCTTGTTCAGTCTTGGTCGTCGCTACGACAAGGCGGATTCGCTATTCCTCTCCATGAGTCACCACATCCGCGACAAGAGCACACGTAAAGAAGCAATCTGGCGCCAACAGACCTTGCTCGCAGCCTTCACAAGTAGCGGCGCCAAGCAGCGCATCAACACAGCTGCAGGCACCGTCGTTGAAGAAATCGTAAGCGCGATCAAGCACTTCGCCGATCCAAGAGAAGAAGAAGGCATCAAAATCGCCGTGAAAAGGATTGTGAAGCTTGCAGCCGAGACCTGGCGATTTGCGCGCCTCGAGCGCGAGATGATCAACGCCACAATGCCTGCGATTTCAGACGAAGAGCATCAGTTCACCGGACCAGAATTCTGGCCCTCTTATGACCCCTACAAACCCGAAGGGACGCTCATAGGTTCGCTAGTCGACCACCCAACATCAGCTGACGAGAAGCCTCAACTCCTCTTGAGGCTTTTCCCAGTCATCTGGCGCGAGCAGAAACACGAGAATTTCCACGCCAACGGCGAGAAGCCCGATGAAGGGTGCATATTCCACCACGGGCTAGCCCTATATGAGGATGCTGAACCCGTCGTTCAAAGAATGGACGAACTTAAATCTGCCGGTTTGCCCTCCTATACTACTACTGCGTCTCCGACGATTGCTGAAAATGGCAAGTTTCCCCCACCTATCGTCCCGCCGCCTCGAGAGACTCCTCCGAATCCCCCAGCAACGGCTGAGAAAAGCGATCGATCGACCACGCGAACCGCCCCCTCCTCGCCGGCCGAGTACATCGAGAAATCCGAGAATCGACAAAAGACACCCCCACCTCCACCGTCATCTATACCATCATTTGACGAGGCACCGCCCTCAACATTTGTGAAGGCTTATCAGCGTCCTCCTCCGGGACCGATTGACTTCGCGTCACCAAGAGACCTGATCGGGCTTCCGCCGCCAGTAGAGAGTGTCTTCACTTCTCACTCTGCGACGCCCAAGAAGACACCCGTGGCGCCACGTGCGCCCACAAACGTGGAATCAGCATCCACGAGATCTGTACCTCGTGAGTCTAGTATGGCTCCACCTCCACCACCCTCAATGCCACCACCGCCACCACCGGTACCTGATCGCATGAGAGAGCCTCGTCCAACAACTTCCGTGGAAAGTGCCATTCTTCCTGACTCGTTTCCCGAGCCATCGCCAAGCGACAAACCGCCGACACCACCGCACTATCGATCTGGCACACCTGAAGAACGACCGATTTCATCGCTCTTTGAGGCCGTCGACGAAATCGAGTCGTTGCAAAGTCATCAGTCTCGCCCGTCATCGAAGTCCTTGTCGCGTCGCCGATCCACCCACAGCCGTCGCTCGAAGGAGTCAAAGGATTTGAAAGATGAAATGCCTAACGTCGAACCTGCGACTGACCGTCATGAGACCAGTCGTCGCACGAGTGGCTATGCACTTAGCACTAAAAGTGCTAAAACCGTAGACAGTGAGCGTACTGACCGCACCTCGCGCAGCGAGAAGACAAACAAGACGGATAAGAGCGAGCGTGACGCCAAGAGTCGCTACATGTGTGAAAGCCGTAGCGCAGCGATCAAGGCCCTCTATCCGGACAGTCCACTGGCAGGTCAGAGCAGCAGCGGAAGCACAAAGGGCTCAGTCTCGAGCTCGAAGAAGAAAGATCGTGACTCGAAAGAGTTGAAGCATAAGAAGAGTATTGCTGATCACACGACCTTCATCTCCGAAAACACCTGGGACACTACTTCGGAAGTGACCAACACTGACGCATCCAGCCCGAAGAAGAGAGACCGCAACTCGAAAGAGCTGAGGCGCAAGAAGAGTATCGCGGATAACACAACCTTTGTTTCCGTGGGCACGTGGGATACCAACACCGAAATTACCAGCAAGGAACCAGCCCCGAGCCCTAAGAAGAGAGAGCCCAACACGAAAGAGTTGAGGCGCAAGAGGAGCATCGCCGATAACACAACATTCGTCTCCGTTGGTACATGGGATACCAATTCAGAAGTGACGAGTTTGGCGGCAGAGAAAAATACCCACATATCTTCTTTCTGAGCATGGATTACTAGCGGCACCAGTCTTATGCAAGATTGCCTTTGGTTTGGTCAATGGGCGTCTCTGGTTTCGAGTCTTCTAAAGGTCTATTACTTTTCCTTTACGTCACTATAGCGTTGTTTCCTGCGGCATTGAAGGAGTTTCACATCCACGAAGAATGATGCACACGTATCACGGTTGCATGCATGGAAGAGGCGCATAGCATTATAATGAGCATGATGCCGACGATGTTAGCGTTTATTGTCGTTTTCTTATCTCTTTTTTCGGCATGATGGCCATGTACGATAGATACACGCGTCGAACAACAACTTTTGCTTCCGTCACAACATTCTGATTGCGAGTGATTAGCCTTGATTTGCACAACAAGAGAGATATCAATAACATAGCAAGACCGCGACAATACTCTGAGAGATGGAACAATATCTTTATATGAAGCTGTGGATCACTTTAAGGAGTTGTTTGACTTTTCTTAAGATGTATGCAAGTAGAACTGTCGTACCAGGCTGGGACTACGGCTTTACATGTCAGGTTCTAAAGTTACCAATCTCAAGTTTTCTGCAACTTGAGAGCTTGCTACAACTTTGCAGGCTTGTCGAAAGCAAAAAGGCCTCGTCCCTTCTTCTTCTCGTCCTGCCACGCCCATCCACTCTTCCCTACAATCTCAGCCTGGCCACCAGCCATCTGCCTCAGCGTCTCTTCATCTCCATGGTTCGCTAAGAACCGCTTGTTGTTGCTCTTCAATCTCCCCACAATATGTCCTCGCCCCGGACTTCCATCGCGATTGAACTCAACCGTATACGTCTCGACAACCGCCTCGCCCTCTGCATCTTTGGTGATTTCCGGCACCTCAACGTCTTGCAGTTTCTCTGGTAATGGGTTCTCCAGCGGATACGCGCCTTCTTTGCGTGGCTCCTTGCTCAGTATATTGACGTACTGGTAGCTGAATACGCCGCCGTTGGACAGCACGAGTCCCTTCTTCCCCTTGCCGGCTCGCAATTGTCGCGTCATCTCCGTGATTGCATGCATGCTGTAATTGTTGCCCGCGCCTCCGAAACTAGTCAGTCCACCGAGCAGCGTCAACGGCTTTTCTCCGCCTGTAATCGGTATGCCGAGGTGTATCGCGGCAATTTTCGGTACGATGGGGAAGCACGAGTATATGTCGATGAGATCGAGCTCAGACTTGGCAGTGTTAGAGACGGTTAATGCAGATTCGATGGATCGTGAGATACTAGGCGACGTGTGGAAGTTTGGTCGCAGCCAGAATTCGGATGAATCTTGTGTTCCTGCACCGCCGAGCGGGTAGATCCATTTTGAGGACGGGATGTTGAGGGCTTTGGCGACAGTAGTGGATGTCAGGATGATAGCTGAGGCAAGATTCACAGTGTTAAATGCGTTCATGAGAAGGGGATCTAGATTCAGTCAGCTGTGTTCTGTGTGATATACTTCAGTGCTTACATGGGTAACAAATCATTCGGTTCTTGGGTCCAATCTTGCCGATAACATCTTCACCACTGCTCTTTCCCTGATTCCACGCATACTCGTTCTTTTCTGCTACTTTTGAGAAGTCCGCATACAGCTTCGCGCTCTCTTGATGGTTCGCTTTTAGGCTCTGGCCATGATGCGCGCGGAATGCATTCTCGTATAACGGGTAAACGTGTATTGGTGCACCAATCTGGTGAATGCCTCCGAGATCTATGGCTTGGTGAGTGCTGGATGCATTGTAATGAGGGAGGTTGTGGTACTATTTCCAAGATCAGTGCTCGTGGGGGAGAAGACTGAGTTCAGCGCTTGCGCAGGAGGTGTCCAGCCAGGTGGTGGTAGCTTCTTTGCAGCTGCGCATGCAGATACTAGACAATGTTAGTGTCCCAGATATGCAGCACGGTAGGTGTGAAAAGACGCACGTGATGCCAAAGCTTCTCCTCCAGTAACGACCACAACCTTGCAATCCCCTTTGGCTACCCTCTTTGCCGCCTGATCAAATAACTTCCCGGGCTTGTCGCCACCATGTTCAGAACATCTCTTCCACTTGATGTTTTTGTCAACTCCTAGCTTCTCTGCTAACAATCCCGGTAAATCAGGGTATGGCCATGTCCACGTTCGTACGACATCAATGCTATCAACCATAGATTTGAGATCGGAGTCGGCAGATGGTGATGCGTCAATAAGCGCACTTGCGATGGCTTCTAGTATCAATGTCGCGGGCTCCTTCGCGTCGGCGACTGCGGTAGAGCGGTTCTTGATGTCCCCAACGCCGATGATTACAGGTGTCTCTGCCATAATGCTGTCCGAGTCCGAAAATGCAAGGATGTTATGAAAGAGCCAAGATAGCGAAGGAAAGATCACATCTGTAAATAAGCCAGTCTAGTCAGAGAGTCATGATCGGCATGAGCACTGTGATTGTGCCGAGGTACGACGTGCACAACGTTGGAAGATGACGGCATGCCCACTGAGTTGATCCTGGAATCCGCAAGCATCACGAACTTCACTCATCCTCAGACATAGTGTCACGCAACATGCGATGGCAATTGCCATGCGTGCTACACGTCCTCTCTGCCGTATAAATTCGTGATAGCCAGCGCAGCTAGACTAGCCGCCAAAATACGACCGACCAAGAGCTCGAAGGCGGATTTTCGTGGCAGAATTGACAGTTCCACTTCTTGGATTAGCTGGCTGTCACAATTTACTGCGGTACCCACCTGCTTGTTAATCCTTGAAGATGAAGCACAGTTCCGCCGCCGCGTAGCGATACAAATATGGTTGACACCAGACGCAGGTTCTGATTGAAGCGGACAGGTACAGGATAACACCTAAAGTCCCACAGGCTGTCAACTACGTGAAAAGTGAACGATAACATGCAGTAGCCTGAGGATTTACAAAGTGTTGCTATTCTTCGATGACGCTGTCATGCGAGCTTGGCTCCTGCTTTAGCACAAGAAAATGCAGTCAACGACCACCTCACACCTCAACTTGTTCCCGTGCATGCTTTTTCGACTGCCAATGCCACCCATGCTTTCTCAGAATGGCAAACGATAGGCATACCAATGCAGTGCATCTTCTGCGCAAGGATCTGCTGGTCGAAGAGTCAAACGCATGCTCTCGAATTCTTCGCTCATGAGCTCGTCAACATCTTGCCCCTCGAATTCAAACCTCATACCACAAGACCCAACACAAATAACATGGACCCAGTCGTCGCCATCCTCGTCGTCCTCTAACAGCTCGTCCATGTTCATCAAGTCATGACTGAACGGTGTTGACCACTCAACTCGCAGAAGTTGTTCGCTGATTTGATGTAGGATCAATGTTCGTAGCCCTGACGAAGTGCGCAACGGGTCCAATGCGGCCGTCCACGAACCGTCAAGATAGCAGTTATCGATCTCTAAATGGAGAATAGAACGCCTGTGCCTGCTTAGAAACCCCTGTAAGGTCTCGGAATCCATGACGAAGCCAGAGAGTCTGAGTTCCGAGAGCTTCGGATACTCCAAGTCGGCTATGGCGAGCCAGACCCGGAACGCATTGCCCATACGCGGCCAGTCTTGCTGGACAGTTTGCTTGTCGAGTCCGAGATCCAGATGCTCCAGATTATGGCACTTCGAAAGCATAGCCGACAAAGTCCCTAGCATCGCCTCCGTCCCCGTCTCGTGAGCGGGTGCTGATCTGTTAGCGGAGCGAAGTAGATTGCGAGCAAACAGAGGTGAGTAGCGTACTCATTGGGTTATGCAGCGCGAGTGCGAGTGTGGTCATATTCTCCAAGTAGGACAGAGGTCGAGCTTTGATCAGGTAAAAACAGGTCAGATCGGGCTGCATGCCTTGGAACGTGCCCCAGTCTGCCATGTCCATGTACAAGCACTCTAACCTGATTGTCGATAGTGTTGTGGCGTTGAAGATGATAGCTGCTGGATTTACGATCGTGTCACGCTCAGATTGCTGGCTATCATCCCAGTGAGTCGTGACTAGACTGGGACCCAAGATGACGCTCGTCACCCCCAATCGCCTCAGTGCGGCTGCAATTATAGAAGTATTGATCGGGTGACATCGCAGCAAGTCTCGAACATCCGGCAATTCTGCTGCCAATTCGAGCCTGCGGGCGTATCGCGGATGTCCGTAGTAGGTGTATCTGCTCCAGTTGGGGTACGGCGCGACAAAAGTTACCGAGCTCATGCGTGATCGGATTCCCTCGTGGTACGACATTTCTAAAAGCGACAGTATGCTTCCATCGGTAAAGCTCAAGGCGTGAGTTTCGAAACAGGCGTTGAACGTGAAATCGGTCTTTGCGCGTATCGTTCGGGACGTCTCCCGGAACTCTATCAAGCCAAAGAACCCAGGGCAAGACGTGAACTCGGGAAGCATGAGGTCTTCTTCGAAAGTCGGATATCGGCGAACGAGGTAGGAAGCGATGTGCTGAAGGAGCTCGGTAGGTAATCTCTCTATCGGCGACAAAGAATGCAGGTTCTCTGTTTGCGATAGTCGCGCGACGCTTGCTGATGAACATTCGGTTCGGGATGGAGCTGCAATCTCATTAAGATGCGAATGCCTGTTCGGGTCATCTCGAACGCCTGCCAATTCGGCTTCAGCCTGCGGACGACGTCTCAATCTCAGTCTCAAACGATGAGAACGGTAAAGGTGCGCAAGCGAGCTGCGTAAGCCCATGTTGAAGCGGAGGTGTCGTTGTTGATTGCTGTCAGGGACTGTCTAGAAATAGTGCGTCAAAATTTTGAGGTGAAGATGAGGATGCCAAGATGATGGAGACATGTTCGACATTCACCTCTGAAGTACAATAATCAAGCTCGCTGAAGCGGTATTCGGCGCCGTACCTCTCTTCAGAGCGTTCAATATTCCAGCTATATGTTTGAAAAAGGGACAGGGCACGTCGGATGCTCAGAAGATGATAGAATGGTAGCTGTATCGACAGCCTGAAGACGACATCAGTCCTATGAACGGCCATTGCTACACGAGCCGAAGCGTTTGCTCTCTAGTGTGTAGTCATTTGTGGCTTACATGCGTGATCCAACTTCTTCAGAGTGCTCGTATGTAACCACACTCGTGAAAGTGGTAATTTCCCAGTTGCACATGCAGGCACTTCCATCACCTCTACCACATGTAGTCCTGAAGCCAGTTCCTGTAAGCAGACTCAATACATCCCCAAACTCCCTGGCATGCATCCATAGATCGAAACTGGGCAACATTTCCCTCTTCCATGACCTTTCCACTGACCCGCCAATTGCTTGCACCACCCTCGCCTCCGATGGTGAGGCGTCCTTTGCCCTTGAATACAACAATTCTGAAGCCGCCCCCGCGGCCCATTGGCCTCAGTCCTGTGTCCAGTATATGGTCGAACTTATGATCCGCCGAAAGATGCATGTTCCACACTGCAATGTTGACTTTGATTCCGTTCTTTTCGTATGTCGAGCGCGCCTTTTCTTCCAGGAAGGCAATTTCGCGAGCCCGGCCAATTCGATCTAAATCGAAAGCGATTTTGTCGAAGAAGCCTGTGGCAGTGGTGGTTGTCTGAGATAGGAACCCTGTCAGGGCAGTGACGAGGAGTGTTATAGCGACCATGATTTTTTGCAGACTGTTCAATTTCGTGCTTTGTTTGGGCGCGTTGATGGTTTTGAATGCGCACAGCGTGGCTCCGCGATTGATTTGGGCAGATGTTGGTCTGTAGGGCTTAGGCATGTGGTGGTGCTACGACGCAGACTACGTGTGAAAGCGGGCTGCAAGCGCCAAAGGTGTAGCCAAACGGGGCTCAGCACCTGGCGCCTGCCTTTCACATGGATTGCTAAACAAGTCAGAATTAGCTACCACAACACAGCCTGACTAAGACGTTGGTCTACGAAACCAGGGCAACTACAAAATTGATATGCGAATAGCGTTAGGAGTTTCCAAGACTGTCAAGCAGTTGTGCTACGCCTTAGGGGCGTTGGAATGCAGTTTTGGCGATGTCAGAAAGATCAAAGAGTTCCTCAATGATGCTCTTATAGCCGCATATATGACTCTTCCTCGAGTACATCCCAGATGGGAGAAAAGCCCGATGAAAAGATGGTAAACTTTGTGAACGACACTGACTCGAGTGTAAGGGCAAGGCATTGCTCGTAAGTGGACCAGCCACCCCGATAATAACCCAGCGGTGGCAATACTGCCGTCCGCCCTTCTTACGTGCCGAAGAGGGCGCGCATGCCGGCATGCGCGTTACTCTGTGCAAAGCCCGAGGAGCCAGCTCCTTCAGTCTCCCGGCAGGGGACAAAGCTGCCGGCGCTAAAGAGGCCAAGAACATGTTTGATTCCACGACAGAACTCGAGCGGTGATGGGTGGTACTCAGGCTAGCTGAGCACATAGACATCACCAGCAGGATCCGGTGTGCTTTGTATGCGCACCTTCTTCTCCCGTTCCTTCCAAATGCGCAAGTTTACCGGATATGACTTGCATATCGGCTCTTGCGCACACAATGCTCAATCTGACTGAGCGATTGCAACCGAGGCGGAGCAGGTAGCAGCATAGCTAACGACCTACTCCTTCCTGCAGCATGGGCGTTGTCTTGAAGTTTTGGTTGAACTTGACGTGAGTCAGAGGTTGATGGTTGCGCAGCAAGGTGAATGACCGCAGGGAGTGCGCGATAAGTAGAATAGCGTTGGAGGTGGTGCACAGGAGCGAAATTTGTTGCAGTTGTTGGAGTCGATATTGAGCGGCTTTCAGCTCTGGTTGTCGTGGTGCTGCGGGTTGCGAGGTTGAGATAGATGTGTTACTGAGGATTGCGAGATTGGGGTTTACGTTGGTGATGTTGTGGAATCTCATCGGAGTAGAGTGTACTGTGCAAATGCAGATGTGTGTATATTCTGGGTCGAAGTGGGGGAATTGAGGGGGAGAAAAGTGCAGGCGGCTGGACTATATACTCGTATGGGGCCTGGAAGCTCGGACATGGCGCTAAGGTGACAGGTGGCTCGAGCTCGTGCTGTAGTAAAAGTGAGGGTGAGAGGGAGATTCAGAGGCGCTAAGCACAGACAAGAGCAAAGAAAAGCGTGCGTGCTGCCATCAAGGTCTGCCTGGGTGGAGAACACACACAAGTCATCAATCAAGAAGAGGACAGTGAGAGATCACACCGGACATTCACTCATTTCTACCTAGGTATGACGTAAGCCTGTGACTCTTCTCCCATCCTGTTATTATAACGCAGGCTGCTAGGAATCAATGCCAGCTAAGCGCGCTTTCTATACTTGAGCCGAATTTGTTGTTAAACTTGTGATCTCTGCTACTTGTAGTACTCTAACTCTGTCACAGCACAAAACCTTGAACATCACCACATCGCCGCCATGTCGCAATTGTCTGATTGCAATCCATTGACTACATGTAGAGCCGACATGTAAGCTTACAAGAAACTACAGTGTGTCAAAACTGTAGCGTGTTGCTGACATTGGGTCAGCAGAGCACGCAATATAACACAGTCGCATCTACTTCGTCTCCCCGGATACCGGAATTCCTGATTCACGAAACTGTAAATGTAAGGCCGCGCGGCAGGCCTGTACGATATATACTATTCTGCACACATGATCGATGTTCATCGATCATTGTTACCTTTTTGGTATGCTGGCGCAGTGGTGTGCAGACCTGCGTCTGACAGTAAATAACAAGATGTTCTCCTCCTGTCATCAGTAGTTGCACATCTCAGAGACGCTAGATGTTGATGTTACTACACACCAGGTAAGTAGCTACAGAGCAGACACTGCGCTCATACTCTGCATCTAGAGTTCTTACTCGAATCCCTTATTTTGCGCTGCTCTCATCGCCGCTATTATCACATCATCGATGACTTTGACTCCAAGCTTCGTGAGAAGGTGGAAGTTTAGGCGGTTGAATCTTTACTCCCAACACGACGAAAGAACGCACTTACACGTGCATACCTTATCACATCAGCTTTTTCCGGTGATGCTGAGATGCTCTGGTGATTCAAATAATGTATGTAGCATCTCGATCCATACCCAGCGGGCATGCGTGGCTTCAAATTCTTGGCCCAGGTGTCGGCTCACCATAATATGCAGGTGCTCAGTATCGAATTTCAATGACGATTTTGAGAAAGTCAAAGCGGTTTGCCAGTAGAGGAAGAGATCGATATTACGTCAGGTGTAGTAATGGGCTCGACAAAGCTCGGTGTCCAGGAAAGTCCACGATCGTTGCGAGAATTACTTAGATATATTTGCTGACTCAAAAGCAGTCGTCTCCATAAGGATGGAGACTTCTAGAGGCTTCCAATGGCGATGTCGTGTCTTGTGAAGTACGCATTGATACTAGTAAAGTCCGGCGCATCTCGGCCAGTCGATGTCGGCCCCGCAAATTCGGGCCTTTCCACAACGGTACCCATCTTTACCCCTACCCCTCATATACGTCATATCTCCATACGTACGTATGTCTAAAGTATAGGTCTTTGGTAATACAGAGAAGCTTATATAGACTCTAATTGACGCAAATACGCTGAACTCATCTATTCGCAACCACTCAACCATCAACTATTCCACCACATCACAACACTCTACCATCAACCAATCCATCACAGCCTCTCACAATGTCCAAGCCATCAGTCCTCTTCGTGCTCACATCCCACAACAAGCTGGGCGACACCGGAAAACCCACTGGCTGGTATCTACCAGAGCTGGCCCACCCCTACCATGTCCTCCGCAACAAAGTAAACATCACGGTCGCATCACCCAAGGGCGGTGAAGCTCCCCTGGACCCCGCATCCGTCGAAGCAGCAAAAGACGACGTCTCCGTCAACTTCCTCAAGAACGACGAGCAAGTCTGGAAAAACACCCAGAAGCTCAGTGACTTCACTGGAAAAGCCAAAGACTTTGACGCCATCTTCTACGTCGGCGGTCACGGACCCATGTTTGACCTTGCGGACAACCCGACTTCTCAGCAATTGATCAAGGAGTTCTGGGAGGCAGGCAAGGTTGTTTCTGCAGTGTGTCATGCACCTGCCGTGCTGTACGATGTCAAGCTGAGCGATGGAAGCCTTCTTGTCGCTGGCAAGGAGGTCACTGCCTTCACCAACGCGGAAGAAGAGCAGGTTGGTCTGTCCAAGGTTGTACCGTTCTTGCCTGAAGACGCCTTGAACAAGGCGAGTGGAGGAAAGTTTGTCAAGGCTGCTGAGCCTTGGGGCGAGAAGGTCGTCGTGGTAGGGTCACTAATCACGGGCCAGAATCCTGCTTCCGCAACCGGTGTTGGAGAGGCGATCGCAAAGGCCCTGAAGGTGTAGGAAAAACTTAGGAATAGATACGTTAAAAGGTAGCAAATGATAACAATTATCACTACACACACCATGTTCATACATTATCTGGTCATGTATACCATAGGAGCAGGATCAGATGCGGTTTTAGAAGAATAGGGACAGACTCAGGATAGCTGGTGTAACACCCAAAACTACATGGTCGCTCAGGAGGGCAGCATAACATCCACCTCCCGAGAGCTTCGCCACATCCGCTGCATCATGTTCGTTTGCCGCAACCTATACAGAGATGGCCCAAATTTTGCGTTCTATAGCAAGAGGTTCGAAGACGTGGTCGTATATTTGGTTGCGAAGCTCACTGGGGAGCCGAAGACGAGGCGACTCTTGCTGGTTACGCAGAGTGCTATGTATATTGTCAGCGTGATATACTTCGTAGGTATGCAGTAAGCCTATACAGGATTTGTTGACGATACGGGCTTGTTGTCAGGACTTCTGTCGAGTATTCCGTGAGCTGTGTTGACAGTTGAGCGAACACTAGACCTGGTAAAGTAGCGATGCATTTGGGTAGAACAGGGTACGTATGAAGACGAAAAAATGTCTAATTCATGGAATAAGGCATGAGTAGAACGCGCCCCCTAGCCGCTACAGATGACATCGGTTGTCCGAGTGAGCTTAGTCATGAAACCCGACAACAAACGTTCGAGCAACAACACTACGAAAGGATATCATTGGAACGCCAACAAACTCCCGATCAACTCACTTTCAATCAATAAAACTGCTTCCAATCACCCCACATAATTTCAGAATCATACTTCTTCATCAAGTAGCCCGTAGGATCTTCGCCCTTGACATAGGCCCAGGCGCCGGCGAAATGCAAGACGAATGTGCCATGCTCCCATGCTTTCTTTTCTTCGTCGTAGCAGGAGATTTCCGTGGGGAATGCATTCAATTTCGTCTGTGGTATGACAAGCACCCGTTCCATTGCCGCTGGGTCCTCACGCATGAGCGTGACGATCGAGTCCTGCTCGCTCATGTTGATGTCTGCAGCCTTCGCATCGTCATGTATCTTTGTCGAATCATGCATGAATTTCAACGATCGATAGTGACCACGGATCAAAAACGAGCCACCGTTAAACCCGTTGCAATCGTGCGTGATTATGTAGTCGATGTCATCGGGATTCGGGACTGACTCCAGTGCATCGCGTATAACGTCGGTGACCTTGATGTCCGTGTTCGTGATCAATGTGTCAAAGTCCATCCACCATATCCAATCGTATTCGCCTGTCTTGATGAGGCGCTCTGCCATCTCGAATTTCCAAAACATCACGCCGCGCTCACTGTGGTGTTCGTAGTCAAGGATGAGATCGTAGTTATGGCGACGCGCGTAGTCTAGCACATGTCAGCTTTGGCCAGGTGCTACATGAGGCTGAAGGCTACCTACGGTCCTTATTTTTGAGAACTAAATGCAGGTATGATCGCTGCTCCGTCACAAAGGTCATGATCGCGATGCGGGACCCCGTCTTCTCTTCTTGGGGAACGACCTCGTGGCCCACTGGGCCGTCCTCGTGCTTCGTGCCCTGACTGAGCTGCCATCCGAAGAAGGCTAAGAATAAAACGAGTAGCAGGAGCGACGGCGGAATTCTCCTAAAGGACCGAAGAAGCATTGCGACGGTTCAACAGCCTGCAGCTGGCAGGCGCAAGAGTGGTGGAAGTGGTGGAACAGTGGCATTTCATGGTGGACAGGACATGTTCGCGTAGTACTAGGAATGCGCCGCCAAGGGAGGCGGGATGCAGCTGAAGGAGGGAAGGGCGGGATTGGGTGGAAGACGGGAAGGGAGAGGAGGCGCAAGGCTATTTGGTCGAGACCCTGGCAATGCCGATCACATGATAGACGTGGCGCTTTTAGGCGCGACTCATCTGGAGGGCCTGGAGATGCTGAAGACAGACTCAGACATCACGATCATGTTGAAGTGGAACTATAGTCATAGACCTTCTGAACGGACCGAGGCCATGGGCCCACATCCTCGTGATACATGTACTTCGT
>Ga0265780_10004731_pt1 | contig 17451 bp, 25 predicted proteins | sample P1T30metagenome_FD_192432 | JGI IMG/M metagenome (GOLD analysis project Ga0265780, IMG submission 192432) | Plant litter microbial communities from East Loma Ridge, Irvine, California - P1 T30 | ecosystem: Environmental > Terrestrial > Plant litter > Unclassified | place: USA: California...
CTCATCCCTGACTACCCCGCATCCTACCGCGATCTCGAACCCTACATTCTGTCCGAATCGGACGTATGGAAACGAGAGGATCACGAGCATTTATCCAGTGATTACTCTGATATTTGGCCTCGGGAACCTAATTATACTTGGAAAAAGTACCGGATGGTCCTTACGTCGGCTCATAGGGAACTTGATCAGGATGAACGCTCTTATTCCCTACCTCCCGATCTCGAGAACAAGATCTGCATCCACCTGTTCAAAATTCGACCTCGATCTCGGCCTGCTACTGCTCCTCCATCCAAGATGCCGTCTTCGCCCTCGAGATATGATATTGAAATCACTCGACGAGTTGTCTGCAGGACGACTACTATCTGGGGGTTCCAGCCATATGCTGTGGATCGGCGTCAGGGCAACGGTGAATACATGTGGAAAGATGTGGATAACGAGGTGGACGTCACTCAGATTTTCGATGGCATCGCAGGGAGGGTCGAGCGTATTTGGCACTTGATCTTGCCATCCTCGTGCGTCTATATCTCCAGCTTTGCTAATGATAGGGATGCTTTTGCCTCTTGGTCTTTTATCATCAACAGGGAGCGTGATTGCCTAGTGTAAGTCTGCTCGTTGATCCAGCTGATGATAGTGCCGGTCAACGTGGATGTGGGATTGCATTCCGAGATCAGATCAATCGAGGATCGCACCCGACTTCAAAAGCTCGTCAAGCTCTACTCCAGCTCGAGACTGCAGCGGCCCAGGCGAGATGGTCTACCCGACACCTTCCTGATCAAAGTCCACCTCACTCTCCTATTCGTCCCGCCCCCCCGATTCCTCCTGGGACACCATCCAAGTCGATCCTCAAAAAAAGGGCTAGTACCGGTGATATCCGTTCTCGAGCTCCCGATATTGGCCCAGCTAGTCAGATGCAGGGGTACATTGATGGATTGCGAGCGTTTGAAACTGCCTATGATGCACAGAGGACATTGAGGGGAGAGAGGTATACGGCTGAAGGGCTTTATGAAGAGACACCCAGGATTAGGACGCTTACGGATTCGACTATTAGGCCGGGAGCAAGTCGGGATACTGGGGAACGAGCTGTCGACTCTGTGTCTGTTCGAACTGAATCTACTCAATTGGAACAGGCTCGACCTGCACCTACTCGATCAGAAGAAGCTCGGCCTGTACCCTTTACTCGTCTTCCTCCTATCCAACCTCCCTACCAACCAGCTCCTACGCAAATCGCTTCCCGACCGTATGCTTCCACTAGTCAACTGGACGACGCGGCCATCACTCGAGCCTCCCGTCACCGAGGAGAAGCTAGAGTCGCGCAGACGCTATCACCGCTCGAACCTACCCCCGCATTGTCTGACATCAGTCTACCATCCACTCAGGAAGTCCAATCGCCTGACGACTTTATCACTATGCTCCCAAAACGACGACGACCCAAGAGTGCTAATGCACGTCGACCTGTTCCTCCGGACCCAGCGACTGGCCCTTCAGACGGACCGGAGACTGCTCGCTCATACCAGGACGACTCGCCTAATGACGGACTGAATCACTTTGTGAACGGTATCGTTGCTTCACTCGAAGAATATGCGGATATCGGAGATACCGAATCTGAGAATGCGAGCAATCCGCCCTCTCCTGTGGATCCCCCTTGCGATGACCCGGCAACACCACCTCGAGCATCCCGACCTGGTACCATTTTGGACGTATCTGCACCCTCTACAGTCCTCCCGATCCATTTCTCGCATCTACCTATTACCGTCGACCGAGAAATCGGACTCTTTGGACCCGCTTGGCCATTCGATCAAAGATATCCTGTCAACCTATATCAAGCCATGTCACGAGAAACGACTGCTTATCTATCGGCACATGCATATGCCAAGACTGTGAAATCGCTCGATGACCTGCGAGCTCGATGTGCGCAGATGGAAATGATCAAGGCGGGTGGGCCGCTGGGAATGGATAGTGCGGGCGTCGATCAGGTGTTTGTTTTTCCAAAGCCGGAAGGATCAAGTCAGGGAGATGTTCCAGTCGAAGAGGTGCTGGGTGTGCTTGATTCCAATGCGGAAAGAGCTACGTTGGCTCTGCAGGATATGGACGCGGAAGAAAGGAGGATTGCCAAAGGGAAGAGCAAGGAGGTGTCGGCCGAGCACTTGGCATGGATGAAGCGCGTTGTAGATGGGATGAGGGACGAGAATGTCTCGGAGAAGGAGAACTTTCTACATAAAGGAAAGGATGAGGACGATAAACCGAAAGGCAATGAGACGGCGGCCGTGAACCGGGCTAGGATGGTGAATCTCCTGAAAAGGCTCAATGGTCAGGCTGTTGCGTTGAAGGAGTATAGCCGATCAACAGATGGGGAAAGTATTCCAGCAGAATGGGTGGGGGGTTCATTGCAAATCAAGAAGGAGCTCGATACTGGCAAAGGAAGGAATTTGGCCGCAAAGAGCGAGAAATCAGTAGACGAGGTCAGGTTGCAAGACGCCCTATCGGGAATCGTTACTCCGCCCAAAAAGCCCTTGGTCGAAGGACCCAGCTCGATCCGAACGACTCAAAGTACCCAGTCCCTTCGCATCACTCGATCGACTACCAAAGCTACCAATACATTCCAATTTACCGAACCCACAGTACAGCACCTGTCTCCGGACAAGATGCCTACCCCTACTGCAGGCTGGACAGCAAACAGCAACCTTCATCCCCAGCTCCGATCAGGCTCTACCCCTTCTATCCCTCAAGCTGCAGCTCGAGTTCTCGACTTTGAACGCCCGAACACTTTTATACACCTTTTACCAACATGTCTAAAGTTCAAGAACCAGACGAGGGAACTCCGACACATGCGAGGGCTATCAGGATTAAATTGAGAACTCAGAAACGAGCCAGTGAGGAGGAATTGCAGAATGAGGCAAAGAGGGTCAAGGACGTGGGAGAGAAAGTTGGTGGAAAGATTGAAGCTTGGCACGCTGGTAAGACTGTAGAAGGTGGGAAGGAGAATGCGGCTGTGGTCAAGGATGACGGGGATGTATTTGGGAACGGGCGAACGGAGTGATGTAGATGTTTGGTAGAGTTGCTTGTGTAATGCATCGTTTCCTGGATCGTATCTGTACATTATCCGATCCTATATCATCATATCCTACATATCCTCATGATATCTGACCAATCTGCTTGTCCGTCGTCATCTAGCCTTGAGAATGTCCAGAACTGCTTTCGAGCCATTTTTTACTCCCTCTCTCCTAGAGAATTCGAGTCCGGCGCGAGATTCACACCAAGCTATCAGTTCTGGAGTGTCCATCGGTGGTGCCACAGTAGTTGGTGCTGAGGTCGAGATTGCGTCGATAGAAGGTATTGGGTTGGAAGTGTTGGTGTCTGATACTGTGTTCGAGGGGAGGAGGGGTAGTGCTCCGAATGAAGTGGATTGGGCGAGGAGGTAGAGAGTATTGATTATTTGATTATCTGCCCATCAGTTCTGGTCCAACTTTCCGAAACGGTCTAGGGTGAGATGTGAAGGTCCGAAAGGTATGGTCGGTACCATACGAAGTATGTTTGGGAAAGTGTAATGTGGATTTTATAACGTACATTCGAGTTGGAGTACTATTCATTAGCCTAGTCTTGCCTACCCGAGCTCAATTCTACTCTGATGGAAGAAGAGAACTCACGATCAAGACTTCCCGCACTTGCTTCGCCTTCAAATACGCCAGCCTGAATCCGCCCAATCTCGTCCAATATCGACTTTGCCCTTTCCACGAGACTCATACCCTCCTCCAACCCCCTCAACGTATCTTCCAGAGTCACTTCCTCCCTCCTTACATTTCCAGATCTCACTGAGGTCCCACCTTGCGATCCGAGACCTGATAAACCGGGTAGGGCGGATCCGGAAGGTAGTTGATTTGTTTGGAGGGGGTATAGGAAAGGATTGGTTCCCGGCGTCAAGGCTAGTCCGGATGTTTGTTGGGCTATTGAGGGTAGTAAGGAGGATAAAGGGGATGGGAGAGAGGAAGGGGAGGGGTAGGGGTAGAATGGGGATGACATTGTATTAGTGATGTGAATGGTAATAGGTGAAATTGATGTAGTTGACAATCGACGTTTCGGTATATCCGGCATCACGGCTATACATTTATCCTATTATATTCTCTCTTGCATACTCCTCCTCACCTGTGACCTTTCTTTCTGTTGCCCATTCTGAGGGTGCTCATGCACACCTGGTTCACGTCTCTTGATCAAGCGTGATTGCGATCGTTGTATTCATCTAGCACTGCATAGATGCCCATGGAGCTCATATACAAGAATCGTGGATGATCGCATGGACGTTCCCCGGTTCATGCGATAGCTGCAACAGCCCGCCGAGACGAGCCCTTCCGATAGAAAGGAGTCTTCCAGGTAGACTCATGGCAACTACAAGCACGTACATTCAAGCACTATATACATTGACTCCTGCTGAGTTTGGCACGAAAGGATTCGGCATTTCCCTCGTCGTCAAACCTCGTTTCGATTGCTTCAAGCCGGTCTTGACGTCGAGGGTGATCTTGTCGCCGTCGACCTTCATCGATTTGACCGCTTCCTTCGACATCTGCTCTTCGGCTTTAAGACTAGCCAATCTCTCCTTGTTGTCGCTGACGAGTTTCTCCCACTCTCGCTTTTCCAACGCATCCTCCTCTCCTCTTTGCATCTCGTGCAGGCACCGCTGCTCCTCATCTCGCCGTCGTTTCGCTTCTTTGAGCTCCTCGGCTCGTCTTCCCAACCACTCTCCCATCTTCTCCCTTGGCCCTACGCCGCTCACTCTCAATCCGTGCCTTCTCATCCTGACCCCAGGTCTCGATTTTGGTCTTGGTAGTGACTAACCACCTGTCCATTATTTTGATCTTGTCGGCGATCGAGGCGTGATCCTCGGTCCAAGAGGTCGTGACTGCCTTTCCAGCATCGGTTGCCGTCTTTGCCGCTTGGTTGGCTCTGGTAGTAGCCTCCGTAGCTGACTGTGAAGCAGCGGTGGCTGCGGCAGTCGCTCGGAGACATTTCGTCCTTGCGAAATCGGCCGAGTCGATCGAATCCTTGGCCGCGGTGATTTTGGCGTCGCACGCCGTTGCCGACGTGTTGGCCATGCGAGTTGCTGTCTCGGCCAGAGTGGTGGCTTCCTTGACATCGGCAACGAGGATTTCTGCGAGCTTGGACTGTGTCTCGACTTTTTCAAGGGCGGCATCGTACGAGGTCTCGAAGCCTTGGACCTTTGGTCTTGCACTGCTCCACCGAAGTGGAAGCAGCTTCAACATCTTTTTTGAGATGTGGCAGTCCTTCTCTGATCGAGCTGAACTTGGAAGATAGGGTCGCGACCTCGGAAGCAGCGAGAATGGATTGAATTTTGGCCATGACGGCCAGCTTCTCGACCACAGCGATACGGTTCTTGCTCGAGCTCGACTCTCCTTGTACTAACTTCACCGACTTGTCGAGGGACTCGAGGGTCGTGACGGCTTCTTTTGTGGAAGCTTGTAGGGCCTCAATCGAGCTTGTATGGTCGGCAGAGGTTGTTGCCAATTGTCGATGGAGGTGATGGTCTTGGCCGAGGATGTATAAAGAGGAGTGACGACGGATTGGAGATAGGAGAGGGCATCAATGACCTGGCCTTGGGCGTCATGGAGGGAATTGGAGAATTCGATCGACCGAGCTTGTGAACGAGAAATGGACCCAAGCCGCGACTGCAAATGATTCGTGGTTTTGGCGTTGACCATGCAGGACTCATCGAGATCGTAAAGTCTAGTGTCGTGATCCTTGATGGTGTCATCAAGGGTGCCGATTTTAGCTTCGAGCTGAGACTTCATCCTGTTGACAGTCTTGCGATCTGTCGCCAGGATACTGTTCAAGGTCTGTTCAGACCTGTCGGCCGCCAGAGTGGTCTGGATATCCAGATCCGAAAGCTCCCCCCTGACCTTTGCGATGTCGGCGGATACCGAGGAGAATTGCTCGTCCCCGATATCCCCTATTGGATTGGTACAGTGATGAATTACCTTGTACTTTCGCGTGGCTCGACTGGTCGAGGCCGCGGCATCGGCTTCGGTCGCGGTCGCTCGTGAGTCCAGTGACACTATGGATTCCTCGGCATTGCCTACTCGACTCGTTAACCCGGTGAGCTGTGTTGAGAAATCGTCGGTGCTGGTCTTGAGTGTATTGAGCTCAGACTCGAACTCGGTTCGTAGCGCGTCGTGCTTGGTAACGCTACCGTCGACTCGTCTTGATAAGTTGGTGAGTGACGTAGAGCTAGCTTTGGTTCGATGGATTCGGCCCAGTATCTAATCCATTGAATTTGGCGGCATTGATGACTTGCCCATGTGCGTCACGGAGGGAGTTGGCCGAATTGAGTAGATCGAGCTTGTGATCGAGAAATTGAGCCAAGACGTGCCTGCACATCCCAGCTTGCCTATTGCTGGTGCCTCCATACTTCTGTCCAGCTCCCAAGCCTCGACCATTTGCGACAATTCCGGGAGACTGGGTGATTCGGGGCTGGGAGGTGAATAATCAATGATATCATCCTCGTCCAAATCCCACATTGGTTCCTCGTCCACAAGCTCGGTCCTTCAGCGAGCATTCTCAATTTCATCTGGATGGTAGTGTCGCTCGACCGAGCAGTGTGTGAGAAGTGCGCTTCTGTGTTGCACGAGAAGCGCAAGGTGAGACGGGGGAGGGATGTGTAGAGGGTGATCGAAAGGTAGAGCTGCGATCGGAGCAAGAGGGGCGTGGGGGAAATGGGGATAGGGTCCGTAGTAGTATGCAATACTGCGATCGTCGATTATTGAATTTCGCCCAGAGAGACCTTGAAGCTCGCAGACCGCGGGGTCTGTTCGAAGTACATCGACGGCAATGGTGAATGAGTCGAACGACTCCTCCCAGATCTTGCAGGCAAGAACAAGGTTTGATGGGTGGTTCGGAGCAGACATGCGCAGCATGCTCGAACCTTGCTGAGTCGATTGCGGGATATCTGAAGGGTCCAAGGACCACCTCAATCGATCCATCTAGTGTCAGCATGATCAATTGAGCGAGGACGTACCAAACTCGAGCACGAGTAGGGGATGATATGGCCGCGTGTCTGAGCACCATACCCTCGATCGTTTCCATTCCAATCGTGCCCCGTAAACAGGCAGCAGCGATCTCGGCGAGACACGTCCGCATCGGGCAGATCATCCTGCTTGTCAGCCCTCTTCATGCCTTGGGCTTACTCGTTTCAGAATGGAAGGAGTCGTACTGGAACTTGTCTCGGCCCCTTTGCAAGAGCTGTCGCTTTTGTTCGACTTGACGTGGAATCGAATCTCGGTTTCAAACTCGATCTCCATTGCGCTGCCTAGACTATCAGCGACCGAGCGGGATGATTGGACTTACCATTCACTAGGATGTCGTAGTCCCCCAACTCCACCAACTCATCCGAGTACCACGGCAGAGGCTCTTCAGCCTGCCCGCGTTTGATGATGTACCAGGCTTGCTCTCGACAGTGCTTAGCGAGGAGGATGTATGTGTATGTATAGAGATTGAGGTTACTAAGTCTGGGTCTATAATTGTATCCTAGGGTGTGTGGAAGAGAGTGATGGATGGAAGAGGAATGGTGTTTCGATAGGTGGAGGTGGAATTGAACGTTGGTTTTGAGGTGGAAAGTTGACATTGACCGTTCGAGTCGATTGGGCTGAGACATCCTGGTCTCGGACATGATCCCGGCAATTGCTGGAATCAAAGGATGGGAAAGGTCGACGTCGTGATCCACGAAGATGTCTTTGCTGTAGTCGATGTCGTTCCCACTGGATCTCGTGAATCGATGCCATGGTTTTGGCCAGGAGCATGTCCTAGTGCTCCTTCCGCCAATTCTTGGCTCGTTTGACCAGCGCATCCGTTGGCTGAGACTCGGTGTTTGTTTTTGGCTTGTGCGGGGATCTCCTTCCAGACTCCTGCTCTTCCAATCGTCGACCTTCCTCTCTAGCTCTGATCTTGGCCATCGTGACTGCCCTCTTCTGAGCTGGAGTGAGGATCATGGAGGCGCTGGTTTTGGAGGGGACGGCTTTGGCCAATGTCTCTTCGTGGAATCTTATTGGGTGGTCGTCGACCGTCGGATCGATGTACTGGGCAAAGGATACTCCGGCAAAGGAGGACCATAGCTAAAGGTCAGCTGCAGGTTTTGACCGGATAAGAGTACTTACTTTGTCTTGATCTTGCCTTGGCCTCGGGATACCTCTGCAGGAGTTCACACCACGCGAGATCTCGAGACCTAGGGATCAGTCGAATATCATGTTTTGGAGATGAGCATGAAGACATACACATTGAGGTCGACTTTTGCAATTGCCTAACGAGATTAGCTCTCGTTCCAGTCAATAATGGATCAAGACTTACCGGGTAAACGCGTCTTGAACTTGATTGTTGATTGGGGCGTTGCTGAACATTAGCGCGGCTCAAAGGTGTGACTGGCAGATACTCACGGCGAAGTAGGTTATTTAGTGCTTGGCCTGGTGGTAGGTTACGACAGCTTCTCTGCTTTAGATGGCCGTAGCCTATTAAGTGCTTAGCACTGACTTAGAAGTGATAAGCAGTCAATAGGAGGTCAATCTACGATAGGCAGCGCGGGCGTCTGAGCGCTTTACGTAATTTCAATGGGTCATTTCGGTCAAGGGCGTCAGGGGGTAGAGATGGTAGTCGTATTGCGGGATCGTTGTGTATGGCCTTGAGTTCGCGCAACGCTCATCGTGATATTGATGGAAGTACTGATATGTAATAAGAAAGGAGGTAGATGAAGTTCTCACCAGGTATCAAGCGAGAAGCAATGTGTTATACGACCGAGTGCAGGGCACACTGCACACGTATCTTCAAACATGTGGGTGTTTCTTAATCGGTACTTGCATGATCCTCTACAATGACACTTGCTCTGTCTCTGGTCTCTGGCACATGAATAGTGAAAGTGGGAAGTGAGTGAGAGGGTTGAGTGATCTAGATCGGGGTGCCATGGTTCGAACAACGCTGCGTCACCGCCTCAAGGAGCTATGTACCTCTTTCTCTTTCTCTATATTTCTCGCATTCATCGCTGTAACACCGCTCAGCAACCTCTAGACAAATGAGACGAGTACTTCCCCAGACGTACGGGAAAAACAATCGTGGTGCCAATCGCCCAAGAGACACCTCGGGTGGTGAGGGGTCGAATAGCAGGAGGGAAGATGCAGATCTCGCTTCTTCTGATCAGGAGATACCCATGGGACCTCCAGCCGCCAAGCGTCCTAGACGTGAGGCCGGTAAGGCCGCTGAAGCCAGGATTGATGCTTTCCAGCACCAAGAACGGGATGCACACCGCGGCATACATCGACCGATTGAACGCTGCGACCAGAGCAGAAGAGCAACGAGCTTTTCAAGCCAAGTTCAATGAAGAAGCTATCCGTATGCGACCCAATCATCCAGTCAAACGCCGTCACTTTACTGCCGCCAGGGTGATCCACGATGCTCTTCCTCCTTCTCGGCTCGACGTCTTTGATCCTTCGGGCGACGAACCCGAGTTCATTCCCTTCGAGAATGTGAACCCAATGATCTTCACCTCATCACGAAAATGGGAGAGTCATACGGACAACTCGTCGACACTTCGAGACAGACAGCCGAGACTGCAGCACAGACAGTTCTCGACAGATGTGGCGTACAAGCGAAGCTTGACAAAGCTTTGCAAGCGATTCAGGAGACATCCGCTGCCAGTCTGGCAGCCTCAATCGCTGTCCCCACTCCAACATCGCTACCATCCCTCCCCACACCTTCGCCTACCACCGTCGCTCAGGGCCTAGGCTCGGACGCATCGCGACCGATCGCCTCATCATCTCGAGCGCCGGCCCATCCAATCCCTACTCCTCCATCCGCCTCCCAACCGCCAGAAAGCTCGTCGAGCGCTAGAACTCCACTAGCAGGACACACCTCGCTTCAACCCGACGATCATACAGCATTCGATCCGGGTCTCTTTGGCGGAAACGACGACTATCAAGAGCCGGAGACACGCTCCCGACCTCCAACACAATCTTCCAATGACGGTCAGCAAATATCACCAAAGCTGCATCGTCAATTGGTAACGGCTCATATTCGAATTGGCTGCCATGCATCACCCACGGCCCAAAATCTCCCGGTGCTATCAATGATGGCGGACATCAAGCGAGCATATGGATACGGGTACAATCAGCAATTACCCGTATCGTCGACATATTTCGACTGCGCTCCTTTGCTGAAGGAAGATCTGGGACCGCTGGATATTAGATGGTGGGATGATTACGATGTCAAGCTCAAGCTGTTCAAGGACGATCGGGTGGGTGGATACAAAGCGTGTCTTGGAATGTTCAAGGGAACCCAAGGAAAGACAGATTTTGAAGGAGAAGACAGGATAGCTATTTGGAGTTGGTGGTGGCACCATCTTCATCTGGAGTCGAAAGCATTCCCCGGACAAGGTGCTGATGAAGCAGATTTGGGAGGGAGAGAAAGCTCGACTGGCGAATCTGCCTAGGAAGGGATGGGTGACGGAACGATAGGATGTTTAGACTTAGATATACTATATGACAACACATAGATGCGCACAAACCCCGGATCGCGAGATTCGTTATAAACCTCAAATGAGCGTTCTGGATATCGGCCGGATCAGCAGCCCTGTGCATCCTATGACTCTAGGCACCACTGCTTGGTGCCATAGATGTTCTGGACACCTGTACGTGTATAGAGGGTATCTACTACGTGTAAAAATGACTCGAAACATGCATTCGGAAAACCCACAAATTCCGAGTCAAGCTCTTGTGTGTTATGTTGACTCAACCTCAACATGTCGTCGCGTCCTGACTCACTACACCTCTTGCCTCATCATTCTAACTTGCTTCTCATCATCTAACTTACTCGTATATCCACTTGAACCTAGGCACTCACCATGTCCAGCCATTTTAGCTACTGGGTACCCATCATTACAGCGGCCGAAGGAGATTTCACTACGGGTGAAATCCAATGCGGCTACAAACCCTCTTCTCTTTCTCCTTCGCAATCAACCACCTTGAAACAATACATCAGTGGTTTCCTTGTCCGATCATATAGGCGCGAGTGGAGCCCAATCGACAATGTCGCCGAACGCCCAGAGTCACACGCAGTAGACACAGGGGTCAAAATCCCAGTCATTGAACACCCCCTCGCTCCGCCTCTGAACCCCCCAACAAAGTCTCGGATGCCTGGCAAGTCGGCTCGGATGAACGGATGGGAGTTACGGGTGTGGTGTAGATACGAGGGCACCGCTGGCCCACATATAGGTAAGTATCAACTCTTGGTAGCCAAGCTAACGATTCAGGGTTCAATATCAGACCTCGCTTGAGGTGCATAGATCTTTATACGAGGATCTACGTGATACTTGGGAGATCATTGAGGGATCTCGATTGGTTTATCGGGCGTAAGAAGGTACATGGAGGATGGGACCGGATTGATTGGAGATCAACGAAGGTGTTGGGAGAGGAGGACGTGTCTCTCGTTCTAAATGGTGAGCTTCTGCTTGTCTCGCGCACCTTGTCCAGTACTGATATTCTAGAGGAACTCCTACAACTCGAGTTCGAAACCACGAGCCGCTTCCACAAGACGAACGCCAAGCCAGCCAAGTCGACCCAAAATAGGGTCACAAGTATTTCGGTGGTGTCGACGAGATCCGATGGATCTGCCTATTCGGAGTCGCGTCGAGCAAGTCGTCCTCTGCCTTTGCCTGAACCCAAGCTGATAGATTTAGCCCACTACCACCAAAAAGAATCCGGTCGAGGTCAGAGATAGAGTCTGCCAGTTTGTGGGGACGGGATTCCCTTGTAATGAGAGGACGTATGGGGGCAGAACCACGACCCACATAGTACCCTTCTGCCAATCCCGACTGGTACGTTCCCCTGGAGTCTATCAATACTAATGTCTAGCTGGACCGCGTTCGATGGGCTTTCGATCCTGCATGGAAGCAAGGAGAAGGGAGCGATGAGGCGTTCACCCGTATAAACGTACCGAATCATCCCTCAAACAAAATGCTCACATGCAAGAGATGGGAGCTCGATTTCGACGATTTCCTCATATTTGTCGACGTATTAAGACCACAACCTTCAACGTCCGAGGTCCAAAATCACTCCAACCGTTCCAACATCAACAGAGACCACATTCTACAATCGCACTATGGGTCAGACTACCTTTTCCCCCACCTACCACTCGACCCCATCTCCCTGTCCGCACCCGACAAGATCCCCGCTATCTCGCACATCTCCCTCTTCCTCCATGCTCGCAGCTGCCTACTCGCCACATGCACGACCGAGGGATTTACAGAGATGGAGGATGTGGAGACTGCAAGGTCAAGATGGGGCGGGGCTGCCGAGCCAGAGCCCGAGTGGTGGGAGACGGACGTGGACGAGGGGGATGACTGGCCTGGAGATGAGGGAAGCTCCGGAGAGGGATCGGTGTCGAGACTCGAGAAGGATCTGGATGGGGGAGCAGAGTCAGTACTGGGATCGGCTGACTCGGGGAATGTTGAAGGTCCACTCGAGGAGCTCTTGATAGACAATTCTTCCGACGACTTCACCGCATCGTGGGTGTCGCAATTGCAGGAGGAGGAGCTTTTGGTGCCTGATGAGTTGTAGCCCTGGCATCATGTATAGAGAAGTGTATTCACCATTCGAGATGTATCTGTTTCTCCTGGGTGATCCTAATCCTCAGGTCGATCACTCGCCAAGTAATCCCGCTTTCCATCTCGCCGATTCCAATCCCACTTCTCCACACCTTCATATCCCCACTCCAACCCGTTCTTACTCCTACTTCATTCCTTTCGTCTGAGCATATAGGTGTCTGGTGTATTTCATGAAAAGTCTTCTCCTGAATTGCCGATCCTTGCGTTCTACACCCTCGTCCAATATGTCCCGGCCCCAGGCTTGAGCCTGAATGTGGTTCGGAAGCCTTTGAAATCTTCCTTTCAGCCTAGCCTACGTGCGAGAATGACTCACCTTTGATGTCCGCTCCACAATAATCACTTGCTATAGGGTATAAAGACAGCATTATCCATCGATCTCTCCTCCTATCAAACAGATATCTCGCCCCACCACCATGACCAAATCAAATACTACCCTCACGTCTCAATCGCAAGCATATGGCGAGCCACCTGACCTTCCCCCAGATAGACCGCTACCATCATTACCAAAGTCGGTGTTCCAATGTACAAGGGATCCAACCGCGACAGTCCAGAGTACATGGACCCAAAAAATATCGCGCAACACTTACGAAGAAGACGACTGGCCGGTTTGCGATGATTTGACTGCAGAATACAAACATGAGGCTGTATCGTGAGTGTCCTGGTGTGCCGTGACTCTCAGGCTGATATATACAGGGGTCCTAAACCTACAGTTCCATCGACCAACGCTACGAGCCGACTTGCAAACTCGGGGATAAAGTCGGGGCCAAGTCGATCGGCTATGACCTCCACAAAGGCTTAGCGCATCGTAAAGTAGTCCGATATCGTATTATTTGAGATGTTGTGCGATGTGAGAGGATGTATGCTTTGTGAGATTGCGTGGGTGCGGAAGTGATGTCCTTTAATCGCCATGCATATTCACTGAGGTTTTCTTCGCTCCTGCCTTTTGTCTCGACCTGGGAGGACTAGAGAAGTAGAGCCAAAGTGTGAACGCCAAGATGTCTAGAGAGTGGTTAATCACCTCATGAGATAGGCGCGCATTCCACGTGCGCACAATGCAACCTACTTGCTCAATCCAACGTCTTTAGGGTACATTTGCTGTCCTATATCACTCTCATTATGCCATGCATATCTATTCCAGACGGTCCGCCACTCTGGGAAACATTCTGGCAGGTTCTATCGGCCGAGCTGAGATGCTAGGAAGGCTCATAAAGGTCAGACCAAGGGGTAGGAGGAGAACGCGATGACGACCTTTCATCTTCAAGTGTCGCATCTGTCGTCGACCATTCATAAACTCCCCTTACTGCGATTCAAGTCAAGTCCGATGGAGACGGTATATAAGGACGTGTATGCCCACCTTCCACCCAATACATCCTAACTACTTCACATCACAACTCTTATACATCCCAACTCCAATACATCTCAACATGCCCAGCTCCTGCGGAACAACGAAGAACCTGTCAACTTGCTTCTCTGACAAGTGAGTCTCGGCTAGAGTCATATCACTGACCTCAGGCGCACAGGGACAAGCAGATTTACAGGAAGGAACTCAAGGACTTCTAGCTTTGTTTTAGGATCATTGGGCCCAACTCCAGCTGGATCACTCCGTTCCGAGTCTCTCAGCCATCCGGCCCGTGACCCTTCGTCCTCAGCTACCCAGTTGCAGACCCGCCTTCCGAAACCCATCATCCCCGCCGCTTCCACCGCATCCCCGAGCTCAATGCCAAAGCGGTCCAACAAGACACCTCCACCACGACCAGTGAGCCAGAAGGGCACGGCTCCATCCACACCGAGTAGGTCCAGACTGCCTACGGCTTCAGAAAAAGCCAGCTGGGGAAGAGCGATCAAGGCTTCCAAGAGTCCGACGAAGGAGTCGGCAAATGTGGAGTCAAGCCAGAGTCTCTCCGGCTCTTCTTCACCGGGCTACAACGGCTCGGACAGCGGCAACTTGAGTCTCGGCCGCGTCAGACAGGGATCTCCGACTAAATTCGACGAGAAACGGTTCAGCTCCGTGCTGGGCGTCTCTGGACATGCTAGAGACGAAAGTCAGACGGGAAGGGGGACAACGATGTCTGGCGTGGAAGTCGGCGGGCCGGGCAGTGTCAGTCCTGTTCAAACTCCCACGCCGGTCCACTGGGAAGGTTTCGACCGTTTCTCGACCGACGACGCCGCCTTTATCGAACCTCCCTCGCCTCTTCCATCGATGTCGACAAATCAGAATTCGGTCAAATCTCGTAACAAAACCCCTTCAAAGCTTCCACACGACTTCACAGCTCACCCATCTCCGCTCCTGCCCGTCCGACCCAAATTTGCTGGTCTCTCGAATCTCGACAACGTCCCACTGAAGGAGAGAGCCAGACCCGAAAGCGAGTTCTTCTCCAAGGGTTACGAGCCGAACATCAGACGAGAGTAGCTGTGTGTCAAGACCTCATTTCCATCCCCATCTGTGCATTCCAGTCCTTTTTTTACTTATTTCGTCCATACATGCATGTTGAATCCCTTGTTATGTTGTACACTGTGCTGTAGATATGCGGAAAGACTGAGGAGCTAACTTCATCCTGAACGGCCGAGACCGTACACACACACAACTTAGTGTTCCTTCAGCCCCTGTCTCTCTTGTCTCTCTCCTCTCGACTCGTTCAGCTCATCTCTCTACATCCTCCACAAAGTATGCTTCGATATATGATGCGTGATCCACAGGGATGAACAAGGAAACGCCGAAACTCGTGAGTAAATGTTTTGGGATCAGATTTGGACGCTGATCATCTAGCGGATCTTCTTCTGATTAATTGGTGAAGACTGGGTCAAGAATCGCAAAACAGCAACGTCAAAGTCCAAGCGAGGCAGATAAGTAGGAGGATAAAGATTCGAGAGAAGCGAGCTTGCGGGTGGAAGTAATCATCACTGGAGCCGAGAAGAACAGGCATCGACCGTTTACTGGGCAAAGAAATGAATTGAAGGAGCTATACGATCGGAAGAAGTAATGGGACGACAACTATGGTCTCAACGACAATACTGCCCCTTTCATGAAGGCTCGTTCGCCAACCCTACAACCAACCTCACCATAGCGGTCTCTACGGGTTCCCCATTCCCTTGACCTCCGCCATCTTCTGCTGTTGTTGTCGACAACGAGGACGAGATGACTGAACATGCAGAAGGAACAGGACTATCACCGAGAGATAGAGGAGCAGGAAAGACAGAGACTGATCAAGCTGTTCATTCCACCTTGTCACGAAACATCCCTCCTTACCAATAGGATCGGCGTCCTTCGTCTCGTGGCGGTCATTCACAAAATCTACCCTCTTCAATTCAGGCAATGGCTTTCCGCAATCCCCCTCACACCGAACCATCCCTATCCATTCGCATATCCTGAGGATCTGGAATGAGATGAATGCAGCGGTGGGAACGTACGAGAGGAGTGTTGGATATGTGCGATGCTATAAGATGTACGACGGGACCCAAAACTATATACTGGAGAGGAAAGGATAATTCGATGGAGTCGGTGGTGGGATCAGCTGTTGAGAAATTCTTCTACCATTTCATCAGATCTCCAGCCATGGTAAAGGTTCGGGATCATCCATAAGGTACACGAAAGGCGAAATAATCCAGTTCTATACATCTGCCATCATTTACAACCCTATGAAGTCGTGATCATTACTGTATTCTCGTAACTTGTTTACACTTGAAGGTAGAAACCCATTAACCCATAAACCCATAAACCCATAAACCCATAACCCCATAAAACCATAACCCCACCTCTAATGTTCCTGTTCCGCCAACCTGACCAACCTAGCCGCTTCCTGAGCTCTTCGCCTAGCTACCAACCTTGCCAACTCCCCACCAATCTCGTTTCTCTCAGCTTGCAGCTCCGCCATATTGATAGCCCTCGCTTCTCGTGCAGCCACCCTCCCTGCTCTCTCTGCCCTAGCTTCCCTCCTCTCTGCTCGTAACGCCGCTCGCTCCACCTCGAACGGTGGGGGTCCACGCAGAAAACCTCTCTGCTCCCTCATTTGGTCCCTCAACCCTTCGTGCGCTTGTGCTTCTTCGAGGAATTCTTCATACATTGCATCATCCCGTCCAGGTAGGGGAACGTACATAAGTCCGGGCGGAGGTACAGGTAGGGGGAGGGGTCGATGTCGGGTCGGGGGAGGGGGAGGAGGTCGGAAGATAGCGGCCTGAGCATTGAGTATAAAAGGGGGCAAGGCGGGCCGTTGAGCTGGTAATGGCTGTATTGCACCGAGTCCACCGAGTCCAGGAGGGAATCCAAACCTAGCTGCCATCTGAGCGGGATCGTATCGTCCTCCGTGCCCAGGTGGTGGAGGTCCCATCCCTCGAAGGTGATTGATCATTAGCTGGTCAGGTCCAGCTGGTGGAGCGGCGGGCGCCTCGACGGCCAGATCCGCTTCTTCAAGCTCCATCCCTTCCAAAGCGGCTCTTTCTTGCTGAGCGGCAACAGCGGCATCCCTTGCTCGAACGACATTGGCGGCATCGTTTTGTGCTTCGTCGTGATCCCAGAGTTTACATCCTGGAGTTGATCCGGCCGGAGCTCCTGGTTGTCGATGTTCAACGAAATGGTCGTATCCACCGATCAATTTCTGGCATATATAGCAGGAGATCGAGTGGCATTTGACGCACTGGTATTAGCATAGTCGAGTGGGGAAACTTACTATGATCTTGTTACACCCGGCGTCCTTGATGTACGGTTTTGCACATTTTGGGCATTTCCTGATCAATGCTTCCGACATGGCATCTTCCACCGCTTGCCTCTTGTCCTCTTTTAGGAATGCCGCATATTCTGCCATCAGCCG
>Ga0265780_10004732_pt1 | contig 17449 bp, 18 predicted proteins | sample P1T30metagenome_FD_192432 | JGI IMG/M metagenome (GOLD analysis project Ga0265780, IMG submission 192432) | Plant litter microbial communities from East Loma Ridge, Irvine, California - P1 T30 | ecosystem: Environmental > Terrestrial > Plant litter > Unclassified | place: USA: California...
AGGTAATGAATGTGGAAGGCACTGCCGGAAACTTTACCGTTACTACCAACAAAGACACTTATACCGCTAAAATTGTGGTGGTTGCTATTGGGTCGGCCAACAACTTCGACTTTGAAGGGCTGATGCAGTATGTTATACCCAACAAAAAAGCCATACCCGAAAAAAACCGTATACAGCTTACAAACGATGACCACCTGGTTGCCGAAGGTTTATATGTAGTGGGTACCCTGGCCGGGCACCGCAGCCAGCTTGCTATAGCCGCGGGTAGCGGGGCAGCTGTTGCTACAGATATACTAACGCTGTGGAATGACGGCAAAGTATCTCAAAGCCACGACAGCGTACCTAAAGTTTAGTGGGCAAATAGCGCAAGGCAAGAATTAGATTAACATCGCTCTTATAATAGCAGTAATCCATAAAAAAAGCAGTCATACTTTAAGTGTGACTGCTTTTTATTTTGAGGGAAGCTAATTCTATCTTTTAACTTCTGATTTTGAAAGAACCACTTTTACCATGTTATCCTGTTTAAGCACCATTTCATAATACTGCTTTTCATTTAATAGCTGGCGCAGAAACTCGGCAGCTATAAAGTGCTTAACGATAGTTTTTTGCTTTTCCAGCTTAAGGTCAAAACCATTGGTAAGCATGTATTTTATAAAGGCATTGAAGTATTTATCAGATTCATTTACCTTTTGCACAATAGCATCGGCGGTAAGGCCCTTAAAGGCGGCACGTTCTTTATCAAGCTGTTCAAAAACAAAATAGCCCGACATGCCGCTTTGCATCATCCCCGTAACGCTTTCATCGCCATGTTTGCCTTCCAGCGGGACAAAAACATCGGGTACAATGCCGCCACCGCCATATACCGTGCGGCCCTTAACAGTTTTAAATTTAAGGGTGTCGGCTACTTTAATACTATCGGCAGCATACAGTTCGCCATTTAAATAGCGTTTCTGGAAGTCGTTATAATACGCTTCGCCACCTTCGGCATAGCTGCGTTGTATAGAGCGCCCTGAAGGCGTGTAATAGCGTGCTACAGTAAGGCGCACGGCACTGCCATCGCCCAGTTTCATTTCGCGCTGCACCAGGCCTTTGCCAAAAGAGCGGCGGCCCACAATGGTACCACGGTCGTTATCCTGTATGGCTCCGGCAAGTATTTCGCTTGCACTGGCGCTATTTTCATTAATCAGCACATACAATCTGCCGGTTTCAAAACTGCCTTCGCCTGTGGCGCGGGTTTCGTCTACACGTTTCTTTTTATTCTTTGTTTTAAGTATCAGCTGGCCGTCTTTTAAAAACTCATCGGCAATTTCTACCGCTTTTTCCAGATAGCCACCGCCGTTGTCTCTCAGGTCTATAATAAGGGTGCCGGCCCCTTGCTTTTTAAGGCTGAGCAATGCGGCATGAAACTCATCGTAAGTAGTTTCGGCAAAGCGGTTTATTTTAATGTATCCTGTAGTTTTGTTGGCCATAAGCGCTACATCAACACTTTTAATAGGTACTTCGGCGCGGGTAAGGTTAACCTTAAATTTTTTATTTTCACTTTTACGGAAAACGGTAAGCGTAAGCGAGGTTCCGTCTTCGCCTTTTAGCTTTGTAAAGAGCGTATCGGCGGGCAGTTTGCGCCCAAATAACTTGTAGTTATTGGCATATAACAGGCGGTCGCCCGCTTTAAGACCTGCTTTATCGCTGGGCCCCCCGGGTATTGGTTTTATAATGGCAACCGAATCTTTATACATATAAAAATTTACTCCTATGCCCACAAACTTGCCTTCCATGCTTTGATTAACGCGTTCCATCTCGCTCTGGCTGATGTATACAGAGTGAGGGTCGAGTTTTTCGAGTATGCTGTTAACGGTTAGATCTACAATCGAGTCGGTATTGACATCATCTACATATTCGCTCTCGATAAAATCCATAAGCTTATTGAGCTTATTTTTATGCGAATTGCCCGAAATTAGTCCGCTTTGCTGCGCCGGAAAGTTAAGGAAACTGCCTATAAGCAACCCCAGCGCCATGGCTGTGGCTATAATAATGGGCAGGTATATTTTTTTTATCTTCATTTATATAAGGTCAAGGTCAGGAACGCACTCTACTGCTACACCGGCTTTAATTAAAAAGTCTACGCCGTTTGTATCTTTATAAGCGTTTTGATATACCACGCGGGTTATACCGCTTTGGTGTATCAGCTTGCTGCAGTCTTTGCAGGGCGAAAGGGTTATATATAGCGTTGCGCCATCGCAACTTTGGGTAGAACGGGCTACTTTAAGTATGGCATTCGCTTCGGCGTGCAGTACATACCATTTTGTAAGGCCTTCGTCGTCTTCGCAGGCATTCTCAAAGTTGCTGGGCGTACCGTTATACCCGTCTGATATTATCATCCTGTCTTTTACAATAATTGCGCCAACCTTTTTGCGCTGGCAGTAAGAGAGCTGTCCCCACTCGCGGGCTATCCTTAGGTAGGCGCGATCGTATTTGTTGAGTTTTTTTTCTTTCATATAGAGAACGTGCCCCGAAGATAAAGTTTTGGGGCATGGTGCAAAGTTAATAAATTACCAAATTTCGCTGCCAATAATCATAGGGAGTGTTACACCCGCCACAAGTGCAGATACTATAAGTATCCAGTCGCGCTTTTGTACGCGCAAAAATTCCTGGCAAATAAAGGCTATAAGGAGGGTGGCAAGCACCACAATAAGCTGTGCGCACTCTATGCCCAGGGCAAACTCCAGCAGGGGCGCGAGCTTAGAATCTTCATTGCCCATTATGAGTATTTTGAAGTCTTTGCCAAAGGCCAGCCCGTGTATTATGCCAAAAAACAGGGTGGTCATGGCTAAAAAATTAATGTTGCCGCCTTTAGCCGCTGCCTTTTTTCCGGCAGAAAATATATTAAAAAGCGCGGTGAGCAGTATGGTTACCGGGATAAGGAATTCTACAAATGCTGCTTTGAAGGTTAGTACTCCGTACACCGACAGCATGAGCGACGCCGTGTGGCCCACCGTAAAAAGGGTAGCTAATACCAGTACGTTGCGCCAGTCCTTAAAAATATAAGGCACGGTGAGTACCAGCAGAAACAATACATGGTCATACCCATTAAAATTTAGCACATGGTGCAGGCCTATGTTAAAATACAACCAAAAATCGGTCATGGCATTGTTTTGGTTAAAAAAACTGTAAACTTACAGCTTTTTTATAATCTATAAACGTGCCGCAATAGCTTATACTTGTGTATTGTAGTGTTAAAATGTTCTCTAAAAATTATTAATAACATAAATATAAAATTATCTTTGCGGCAAAATAGAAGAATAGTTATGTCGATTTCAGATTTATTTGATAGTGGATTTAAAGAGAGAAACCAGGGCCATTTTGCCTCAATAGTGCGTGTAGCCATGGAAAATGGCCACCTGAGCGAAGAGGAGCGCCTGTTTTTAGACAAGCTTGCCAAAAGGCTAGAAATTAGCACCAGCGAATATGCTGAAATAATGGCCAACCCTTTTAAATATCCTATAAACCCGCCACACCTGTATGTGCAGAGGCTGGAAAGGCTGTATGACCTGAGCCGCATGGTATATGCCGACCATATACTTGGGCCTAAGCAAAAAGAGATACTTACACGATTTTCGCTTGCGCTGGGCTTTACCCCGGGCAACGTGCATTATATTGTAGATAAGGCATTATCACTACTGGTAATGGATGTAGATTCCGACACCTTTGTGTATGAAATGCAGCACATGAATAAATAAAATGAAAGCCCTCTGGAAACAGAGGGCTTTTTTTATGATGCAAACTTTGCTATTTCGAATAATAGGAATCTTAAAGATTCTTATAATATGCTGCTTGTTGTTAACTTACGAAGCTGGCTCAGCAGCTAAGCGTCTCAGTAGCTTCTTTGTGACTTTCAAACTTTCAAACTTTATGACTTTTGACTCAAACTCATAAACTCCTCTGCCTTTACCACCATGTTGTAGCTGCCGCAAAAGAAGGGTACGCGCTGGTGCAACTCTGTGGGCTTTATCTCCATAATGCGGCCAAAGCCGTCGCTGGCCTTGCCGCCGGCCTGCTCGGCAATAAATGCCATAGGGTTGCACTCATACAAAAGCCTTAATTTGCCTTTAGGAGCTTTTGTACTGGTAGGATACAGGTATATGCCACCCTTTATCATATTCCGGTGGATATCTGCCACAAGGCTGCCGATGTAGCGGCTGGTATACGGGCGGTTTTCTTCTTCGCGCTGGCAATATTTAAGGTAATCTTTAACCCCCTGCGGAAAATGTACATAGTTGCCCTCGTTTATAGAGTATATGTTGCCGTCTTTTGGGAACTGCATATTAGGGTGGCTGAGGTAAAATGTGCCAATTGCGGGGTTAAGTGTAAAGCCGTTTACACCGTGCCCTGTGGTATATACCAGCATAGTGCTGGTGCCATATATAACATAGCCGGCTGCCACCTGGGCATCTCCGGGCTGTAAAAAATCTTCTAACGTTACCGGTGTGCCCACGGGTGTAATGCGCCTGTAAATGCTAAATATAGTACCTACAGATACATTTACATCTATATTGCTGGAACCATCAAGCGGGTCAATCAGCACCACATATTTATTATTGTGGCACTCATCGCGGCCCTGTATGGTAATGTAGTCGTCATTCTCTTCGCTGGCAATACCGCATACAATTTCACGGTTAATAAGTGTTTGTATAAAAACCTCATTAGCATACACATCCAGCTTTTGCTGGTCTTCGCCCTGAATGTTCTGCTCGCCAAAAGCGCCCACAATATCTACCAGGCCGGCCTGATTTACTTTGTAGTTTACCACCTTTGCTGCCAAGCGGATGGAGTTGATAAGGCGGGAAAGCTCGCCCGATGAATATTTAAAGTCTTCCTGCTTTTCAATGATGAACTCACCTAATGTTTTGTTTCTTTCTTCCATTACGAAATCGTTATAGTTTGGGTATGCACAAATATCTGAATTTTTGTGATATGAAAAGAATTAAATAATTAGCAATATTTTTGAGTGTATTTTTGCGCCAAATTTTAACTATGCTTATCCGAAGAGGAGAAAGGGGCGATATGCCCGCCGTGCTGGAACTTATTAAAGAACTGGCCGTTTTTGAGAAGGAGCCCGATGCCGTTGTGGTAACCGCCGATGACCTGCTGCGCGATGGCTTTGGCGTAAGCCCCTTGTTTGAAACCTTTGTGGCAGAGCACAACGGGGTAATTGTGGGCATGGCGCTGTTTTATTACCGCTACAGCACCTGGAAAGGAAAGACCATACACCTGGAAGACCTTATTGTTACACAGGCTGCGCGTGGCACCGGTGCCGGCAGCGCGCTGTACAGGGCTGTGATACACCAGGCAATAAAAGAAGGCCTGCGCCGTGTAGAGTGGGCAGTGCTGGACTGGAACACGCCAGCAATTGAATTTTATGAGCGCAGTGGCGCACGTATTTTAAGCACCTGGCGCACCGTGCATATGGACGAGGCCGGCATGACAAAATTTACTATTGACTTATAAGACATACGACAGATACCTATGAAAGTATTCAAATTTGGAGGCGCTTCGGTTAAGGATGCCGAGGGAATTAAGAATGTATTTGATGTGCTGCAAAAAGTAGGGCATGAAGATGTGCTGCTTGTAATTAGTGCTATGGGTAAAACCACAAATGCCCTTGAGGTGGTAATAAAGAACTATTTTGAAAAATCGTCAGGGCTGCAATCGAGCGTTCAGGAAGTGCGCAAGTACCACAACCAGATTTTGCTGGAGCTTTTTGACGACGAAAATAATGATGCATTTGCCGCCGTGGGCAAGATATTTAGCGACCTTGAGGTGTTTTTAAAGAATACCAAGTCGCCCAATTATAACTATGTTTATGACCAGGTGGTAAGCCTGGGCGAAGTACTGTCTACCACTATTGTGAGCCACTATTTTAATTTTGTGGGCCTTAAAAACACGTGGGTAGATGTGCGCGAGCTCATAAAGACCGATAATACATACCGTGATGCCGTGGTAGACTGGGAGGTAACGCAAACAAACATCTCTAAAAATATAAAGAAAAAGCACCTGAATATTAGCCAGGGCTTTTTGGGCAGCGACGAGAACAACTTTACAACCACGCTGGGCCGTGAGGGATCGGACTATACAGCGGCGATATTTGCCTACTGCCTTGGTGCTGAAAGCGTTACTATTTGGAAAGATGTGCCGGGCGTGCTTAATGCCGACCCAAGATATTTTGAAAATGCCACACTACTGAACCAGATAAGTTATCGCGAAGCTATAGAGCTGGCATTTTACGGGGCTACGGTTATCCACCCAAAAACGTTGCAGCCACTTCAAAAAAAGGAAATTCCGCTGTATGTAAAATCGTTTATAAACCCATTGCTGCCGGGTACAAGTGTGAGTAAGGGTGCCGATTTAGAGCCGCAAACCAGCTGCTTTATCGTAAAGAAAAACCAGTTGCTGATATCATTGTCGTCGCTTGATTTTTCGTTTATTATGGAAGAGAATATCAGCGAGATATTTTTGCTGCTGCACAAATACAGGATGAAGGTATCGCTTATACAAAACTCGGCCATCAGCTTCTCGATTTGCGTGGATGATAAATTTGGCCATTTTGCCGAGCTTAAAGCAGTGCTGAGCAAAAAGTTTAAGGTAACGTATAACGATAATGTATCGTTGTACACCATCCGCCATTTTAATGAGAAATCGGCCGATGCCGTGGCTAAAAATAAAGAGGTGCTGGTGCGCCAGGTAAGCCGTGAAACGATGCAGATTGTTACTAAAGAGGCTAAGGCGTAAATTTCATATAAACAACAACTACCTAAAAATCCGCAGCAATATTTTGCTGCGGATTTTTTATATTTTTAAAATGTAAATTTTTTAAAATCCCGTCTTTCAACGTCGATCCGTTTTCACGATAACGGAACGCTAAACTCCCAGCCCGAATGCCGGGCTCGTAAGCGTTTAAACCCCTTTGTTTACAGCTGTTTCCGCATAAAATTGCTCTTCACTCATAATTATAATTAATTGTAAATCAATAATGTACGTTTTTAACATTGCTTTAACGTCGTCTTTATACGTTGTTAAAAACTATGCCTAATTGTGGATAACTATGTGTTTGAATTTTTAATGTAAATGCCAACCTTTGTAATCGGCCCAATCGACCGGGTTCAAATTTCTTAACTCAATAAACGTCAAAACAATATGTCTGCTATAGAGCCTATACTTCAGGAGAACAAAAACCGCTTTGTGATTTTTCCCATCAAACACCACGACATTTGGGATTGGTACAAAAAAATGGAAGCGAGTTTCTGGACGGCTGAAGAAATAGACCTGCACCAGGATCTTAGTGACTGGAACACCAAACTTAGCGAAGACGAAAAATACTTTATTAAGCACATCCTGGCATTCTTTGCAGCATCTGATGGTATTGTGAATGAAAACCTGGCCGAAAACTTTGTAAACGAAGTGCAGTATGCCGAGGCTAAATTCTTTTATGGTTTTCAGATCATGATGGAAAACATACACAGCGAAACCTATTCTTTGCTTATAGATACGTATGTAAAAGACGAAACTGAAAAAGACCAGCTTTTCCGTGCGCTTGATGTGTTTCCTGCTATTAAAAAGAAGGCTGACTGGGCGCTTAAATGGATAGAAAGCGACTCTTTTGCTGAAAGGCTTATTGCTTTTGCAGCGGTAGAGGGTATCTTTTTTAGCGGTGCATTCTGCTCTATATTCTGGCTTAAAAAACGCGGCCTTATGCCGGGCCTAACCTTTTCTAACGAGCTTATAAGCCGTGATGAGGGCGTACACTGCGACTTTGCCGTGCACCTGCACAACCACCACCTGGTTAACAAAGTGCCTAAAGACCGTATCAAGGAAATTATTATTGACGCGCTTACCATAGAGCGTGAGTTTATAACCGAGTCATTACCGGTAAGCCTTATAGGTATGAATGCTGTGCTGATGACCCAGTACCTGGAGTTTGTAACCGACAGGCTTTTAGTAGAGCTGGGTTGCGAAAGGCAGTATAACGTGGGCAACCCGTTTGACTTTATGGACATGATATCGCTGCAGGGAAAGACTAACTTTTTTGAAAAAAGGGTGTCTGAGTACCAAAAAGCAGGTGTTATCAACAATGGCGAAGATTCGCAAAAAATTAGCTTTGACGCCGATTTTTAATAAATAGATACCAATAGATACCAACTGATTAATTATATACTTAGGGGCGTTCTCAAGATGCCTCCTAATGTTCTAACCCATAAATTGTAGCCTTATGTTTGTAGTAAAAAGAGATGGAAAGAGAGAGCCGGTAATGTTTGATAAAATTACCGACAGAGTAAGGAAGTTATGCTATGAGCTTAATGAACTGGTAGATCCGGTTAAAGTAGCCATGCGCGTTATTGAAGGATTATATGATGGCGTTACCACATCTGAACTGGATAACCTTGCGGCAGAAACCGCTGCAAGTATGACTATTACACACCCTGATTATGCGCAGCTGGCTGCCCGCATTGCGGTAAGCAACCTGCATAAAAATACCAAGAAATCGTTTAGCGAAACGATGCATGATATGTATCATTATGTAAACCCCAGGACAGGCCAGGAGTCTCCGCTGCTGTCTGATGAGGTATATGATGCTATTATGGCTAATTCAGAAAAACTGGATTCTACCATTATATACAACCGCGATTTTAACTACGATTACTTTGGGTTTAAAACCCTTGAACGTTCTTACCTTTTAAAAATAAACGGACAGATAGTAGAGCGCCCGCAGCATATGCTTATGCGTGTATCTGTAGGTATCCACTTAAATGATATTGAGTCGGCCATAGAAACGTATGAGCTGATGAGTAAAAAATTCTTTACACACGCAACACCTACCTTGTTTAACTCGGGTACGCCCAAGCCGCAAATGTCTTCGTGCTTTTTGCTTTCTATGAAAGATGACAGTATCGACGGTATTTATGATACGCTTCGCAGCACTGCAAAAATATCTCAGTCGGCCGGCGGTATAGGCTTGTCTATACACAACGTCAGGGCCACAGGCTCTTACATTCGAGGTACAAACGGTACCAGCAACGGTATTGTGCCCATGCTAAGGGTGTTTAATGATACGGCCCGTTATGTAGACCAGGGCGGTGGCAAGCGCAAAGGCAGCTTTGCGGTATATATTGAGCCATGGCATGCCGACATCTTTGATTTTCTTGACCTTAGAAAAAATACCGGTAAAGAAGAGATGCGCACGCGCGACCTTTTCCTGGCCATGTGGATCCCCGATTTATTCATGAAACGCGTGCAGGAAGACAGCACCTGGACACTTATGTGCCCTAACGAGTGCCCTAACCTGTACAACGTGCACAGCGAAGAGTTTGATGCATTATACCTAAGCTATGAAGCTGCTAACAAAGGCCGTAAAACGGTTAAAGCGCGCGAGCTTTGGGAAAAAATACTGGAAAGCCAGATTGAAACCGGCTTACCTTACATGCTGTATAAAGATGCGGCCAACAGGAAATCGAACCAGAAGAACCTGGGTACCATACGCTCTTCAAACCTTTGTACAGAGATTATGGAGTACACCAGCGCCGATGAGATTGCGGTGTGTAACCTTGCCTCTATATCATTACCAATGTTTGTAGAGAACGGTAAATTTAACCACGACTTTTTATATAACGTAACCAAACGTGTAACGCGCAACCTTAATAAGGTTATAGACAGGAATTACTATCCTGTTATAGAGGCAGAAAACTCTAACATGCGCCACCGCCCGGTAGGGTTAGGCGTGCAGGGGCTTGCCGATGCTTTTATACTTATGCGCCTGCCGTTTACAAGTGATGAGGCTAAAAAACTGAACCAGGAGATATTTGAAACTATTTATTTTGCTGCCGTAACCGCATCTATGGAAGAGGCTAAGGTAGAAGGGCCATACTCTTCATTTGCAGGTTCGCCTATATCTCAGGGTGAGTTTCAGTACAACCTTTGGGGCCTTAAAGACAGCGACCTTAGCGGCCGTTGGGATTGGGCTTCGCTTCGTAAAGAAGTTATGGAGCACGGTGTGCGCAACTCACTGCTTATGGCGCCAATGCCTACAGCATCTACATCTCAAATATTGGGTAACAATGAGGCCTTTGAGCCTTATACATCAAACATATACACACGCCGCGTGCTTTCGGGCGAGTTTATTGTGGTAAACAAGCACCTGCTGCAGGACCTTGTTAGCCTTGGCCTTTGGAATGAAAACCTTAAGCAGGAAGTAATGAGGGCTAACGGCTCTATACAGCACATAGATGTTATCCCTCAGGATATTAAAGACCTGTACAAAACCGTATGGGAGATGAGTATGAAAGATATTATAGACATGAGCCGCCAGCGTGGTTATTTTGTAGACCAAAGCCAGTCGCTTAACCTGTTTATGGAAAACGCATCATACTCTAAACTTACTTCTATGCACTTTTATGCATGGCAAAGCGGCCTGAAAACAGGCATGTACTACCTGCGCACAAAAAGCGCGGTTGATGCTATTAAATTTACGCTTAACAACGATAAGAAGGCTGAGCCGGTTGCCCAGGTTGCAACAGCTACTGCCGTTGCAGCTAAAACAGCTCCGGTAGCGGTAGAGGTATCTGCCGTAGAGCTTACCGAGTTCCAGGCAATGATTGAGCGCAGCCGCAGTGCTGAGCCTGATGATTGCGAAATGTGCGGTTCTTAATTACATTTTATATAGGTAAAGACGGGGGAGCATTTTGTGCTCCCTTTCTTTTTTATATATTTATGGCAAAATTAATCCTCACTATAAATATGGAAATAACCTACGATCTAAGGGCCAGTGCGTGGCGCAGGCTGGCAAACTATTTAATTGATTACCTGATACAAATAGCCCTTGTGTTTTGCGTGGGCCTGGTAGCGGGTGCCCTGTACCGGTTTTTTGATATGGCCGGGCCCTATAACTATATTACTAACATGAACCGCATTGAAGAGTTTTTGCTTGGTGCTTTAGTAGGCTTTGGGTATTACTTTATTTTTGAAGCTGCTAATAGCCGCACGCTGGGCAAATATATAACGGGTACAAAAGTGGTTACATGGCATGGAGAAAAGCCCACCGTGGGCAGGATTGCCAAGCGCACCCTGTGCCGCCTTATCCCCCTTGAAATATTTTCGTTTTTAGCCGAGAGGCCGCTGGGCTGGCATGACAGCATTAGCGATACCGTAGTGGTAGATGTAAAACGATATGAGGAAGAACTGGCTTTAAAAAACTCATTTGAAGAGATAGGCGCCGTGGCAGAATAAGCCCGTGCGTATAATTATATGGAAAAACTATTACCCATTACTGCCGACATGATTGCGCCGCCTAACAAGCGCTTTGCAAATTTTGTTATTGATTCTATTATTTTTAACCTGCTGGCGCTGGGTATAAGCGCCCTGGGCAATTACCTATATGACGTGTATGGCGTAGAGGCACTGCTTGTGGGTCCGCCGGCTATTGGTAACTATAAATACTCATTGCTGCAAACGCTTGTGGGCATAGTGTATTATGGCCTTTTTGAGTCGTTAACGCAGCGCACGCCCGGCAAGTATATAACCAGTACCAAAGTGGTGCTTAGAGATGGTACAAAGCCCGCAGACGGCACCATACTGCTGCGCACATTATGCCGGCAGATACCGTTTGAAATATTATCGTTTTTAGGGCGTTTCGGCATAGGCTGGCATGATACCCTGTCTAAAACACTGGTTGTAGATGTGTATAAGTATGAAAGAGCATTGAAAATGAAAACCGAAAGCAGGCAGGATAGTCAGGAAGAATTATAGCAGGAAAACAACAATAATATGCTTATAAATAAAACCCTTCTTGCCACGGGCAATAAACGCTTTGCAAACTATATTATAGATACCATTTTTTACTTTATAATATATTTTTTTATAAACATTACATCATTGTTGTCATGTAGATGGTTTAATCTGGAGGAGTCATTTTTTCATTTTAGCGACATATTTTCATTTAAATGGTTTGTGTTTTGGGTGTTTTTTTGGCAATTGTTGTATTTTCTGCAGGAATATAGTACCCAGCGAACTCTTGGTAAATATATAACAGGCACAAAAGTAGTCTTGGCAACAGGGCTAAAGCCGGGAGCGGAATTTATATTGGTAAGGACATTATGCCGCCTGATACCGTTAGAGGCTCTGTCCTTTGGGGAAATAGAAGTAGAGTTAGGCTATCATGACAGCATCTCTAAGACGTATGTGATTGATGTAAAAAAGTTTGAAACGGCACTGCTATTAAATAATGCATTTGACGAAATAGGAACGGTCGAGCAATAATAATGTAAATTAATTACAATATGCCTAATTGCTGGCTTGCGGGTAATGTCTGCAAATTTAATGAGGCCACAGCGCTCAAAGATTCGTTTAATGAAATTGGGGAACCAGAACAATAGATTATGGAGGGCTTTATAGAAATTGACCATGAGGTTATGGCCGGAAAAGGGGCGAGGCTGCTCAACCTGTTTATAGACGGTATTATTTGCACTACCCTTACCGGAGTAGTATACCTTATTATGCTGTTGCTGTATAAATTTGCCGATATGCAGGGGCTCATGCTGTGGTATATGGAAATGGGTGCTTTTACGAAGCTGGTTATTTCGGCGGGGGTTACTACGTTTTACTACCTGGTTTTTGAAACCTTTACCGGGCGCACTCTGGGCAAGCTGGCTACAAATACCCGAGTGGTAGATGCACTGGGCAACCGTCCGCAGGCAAAGGCTATACTGATACGTACGCTGGTTAGGCTAATGCCTCTTGAGGCTTTTACCTTTATAGGCGAGTTTGCTATAGGCCTGCACGATAGTGCCAGTAAAACCTACGTTATAGATACACACAAATACAACCGCGCAATGCACCTTAAAAAGGCGTATGATGCACTGGGTGTTGAAAATGACCCAGCGCATGTTTGATAATTAAGACCGCCTAAAGGCAATTATATAAAAGGGCAATAATGCCACGCATAAAAAAATAAAAATTACCATGTCAAAAGATACAAAAGGGGTATATTCAGGGCTAATAGAAAAAGATGCAGACGGTAACTACTTTTGCGGCGAATATTTACTGGATTACCAAATGGTAGCAGCCAGTTTTAAAGAGGGCGATAAGATAACCATCAAATCCATCATAGAAAACCCAAGCGACAAGAGCTTTGAAAAGTACCCTAAAAAATCAAGGAATTTCTTTTTGTTTAACCTCAAGAAATAAGGCCTGGCCTAACAACTAAAAATCTGCAATCAAAATGATGCAATGGCAACAGCTTCTGTCTTTAAAAAAGCAGGGCGATACAAGCAAGCGCCTGCGCCGTGAGCAGGATGATACCCGCCTGGGCTTTGAGGTAGATTATGACCGTATTATATTTTCGTCAGGTTTTAGGAGCCTGCAGGATAAAACGCAGGTTATACCGCTTAGCAAGACTGATTTTGTACATACACGCCTTACGCACAGCCTTGAGGTAAGTGTGGTGGGCAGGAGCCTGGGCAGGCTTGTGGGTAAAAAAATTATAGAAAAGCACCCGTACCTGGCTGAGGTACATGGTTTTCATATGAACGATTTTGGCGCTATTGTAGCTGCGGCTGCACTGGCGCACGATATAGGCAACCCGCCCTTTGGGCACAGTGGCGAAAAGGCTATTGGCGAATATTTTAAAACCGGGAGGGGCAAGATGTATAAAGAGCTGCTTGCTCCAAAAGAGTGGCAGGACCTTGTAGATTTTGAGGGTAATGCTAACGGCTTTAACCTGCTAACGGCTTCGCGACCGGGCATAGAGGGCGGCCTGCGCATTAGCTATGCCACGCTCGGTGCATTTATGAAATATCCTAAAGAGTCTTTGCCTAAAAAGCCCACGCCTAATATTGCCGATAAGAAATACGGTTTCTTTCAGTGCGATGCTGCATTTTTTAAAGATGTGGCTCAGGACCTGGGTCTTATACCCAATAAAACCGGCAATGATATAGGTTTTGAACGCCATCCGCTGGCTTATCTGGTAGAGGCCGCAGATGATATTTGCTACACCATAATTGATTTTGAAGACGGTATTAATTTAGGCCTCATATCTGAAGATTATGCTTTAGAATACCTTATAAAGCTGGTTAAGGACAATGTGGGGGTAGAAAAATACAAAAACCTTACTACTAAAGAAGATCGTATAAGCTACCTGCGTGCTCTTGCTATAGGCACGCTGATTAATGATGCGGTAAATACCTTTTTAGAAAATGAAGAGGCCATACTGGCCGGTAAGTACCCATACGCGCTGACCGACAGGGGGAGCTATACAGCACAGATGAACGACATTATTAACATCAGCATTAAAAATATATACCAGAGCCGCGAGGTGGTAGAAAAAGAGGTTATAGGCTACCGTATTATCAATACGCTGCTGGATACCTTTTGCACGGCTTACAACAATAAATTTGACGGTAATGAGAGCAATTATGATAAGCTTATACTGAAATTGCTGCCCGAGAAATTTGTTACCGAAAAAATGGCCCTGTATGACCGCCTGCTGCACATTTGCCACTTTGTAAGCACCCTTACCGATGGTAAAGCGCTGCTGTTGTATAATACCATTACAGGAAAGCAGATTTAGGATTTAAAGTTTACAGTTTGGTGCGCAATGCACAAAAAAATATCCCTTTACAAACGTGTAAAGGGGATATTTTTATTTAGCCGTAAATGTTTTTACTCTTCATACTCATCATAATACATGTCTTCATAATCTCCGTACCTGTTGTTGCGCTTGCCAAAGGTGGCCCTTTGCCTGCCCTTGTTAATAGTAGAATCTATAATGATCTTCTTGTAATTTTCAAACTCGCTGTCGTCGGTAAGGCGTTTTGTGCCTGCATCGCTATACGCGAGCGGATTTATTTTGTTGCCATTGTTTACAAATACGATAGATACAAGCCTGTCCATGCTTTGGCCATAACCATAATAGTCGTTATTATTCTTTTCTTTTTTCTCGATGTTTTTAAGCTTGTAGAAGTAAAAGGTTATGTTGGTTTTTTCGTCATATTGTACCACTTTCTTTTCAAGCAGTATAATAGAGTCTGTTTTTGTGTCAACCTCTTCAATGTCTATTAGGGCCGATTCTGCAATTTCGTCATCACTAAAGTCTTTAAGCAGCCCGGTTTCTTTTTGTTCTACCAGCATCTTAAGTACGTTAAAACGTGTTTTGTTGTTGGCCAAAAGGCTTTTTAGCTTTTCTTCATCGGCGTTACCATTCTTAATTTCAAGGCGGGCCAGTTTGAGGTTGGTTTCCTGAATATCAAGTAATGTGATGGCGCTGAATATTTTTTGCACGTCTTTTTCTTTACGGAAAGGGTACAGCAAATCCATATACATGGCAAGGTCTCCGGCACTTTCTACATTGTCATTGTACCTGTACTCGTTTTCATCCTGCATTTCCTGCTCGGCCTTACGGCTTTTTGCACGTTTAATTTCAAGGCGTGCATTAGTAAGCAGCATTTTTTTGTACGCTTTAAGCTTTTTAGGCTTGATGGCATCGTCTTTTATAAGATCGGCAGAAAACTCTATAACGGCATCATGATACTCTGGTATGCTATAATACTGCATAATATCCGGGAAAAGCACAGCGCTGTTTTTGGTGTCATAACCAAAGTTGGCAAACAGTCCGTTAACATCATACCTGCTGTCACTTATGGGAAGGTCATACTCCATAAGTTCCAGTATTTTTTTGTAGCCTTCTTTCGATTTGAATTCAGTCAGGGCCTCAAGTACCGCAAACTGAATGGTGGCATTGGTGTTTTCCTGTTTGTACTGTTTTTCGAAAAACGGTATAGAAGCCTGGTCTTTCATTTCGCCCAGTTTTTCATACAGCTCGATAAGCGCATGCGTTTCTTCTTTTTTAAAGTCGAAGTCTTCAATAAAGCCTTCTAACGCCTGGCGGTCTTCTTTTGTAAGCTCTAACTGTGCTATAGACGCCAGTGTGCTGCTGCGGATGCTGTCGTGCTCGCTGCGGGCATCTTCCATAAACAGCTTAAAGCGATCTGCAGGCAGGTCTTGGGTGTCAGGGTCTTCCAGTAGTGTAAAAGAAGTAAACAGTTTTTCGAGTGCAGGGTCATCACCTTTATAGTCTTTATCTACCACTGTGTTTATGATATAGGTAGTGCCGTTGCGGTGCAGTGCCCTTATTTTTATGCCCTGCGTGCTTTTATCGCTTACGCAGGTGGCTGTAAACTGGTAGTAATTACCTTCTTTTACATACTCCTGCTTTTCGTTTATAAGCGATAGTTTTGCTTTTTTAGGCTTTACATACTTGTTCCAAAGCGATCCGCTCATGGCGCTGTAGTTGCCATACCCCACGGCGGCAACCGTATCTACCATCACCATAGCGGCATCAAAATCAGGTTCTTTGGTGTCTTCTTCTTCAAGAATGTATTTTTTAAAGTTGTTCCAGATGGTATCTATGCTTTTGATGCTGTGGTGCCTGTGGAACTTATGAAAATATACATCTACTACCTGGCCTGATGGCATGGTAAACTGCCTGTTGCCATATTTTTCTTTAAACACATTTTCATCGTCATCATACTCTTCATAATCATAATAATTTGCCTTTGCAGGTTCAAAATCAAGCTTTTCGTTAGCTACACGCGGAATTTCAACGCTGTAAAGCGCCGTAGTATCTTTGTATACTTTATAATTACTGTCCTGCTTTACAGGTGTAAAGGCAAATGAATTAAAGAATTTTGACGATGAAGCATCTGTAGCGCCTATGGTGCCCAAAAGATAATACTTGGCTCCTTTTATAACTGATTTAAGGCTTACTGTTTTTTGGGCAAGCGATGCTTTTGATGTGTATGATGATGGTGTAGCAGCCACTTTTTGCTGTGTGCTGTCTATACCCAATTGCGTATAATACTCAAAGTGCATGCGCTCCAGCTCAAACTGGGTATCTTCCAGCGATTCATTATCGGTAAGGGTGCGCTCCAGTACAAAGTAATTTGCTTTTTCTGACGCATCATAACCGTAAAATTCTACGTCTTCCACAATCCTGCCTTTAGATTTTTCGCCATATATGGCGCTGTAGCCCGGCATGCTTACCTTAAAGCCACCACGCACCGGTGTAAGGTCTGTCCAGTTATTGGCGGTAAGCTTTATTTTAAGGTTGTTAAACACATCGTTCTCAAACTGGCGCACGTAATTTTTTTCGCCGGCCATGCTTACCATAATTACCTCAAGCGGGGTAACGTAATATTTATAGCGGTGGTCGTTGCCGGTTTTTGTTATGCTCTTAATATCATAAACGGTACAGCCGTTAACGGTAGACACTTTTTTCTCGATTATCTTTCCGGGAATGTTTTCGTAAAAGAGGCTGTCGAGCGCCAGGTGGTCAAACGGTTTGTTGTCTTTATTAAGGTAGTCTTTAAGCAACAGGCGCTTTACATTTATGTAGCCACCGTTTGCCAGG
>Ga0265780_10004733_pt1 | contig 17437 bp, 17 predicted proteins | sample P1T30metagenome_FD_192432 | JGI IMG/M metagenome (GOLD analysis project Ga0265780, IMG submission 192432) | Plant litter microbial communities from East Loma Ridge, Irvine, California - P1 T30 | ecosystem: Environmental > Terrestrial > Plant litter > Unclassified | place: USA: California...
GTACGTCAGCCACCAGCTTGACGGTGGCAGCGGCCGTTGGCGCAAATTCCTTGGCGCACACGACGTCGACCGGAATCGGCACTTGCGCGCCGCGCGCGGCCATCTTGTCGATAATGGCTTTGGCTTCGTTCACCAGGTCGTTTTCAACCAGCGACTTGCCGATGTTCAAGCCGACGGCCTTCATGAACGTGTTGGCGATGCCGCCGCCGACAATCAGGTTGTCGACCTTGTCGGCCAGGCTTTGCAGGATGGTGAGCTTGCTCGAGACTTTCGAGCCGGCGACGATCGCCAGCAGCGGGCGCTGCGGCTGGCCGAGGGCCTTGCCCAGCGCGTCGAGTTCGGCGGCCAGCAGCGGACCTGCGGCGACGATTGGTGCAAACTTGGCGATGCCGTGCGTGGTGGCTTCGGCGCGGTGCGCGGTGCCGAACGCGTCGTTGACGTATACATCGCACAGCTTGGCCATTTTCTGGGCCAGTTCGTCGTTGTTTTTCTTTTCGCCCGCGTTCACGCGGCAGTTTTCCAGCAGCACGACCGAACCCGGCGCGACATCGACGCCGTCGACCCAGTTCTGCTTGAGTTCGACTGGCTGGCCGAGCAGCTCGGACAGGCGCGCGGCGACCGGCGCCAGGCTGTCTTCCGGCTTGAACGCGCCTTCGGTCGGCCGACCGAGGTGCGACGTCACCATCACTGCCGCGCCCGCCTTGATGGCGGCCTGGATCGCCGGCACCGAAGCGCGAATGCGCGTGTCTTCGGTGATATTGCCAGCGTCATCTTGTGGCACATTCAGGTCGGCGCGAATGAAGACGCGCTTGCCCTGCAGGGCGTTCTGATCGATCAGGTCTTGCAAACGGGTGAAACGGCGGGAAGCGTCCATTGGTCAGCGTGGCAATAGTGAAAAAACGTCATTGTACATTAGGCTGCGGCGCCAAAAACGTGCAGGACGCGCAGGAGGGTGAACACAAGCATGCCGAATAAAATCGTCAGCAGCATGTTACGGCGCCACACATAGAACGCAAACGCGGCCAGCCCCGCCAGCAGCTTCGGATTGGCCAGCGTGAACTGCAGCCCGCCCTGCGGATCGATCAGAAAATCGGGCCCGATGATGGCTGCCAGCGCGCAGGCCGGCGCATAGCGCAGCATTTCCTGCACCCGTGGCGGAATCGATACGCGGTGGCCGATCAGCCAGAACGAACTGCGCGTGGCGGCCGTGGCCACGCACAGCACGCCAATCACGACCCAGATTTCCCAATCAGCCACGGCGCGCCTTTATTTTGTCCATTGTTTCTTCGATGACCATCGCCGTCACCATCCCGACCAGCACCGCCAGCAGCAAGCCCAGCTTGTAAGGCAACTCGTAGGCCAGCACAGAGACGGTGCCTGCCACCAGCACGCCGCACAAGGCGGCGCGGTTGATCATCAACGGCACCATGATGCAGAGGATGGCCAGCGTGCCGGCAAAGCCCAGGCCCCACTCGGCCGGCACGGTGCTGCCCAGGAACACACCGATGACCGAGCCAATCTGCCAGGCGCCCCAGTTCGGGAACATCAAGCCCTTCAGGTACGACAGCTTGCCCACGGCCGGCGTCGGGCTCGGATATTTCTGCAAGAACAAGGCCACGGAAATATCGCCCGAGATATAGCCAAGATACAGGCGCTGACGCCACGGCAAGTGGGCAAAGTGCGGCGCGAGCAGCGCGGAAAAGATCACGAAGCGCAGATTGACGACCAGCGCCGTGGCGAAGATGACCCAGATCGGCGCCTGCGCGGCGATCAGCGGCAACGACGCCAGTTGCGCCGAACCGGCAAACACCAGCAGCGTCATGCCCAGCGCCTGGGGTACGGACAAGCCACTCTTGACCATGGCGATGCCCACCACCAGGCCCCAGGCGGCAATGCCGAACAGCGTCGGCAGGCCGGTCTTGAATCCGTCGCGAAACGCGTCGCGATCGGGCGCGTCGCCAATCGTGACCGGCAGCTGGCCAGCCGGCTCGCCCGCGTTCACGGACATGGAAGTGTGGCGTTCATGCAACTTGCCGACGGCGAAATGACGGCTGGGACGACAGCGGCGGGCTGGAAACAGAGGGGCATGAAACGCATGGAATGGGTCGTGGCCTCTTGCGAAAGGGCACTTGGGCTCAATATGTTGAGCGCATTATTTTACGGTCATTTCGACAATAGAGCGAATCCGTTAGAATCCTGTCTTTGCCCACCTGCCAGACGGAGACACCAGATGACCCAAAAGACGATGCCAATCGTGGAACTCACGGCGAAAGACTTGCCGGCGCACTGCCCGAACCCGGCCATGCCGCTGTGGTCGTCGCACCCACGCGTGTTCCTCGATTTCGACCACCACGGCGAGGCGAAGTGCCCATACTGCGGTACCGGCTACCGCCTGGCGCCAGGCACGGTGCTCAAGAACCACTGATCTTTCGGGGCGTACGCGACTGCGCGCGCCCTCTCCTCACTTCTTCATGCCTTACCGCGCACCACGCTGGCTGCCTGGCGGCCATCTCCAGACCATCTACCCGGCGACCTGCATCGCCAAGCCGCCCGTTGCCTACCGCCGCGAGCGCTGGACGAGTGCGGACGGCGACTTCGTCGACCTTGATTTTGTCGATGGCCAGCCGGGCCAGCCGCTGGTGGTGCTGTTTCACGGGCTGGAAGGCTCGTCCGACAGCCATTACGCACGGGCGCTGATGGCGGCCTTGGCCGCGCGCGGCTGGTCTGGCGTGGTGCCGCATTTTCGCGGCTGCTCGGGCGAGCCGAATCTGGCGCCCCGCTTCTATCATTCGGGCGACGCGGCGGAAGTCGAATGGATCGTGCGCTCGCTGCGCGCCCGCCATGCCGGGGTGTTCTACGCGGCCGGCGTCTCGCTGGGCGGCAACGCACTGCTGCGCTGGCTGGGCGAATCGGGCCATGGCGCATCGATCGTCGATGCGGCGTGCGCGGTCTCGGCCCCGCTCGACCTGGCGCGCGGCGGCGCGGCGCTGTCGTCGGGCTTCAATATGATCTATACCCGGATGTTCCTGCAGACACTGAAGCCCAAGTGCCTGGCCAAGCTCGATCAGTTTCCGGGCCTGTTCGACCGCGCCGCGCTGCTCGCCGCGCGCGACCTGTATGCGTTCGACAATGTGGTGACCGCGCCGCTGCACGGCTACCGCGACACCGACGACTACTGGCACCGCGCCAGCGCGCGCCACGTGCTGGACGCCATCACCGTGCCCACGCTGGTGCTCAATGCACGCAACGATCCGTTCCTGCCGGGGATGTACCTGCCGGCGACGGCATCGGCTGCGGTGACACTCGAGTATCCGGCCACCGGCGGGCATGTGGGCTTTCCGACCGGACCGTTTCCGGGGCGGATCGACTGGCTGGCGCAGCGCATCCTGCAGCATTTCGATGGCGTGGCGGGCACGCGCGCGCTGACCGACGCCGAACTGTGCGATGCTGACTGACACTATGGACGATATCGTAAAACAGGCAATGGCCAAGTGGCCAAACGTACCGCACTGCTACGGCTGGCTCGCGCTCGATGCGCGCGGCCACTGGCGCATGCGCGACGAAGCGACCCAGCAGGCCGGCTTGCCCGGCGACCGGCTCGAAAACGAGAAACTGGTGGGGTTCATCAACCGCAATTACCTGCACGACGAGCGGGGCAACTGGTATTTCCAGAACGGCCCGCAGCGCGTGTACGTGAATCTGGAGGCGGCGCCGTTCATCGCACGTACCGATCCGCAGCAGGGTTTGCTATTGCAGACGGAGCAGGCGCTGACGGCTGTCGAGCACGTGTTTCTGAGCGATGCCGGCGCCGTGCTGTTCGTGGCCGGCGAGGTCGTGGCGCAGCTTGATGACCGCGACGTGGCGCAGGTGCTGGGCCAGTTTACGCTGGACGGCCGCAGCGCATCGGATGACGCCGTCATGGCATGGCTGGGCGGCGGTGCTGGCACGCTGGCGTTGCCGTGGCAGGGCAAGGTGTTGACCGTGGAACGGGTGGCGGACGCCGACTGGGCGCAGCGGTTCGGGTTCAACAGGATGCCGGCGCCCTGACCCTGGGCGTCAGTCGTCCTTTTCTTCCTTGTCCTTCTTTTGCTGCGCCTCGAGTTCGCGGGCGCGCGCGTCGATCACGGCCTGATCGTAGAACGATGCGTCGCGCGCCTTGCGCGCCAGCTCCAGCTGCGCCATCGCGGCCGGCGTCGCGCCGGCCAGCACATACGATTCGGCCAGCGCCATGTGCTGCAGCGCGATCTTGCCCTGCTTTGCGTAGGCCTTGGCCAACAGATCCTGCAGCTTGTATTCCTCGCGGTATTGCTGCGACTGGTCACGCAGAAAGCGCGTGGCCTCGTCGAGTTTGCCCGTGGCGATCATGGCGTCGGCGTACTGGTGCGCCAGCGAGCGCGACAGCGGGAAGCGCGCGTGCATCGTCTCGGCTTCCTTCACGGCCTCGGCCAGCACCGACGCCGGCTGGCCCGGCGCCATCTTGATCTCGATCGCCAGACCCGCGTACATGGTCGCGCCATCGCCGACATTCGACGCCACCGACAGCACGCCTTCGCGCGGTTTCATGGTTTCGCGTGATTTGTCGAGCCAGCTCTGCGCGTCGGCCAGGTTGCCTTGCTTGAGCGCCAGGTAGGCCAGGCCATACTGCGCGCCGGCCTGCTGATGGCGGTGCGTTTCCCTGAGCTGCGTGTTGAACGCGCTGCGCGTGTTGCGCTGGCCCTGCTCGCTTGGCTCCTGCAGCACGCGGATGCGCGCGCGCACCAGGTGAAAGTCGAGGCTGTCGACGCGCTGCTTCTTGGGCATTTCGCGGATGCGCGCCTGCATGTCGCTGATGCGCTCCTGGGTCAATGGGTGGCTGCTCAGGTTGCTCAAACCTGTCGGCAGTTCGCCATACAACTTTGACGCATTTTGCAGGCGCCGAAAAAACGCAACGATGCCGGTGGTGTCGTAGCCGCCCGCCTCCATGATCTGGAAGCCCACGCGGTCGGCCTCGCGCTCGGCGTCACGGCTGAAGTTGAGCTGGCGCTGGACCACCAGGCCCTGGCCGCCCATCAGCACGCCCATCGCCGCATCCGAGCCGGCCTTGGCGGCCAGCGCCGCCAGGATCATCGACGCCAGCGGCAGCAGGATATCCTGGCGCTGCTGGCCCAGCATGCGCGCAATGTGGCGCTGCGTGACGTGGCCGATCTCGTGCGCCACGACGCCGGCCAGTTCGGATTCGGTCTGGGCCGCGATGACCAGGCCCGAGTGCGCACCGATGAACCCGCCCGGCAGCGCGAACGCGTTCAGCGCCGCATCGCGCACGGCAAAGAAATGAAAATCGGCATTGGTCTCGCCGCGCGCGCCGGGCGCTGCAGCCACGAGGCCATTGCCAAAATTGTTCAGGTATTCGGAGATCGGTTCGTCGTCGAGGTAATCGCGGTCGCGCCGGATGTCGCGCATGATCTCTTCGCCAAGCTTGCGCTCGACGACCGGCGACAGATCGACCCGCGCGGTGTCGCCCAGCGTCGGCAGATGGATGTGATCGGCGCGCTTGAGCGGATCGGACTGGGCGGCCACGGCAAACGCTGCCGTCGTGCACAGGGCAACGGCGGTCAGGACGGGGCGCCAGCGGCGCACGGATGCTGGTCGGACGACAGATTTCACGGTGCTATCATAACCGTATCCGCATGCACCCTGCTGCTCCCAGAACACTTTGTTACCCAACGATACCAAGCCATTCATGACGCAATCCACCCCGACCGCAGACCATCTGACCCACTTCGACGCCACCGGCCAGGCCCATATGGTCGATGTCGGCGCCAAAGAGGACACGCACCGCATCGCGGTGGCCGCCGGCACCATCCGCATGCAGCCGGCCACGCTGGCCCTGATCACGTCGGGCAGCGCAAAAAAAGGGGACGTGATCGGCATCGCGCGCATCGCGGCGATCATGGCCTCCAAGCGCACGAGCGACCTGGTGCCGCTGTGTCACCCATTGCCGATCACGCGCGTGACGGTCGATTTCGAGATTGATGAGGCGGCCAACAGCGTCCATTGCCGGGCGCAGGTGGAAACCATTGGCAAGACCGGTGTCGAGATGGAAGCGCTCACTGCTGTGCAGGTGGGTTTACTGACCGTGTATGACATGTGCAAGGCGGTTGACCGCGGCATGGTCATGACCAACGTACGGGTGCTGGAAAAGCATGGCGGCAAGAGCGGGGATTGGACGGCGGCGGTGTAAGCCTTTGATCTTTCATGAAAAGACTTGTCTCCGACTCGCCGATAGCGCTATCTACCGCACAGCCGATTAGCAGCGCCAGCCCAGCCTAAAGCGAAGAAAACTGGTTCTTGTCCCACGCTTGTCCCAAAGGAAAGCGCATGGCATCAATTAGGCAACGATCAGGAACATGGCAAGCCCGCGTACGACGCAAGGGCTACCCAGACGAGGTAGCGTCGTTTAAGACCAAGACCGAAGCACAGGCATGGGCACGAAGCGTTGAGTCCACAATGGATCAAGGTTCGTACCAAAGTGCTCAGTCCGCGACGTACTTTAGACTGGAAATGCCGAATTTCCGCAGTACCTTCATCCGCGTGGTGTTCTGCTCTGGCGGGAACGGGTCGGCTTCGTTAGGAAATTCGTGCGCAACGATGCCAGTATCGTATCTGTCGGGTCAATCCTGCCCGTCGGATGTGGATGCAAAAGGTACTGCCTGTTGAGATTACCTTCGATCAGGTAGGACGTTTGGTACTTGAGCATGGCGAGCCTCGTCATTAGTTTCGGAATTCCAATGATGGGATAAAACAGTTGTTTTTGTGCATTTCCAAGTGCCAGTTCACATGTATTTTTACGCTGGCACCGCTCTTCTATCGCTGCAAAGGAAGGAGAAGACGCAGCCGTCACTGCCGCCCAGCGTGCCGAGCCCAGCACGCCCCGAGCATCCAACTCTGCGCTTACTCTACCGTAGTCAGGGTGCCTAGATAGAAGCCGCTTACCTCAGAAATTCGCCCCCTCCACTGAGGCACGCTTGTTGCCTGCCGGTGATACCCGATAGTGTAAATCTTGACGTTTCGAAGATGGATATACTGTGGAGGCACCTTATCTTCTCCTTCCGGCTGATTGAGATACTGCTTGTACGAAGTGATAAGATCGAAGAAAGCCTGCCCATTTTCAGTGTGAGTTCTGAAAGCATCCCGATACGCTGCCGCAAATTCGTCAAAGTAATCGTTTGCGGACATAATTTCACCAGACACGACCATCCCACTTAAGTGCAACGAAATCCCAGTCCCCACGCCCCACTCATTAGCGTAATCAACGAGTTGCTGCAAAAACCAGTCTGCTGCGGGCCTTTGAACTGGCACTGACTGGGTAGCCGCTTCCTGCACTTTTTCTACTTGCTCGCTCGCTTCAGACATCATCTTCTTTCGTTAGTTGATGGAACCTCAAGTATAACGTCCACCGGCGCTTTTCAGTAGGGGTAGGTGATGCCCACGGCTCCCGCGAGCGTCACTGCCGCAATGACAATCAAAAGCAGCTTGTGTGCCACTCCAAGCCCCGCCTCCCAAAGCTTCAGTTGTCGATAAATCTGTGATGGTCTTTTCATGGTTTCTTCGTAGTGGTTGTTGACGGGGTAGATTCTCGACCGGCTACGCCCCCGGTTCCTCTGGTGGGTTTTCCAGTCCTATTGTGCAACCTATTGTGGCCCCGACCTTGCCCAGTCCTGGCCCGCTGGCCTAGGTCACCAAAGGTATGCCACAGCACCTGCAAACAAGTCGATAAAACGTCTGCCTTAACCATTCCTCGCCCTCCCGTGATGCAGCAGCGAGCGCCGCCGACCCAAGAATTATGTCAGCAATTTTTCCTCCGATGAAGTTGGAAAGAGCGCCGCGAGGCGGTTTTTGTAGCCCATCTGCGGGCCTCCACCGGGGCTACGAGCCGGTCGAACAAATGCATGTTCTCGGTGATGAAGTCGTCCGCGTAGCGCAAGTTCATAGGGAGATTGCATGAGAGGTGCACACATGCAGTTTCGGGGCTTAGATGCAGTTTGACGAGTGTAGGTGCAGCGAGTTGCACAGTGAGATGTCGTCGCTGTGGGCTAACTCGTCCTAGAAGAACTGCACTTGGGCGCAGCGTTTGACGCCGATCTCGGCTCTTCGTTGGTACGGTTGGATTGTTCCGAGGTTCCGACACACGCACAGCCTAGCTCACATGGGTATGCCCAAGCGAGCCAAGCAAACTGAGCTATAAAAGTAGCTCAATAGGATTGAATGTATGTGAGCCAAGGCACATTATTGAGCCACCCACTCAAATGAGCCACAAGCCGGCGCCAGCACCATGAAAAAAGTTTATTACGGTCGTATCAGCACTACCGAAGGCCAGACCAGCGCCAGCCAGTACGAAGACGCAAAGAAGCAAGGCGTGGACTTGAAACATGTGCACGTGGATGAAGGCGTTAGCGGCTACCACGTGGCCCCTGCGGAACGTGCGGAGTGGCGTCGTGTGTCGGATAAGCTCTCGGATGGTGGCGTGCTGTACGTTCGCTGGCTCGACCGTATCAGCCGCCGTTACGATGAACTGCACCAAGTCATGCGTCAGTTAATGGAAACGGGCGTCAAGGTCGTTTGCACCCTGAACGGCATGGAATTTAATGGCACCGCTACGAACCCGATCCAGAAGGCCACGCGTGACGCAGTGTTAGCCTTCATCGCTGCACAGGGCGAAGCGGACTACCTCAACCGCAAGGAGATGCAAAAGCGGGGAATCGAAGTAGCGAAGGCGAACGGCATCTACAAAGGCCGTGCCAAGGCCAATGACCCAGCCACGGTAGTTGAATGGCGTGCGGAGAACAATGCGAGCATCAAGCTCACCGCTGAACACTTCGGAATTTCCCCTGCTACGGTCAAACGCTACCGTGCCGCATGACAGCCCCGGCAAGTTCCCTACAGCCCCGCTACGGCCCGAACTGCTGACCTGTGCGAGAACGTACCCGTGGATATTTCGCCAGCCATACGGCCGCTCTACGAACCGCCATTTTCCCTACTTAGCGGCGAAGTCGAAACACAGGTTTTTTCCGATTCGGTCCCCAGATACTTTTTGGCTACGCCGCCTCGATTGCCCGCTTAGACCCTTTTCCTGTTTGGATTTTTTAGATTTTGCCCCTGCACGCTTTTCGCCCCTCCCGCCTAGTGTGCCCGGCCTTGTCTCTGTCCTGGCCCTCTGCATACTGCTCCGGCCCCCGTTCGTTAATTCCACTCCCTCGACTGGTTGAGGCCTCCCAACCTCCGCCCGAAGGAGCCGCCCCCCCCCCCCTTTGAAAGCCACATGGATGGTGAACTTTACGCCCAGTCCATCACTAGACTGACTTTAAATCTCGTAACAACCACGGATCATGTATGGCAAGATTTATTAAACTGGCCACAGCATCGCGAAGATACTCAGAAGCTATTTGATGGCTTTTCAATAATGCGAGCCGTCCCTTCTGAAAGTTAGCTACAGACCCATGAGCCAAGCAACTCCTGAGATCATACAATGCATTCCAGATCTTTTCTGCCGACACTTCCTTTAAAACTTCTGGAGTCGGCGGCACTTTTACAGCCCTTTTAAGCAGCATAGGCATTTTCCCACGAATCTGCTTCGTGATCGACGCATCCCCCGCTCCTTCTGGCTCGCGCGTAATTAGCATTTCTATAATTGAAAAAAGCGATAAAATTTCAAAGTCGCTTTGTTTAGGCAACAGCTTTAGCGTATCGAACATCTTCAATGCCCGACCGATTTCTGGATATACCTCCTCGCCCGCCTTGCTTTCATTCAACATCGCCTTCCATTTGAGGAAAAGTGACGTGAGCTCCTCTAACTCTTGATTATCAACGGTAACAATTACCCTGCCCAAAGGCGTTCCATCAAAATGTCGCTGAAGCGTTTCACTATGGTAGCGGAAGCCAGTTTCGCTATAAATGATAAGTGACTGAAGATCTATGGGCGTAGCAGTAATGTTAGAAATCTCATGCAAGATTCTTAGATTCTCACCCCGATCGCTCGACTTGATAACAAAATAACGCCAGCTACCTTCTGGTAAAGGCCGAACCGTCCAACCGTTTCCACTGGGCATTCTTAGTGCAACAGCCTCTTCCTCATAATATTTACACAAGTTACCAAAGCCATCACTTGGCGAGAGTGCATTTAATCGCTGCTTGACTAGCTCAAGGTCATCATCTTTGCCTCTTTCCAAGGTAAGTCCATCGGTGAACTTCCACGGCAAAGAAGCATTAATCTGAACAGGATTTGCTATTAGCGCTGTCGCCCCTGGCGCGGGAGCAGGGAATACCACAGTACGCTCAGGAGGAACATTAAAATCAGGTGCATCTTCCGTCCTAATGGTTGTTTTTACCATATTTATCAGTCAAGAATTTGAAAACGGAAAACTTTTTAACAAAGCATATCGACTTCTCTGCACTTTCCATGGCTTACTGCCTACGGCAAGAGTCGCTCGTATTGTTCAGGAAGCAAGGCGAATTCCCCCCACTTTGGGCGATTAATACACAGTCCAATCCCGCTTTCAGTGACCGTTCCCCAAATAAGAACGATACGTTGTACAACGCCGTCATCGATACCCTTCTCTCGCTGTTCAGCAATCGTCGCCTTCAGACAGAAATCTCGTACTTCGGCATGGCATGCAAAATAAGTCATCCGTAAGTTTTGATCAGATTTTCCCATCCGTTCCGATCGCACGATCTTCGCAAAGTACAAGCGAGGTATGTCGTCCGGCGCAGTTACTGATTTTAAGTCAACCAGTTCATTCGAGAGCATTAACGCAGTAGTGCGCTGTGGAAATAGATAGTATTTAAAAAGATTTATGTCAAAGCGTCGGCAAATGCTCGCTACTGAAGAGATTTTAGTAGGTAACGCAAAGCTTTCGCCTTTATATCGTGAAACAGCATAGTTGGCCATTGGCCCCTCGGTATCGTCGAGATAGGTCACTCCTCCCTCGCGGACCATACTTGGGACTGCCTCAGGTGCAGTTGCACGGAACTCATGAACCACTGTAAGCTTACCGTTGTCGATAGCCTGGCGCGCGAGTTCTTCACTAGCAAATTTTAATGCTTCGGCTTTAGGCGATCGAAGTTCGCATTCGACGTGGGAGTACGACGGATAATGGTTATATCGAGCAATACTCTGATTGGCAAAGCGTGCCTTTTCGGCAGGCGAACGGAAAAGCGGCATAAAGCAGCTAGGGCAAAAGATATTTTCCTTCATATCGGGCGTATAGTCCTCTGGAGGAATCGCTTCGCCGTTCCTTGTTAAGGTTGCCGTATCCCTCTCTTCAAAGTTCCATCCCGCTAGCCACCATGCATGTGAAATTCGGTTCTGCTGTGCCACAATCTATCTTTCCAAGTGTATTGCTGCTAGGTTTCTATCTCACCCTGCAGCCTTTTCCATAACCTACCAAGTTGCTTGCGAATTGCATCTGACCTCATCTTTTCAGCCGCTCTATATCCATAATTCAGAAAATTTCTTCTTCCCAAATGGCTGTAACGCTTATATAAAGTCTTTTTAAATATAGCTTGGGGAAGCTCCCCTCTGGCCACTCGTGCACGGTTACGTTTTTCCATGGTGGCTTTAGCCACACGAACCCCGCGCCGCATCTTCTGCAAATACCTTGCAAGAGAAGCTGACCTTAGAATGATATTTTTTCCATCGAATAAAAATCCAAGATACTGCAGGGCTTTCGATCCCACTAAATCACCAGCTATCGTATAAGAGAAGCGGACCCTATCTGTTTTCGCAGGCTGAATTTGAAGTTTAAGTTTTGATATCTCAGCCAATATGAATCGCTCTTCCTCGACCCCGTCCGTTGGGGGCAGCACAACAAGAATATCATCACAATAGCGGTAATAATTACCACCCAATCCTTTTATATACCCATTAAGAACAATATCAAAATCCAGCATATACATGTTGGACAGTAGTGCACTCAAAGGCGAGCCTTGCGGTATTCCCTTTGATCCTCTATTGACATTGACCAAATTGTGACCCGAACGAACAACTCTCCTAAATTCATCAGCAGAACAAATTCGGCTTGGCACCGTTCGATTATTATTTAAAGAATAGCCGAGAACCTTGTAAAGTGCCTCAAGCTCAACTTTTGCGTATTTTGTGAGAGATTTAAATACAGCATAATGATCTTCGGGGAGAGAAGTTGCCCCTAGCAAACGCGCCCACAATCGCTTCAATATATTGTGATCCAAGTTATCAAAGAAACCGGTGATGTCCAGTGCAAGCACGTAACACTCCCCTTGCTTGCGTATAGCCTCAAAAGCGCTTGCAGCGAAGTCTATGTTACTTTTATCTAGTGCTCGGAACGCCAGAACACATTCGTCAAGGCCGCTTCGCAGAACTTCGGCATCGTACAGCTTAGAAAGCCTCATACGATAATATGAATAAATATGGCTATCCAAATGGGAGGCATAGGCTATTTGCCGTTTTTTCTCGACGCGCCTTACCTTTTCCGTACCAGGAATTTGCTTGACTTTGAAGGTTTGCAGCGTGAACTCAACGAACGGGTAAAAGCTGTGTTGAGATACTTGGTGCGGGTCTTTGACAATCCTCGAAGCCTGGCGAAGGCCTACCGGCTGATCGAAGTGTGAATAGCCCCGGCGACGAAACCAAGGATGACGAGGAGTGCCCATACGTAAGCCAATTTCTAGCAAACCGGAGGGGCTTTGATGGTGGCGATCACTTTGATGCCCCTCCGGATTAGGCCAGCAGTCTTTTACTACCATCCAACCCGCAAGGCGGGCATACGCCACGTATGTTAGCGATCTATTATCATGCTGCGAAGGAAACGATGATGCTGTTCTTCGTCACGATGTTGGTGTCAGTCTGGCTTGCCGGTCAGGATTCTGGGCGCGCTGCAGTTGACATCATGTACTCTCCCTCTACGTCAGCACGTAGAGCAGCTCAACTGTATCATAGTTAATAAAAAGGTACCAATAGTTCCTTAAGGTTGTACATGCTGATGCAGCATTTAAGTAACAGGAAAGGAACACTTTTCTCACTGCAGAGTTGAGTGAATCGTCCTGCCCGATTACACTGCAAAATGCAGGAGAAATCCTGTTCCAAATCTGGCCCACTTAGTGGGACGAGAGCAAGTTTTCAATGAGGCAGCCAACAGCGTCCATTGCCTGGCGCAGGTGGAAACCATCGGCAAGACCGGGGTCGAGATGGAAGCGCTCACTGCGGTGCAGGTGGGTTTACTGACCGTGTACGATATGTGCAAGGCGGTCGACCGCGGCATGGTCATGACGAATGTGCGGGTGCTGGAAAAGCATGGCGGCAAGAGTGGTGACTGGACTGCCGCCATCGACGCCTGACTCAGTTAAGGGCTTTCGGCAACGGCAACCCTTCCGTGATGGCCAGATGCTCCATCGCATCTTCCATCACGACACGCGCCCGGCCTGCCGCCATCTTCAGCCGCGCATGCAGCACCTCGTCACCCGGATTGCGGTGGGCGCACTGGTCGCTGTAGCGCTCGAAGCTGGAAATCATCATCAGGATCTCGGACAAGTGACGGGGACATTCGCAATCGAGGCGGATGCCGGCCGCCGTCATGATGTTGCCCAGCGCTTCCTCGTCGAAGCGGGGCGGCGCCACGGGTGGCAGCGGCTGCTCCTGCAGCGGCGGACGGTGGCCGGTCAGGGCCGACTGGCACAGCAGCGCCAGTTCGGACAGGTCTGCCGGAATGCGCGCCACCAGGCAGCCTTGCGCGCGCAGGGCGCGAATCGTGGCACTGGAACAAAAGCGGTACAGCACCACGACGGCAGCGACACCGCTGGCCTCGCGCGCGGCGGCAATCGGCGCCAGGCCGGTATCGTCGAGTTCGGACTGCTCGATCACCAGCACATCCGCCCCGACATCGCGCGGCAACGCCAGCGCTTGTGCCAGCGTGGCGCAATGACCGCGCACGTCCAACCCCAGCGCAGCCTGCCCGGTGGCAGCGATCCGGCGCGACAGCATGGCGCCGACCAGCAGCACACGCGCTGGCGAGGTGGCAATCGCCCTCGCCTGGCCATCCAGTCCCAGCATCGATTGCAGCTGTTCACGGTTCAATCCGGCCAGCACGCCGATCGAATGGCCCTGGTCGACCAGTTGCTTGAGCAGGCCCAGGCGCGCGACCTGTTCGGCCGAATACAGGCGCTGGCCGCGCTCCGAGCGCTGCGCATCCGACAGACTGTAGCGGCGCTCCCAGACGCGCAGCGTTTCTACCGGCAAACCCGCCAGACGCGCAGCTGCGCCGGTTCGGTACATGATCGGTTCATGATGTGATCTTAGCGAGTTTTCCATAATATCGTCCCTTGATTGAACCTTTATTATGCTACATAAACGGTGCACACGTTAGACACGGGAACAAAATAAGCCTACATTGGTCTTAACGCGGTTCACACCGAACTGTAAAAACCACATGGAGTCATACGATGAAAAAATTTCTGATCGCACTGCCACTCGCCTTCGCCTTCGGCGCCGCCAACGCAGCAGATATCGTTGATACCGCCAAATCGGCCGGCACGTTCAATACGCTGGTCACGGCTGTCCAGGCTGCCGGCCTGACCGACACCCTGAAGGGTCCGGGCCCGTTCACCGTGTTCGCACCAACCGATGCCGCATTTGCCAAGATTCCAAAAGCCAAACTCGACGCACTGCTGAAAGACAAGGCCGCACTCACCAAGGTGCTGACCTACCACGTGGTGCCAGGCACCGTGAAGGCAGCCGACGTCAAGCCAGGCGACGTCAAGACCGTCGAAGGCAGCGCCTTCAAGGTCAAGGTCGCTGGCGGTAAAGTCATGGTCGACAAGGCCACTGTCACCAAGACCGACATCGTCGCCGACAACGGTGTGATCCACGTCATCGACACGGTCATCATGCCAAAATAATCACAAACTTCCTGTGCGTTAGGGAACGTTAAAGCGCCCCCGCTGCCCGGCATTGCCGGATAGCGGGGGCGTTGTCGTATCGGCTGGCCTGGCGCGCGTGGTACATTCCCGGCTTGCCTGCGGCACCCGGCCGCGGGACTGATCGACGAGGATGGCATGAAATTTCGTTTGATGACGGTGGCAGCGGCGACCCTGGCCGCCACCACCGCTATGGCCGCGCCGCGCGGCTTCACCGTGGAAGACCTGGTCAATATGGAACGGGTCGGTAGCCCGGCCGTATCGCCCGACGCCACGCGCGTGATTTACACCGTGCGCAGCACCGACATGGAAAAGAACCGCGGCAACACCCAACTCTGGATGATCGACCTGCGCGCCGCCAAGCCGACGCCGCAGCGCCTGACCGACCATGCGTCGAGCAGCGCCGATCCGGAATGGTCGCCGTCGGGCGACGCCGTGTACTTCCTGTCCGCGCGCTCCGGCTCGTCGCAGGTTTGGCGCCAGCCGGTGGCCGGCGGCGCGCCCGTCAAGGTCACCGACCTGCCGCTGGACATCGACAACTTCCGCGTCGCGCCCACGGGTGACCGCCTGGCGTTCAGCCTGGCGGTATTCCGCGACTGCGCCGATCTGGCCTGCACCAAGGCCCGGCTCGACGCAAAAGAAAAAGAAAAGGCCACCGGCAAGGTCTACGACCGCCTGTTCGCGCGCCACTGGGATACCTGGAACGACCACCGCAATGCGGTGCTGTTCTCGGCGCCGATCGGCGCAGCAGGCGCGATCACCGGCGAGCCGGTCAGCCTGTCGGGTTCGCTCGACGGCGACGTGCCCTCCAAACCCTTCGGCGACCGCGAAGAATACCGCTTCAGCCCGGACGGCAAGACGGTCGTGTTCTCGGCCCGCATCGCCGGCAAGACCGAAGCCTGGTCGACCAACTTCGACCTGTACAGCGTGCCCGCTGCAGGCGGCGCCGCGCCGCGCAACCTGACGGCGGACAATCCGGCCTGGGACACCAAGGGCACGTTCTCGCCCGATGGCCGCACGCTGGCCTACCTGGCGATGGCGCGCCCCGGCTTCGAGGCCGACCGCTACCAGATCATGCTGATGGATGTGGCGACTGGCCAGAAACGCGCGCTGGCAGCGAACTGGGACCGTTCGGCCGGCAGCCTGGTCTGGCGCGCCGATGGCAAGGCGCTGATCGTCGATGCGGAAGACATCGGCCAGCATCGCCTGTTTTCCATCGACGTGGCCGGCGGCAAGGTCACTCCGCTGACCGACACCGGCGCCGTGGGCGCATTCGATCTGCGCCGCGATACGCTGGTCTATACCCATGCGAACCTGGCCGCTGGTGCGCAATTGTTCTCGATGAAGCTGGGCGCCAAGCCGAAGCAGCTGACCACGTTGAACACCGAATTGCTGAAAGATGTGCGCTGGGGCGAAGCCGAGCAGTTCTCGTTTGCCGGCGCCAATGGTGACACCGTGTACGGTTACGTGATGAAGCCATGGAATGCGCAGCCGGGCCAACAATATCCGGTGGCGTTCATCGTCCATGGCGGGCCGCAAGGCAGCTTCGGCAACAGCTGGAGCTACCGCTGGAATCCGCAGACCTATGCCGGCGCCGGCTATGCGGCCGTGTTCATCGACTTCCACGGTTCGACCGGCTACGGCCAGAAATTCACCGACTCGATCAGCAACGACTGGGGCGGCAAGCCACTGGTCGACCTGCAAAAGGGCTACGACGCGGCAGTGAAGAAGTTCCCATGGCTGGACCGCTCACGCGACTGCGCACTGGGCGCGTCGTACGGCGGCTACATGATGAACTGGATCGCTGGTAACTGGTCGGATGAGTTCAAGTGCATCGTCAATCACGACGGCGTGTTCGATACGCGCGGCATGGCCTACTCGACCGAGGAGCAGTGGTTCACGGACTGGGAAAATGGCGGGCCGTACTACAAGGTGCCGGAGAACCATGAGCGCTTCAATCCGGTTCATCACGTCGCGAAGTGGAAGACACCGATGCTGGTGATCCAGGGCGATCTGGACTTCCGGATTCCGACGGCGCAGGCGCTGGGCACGTTCACGGCGCTGCAGCGTCAGGGTGTCGAGAGCAAGCTGCTGGTATTCCCGGATGAGAATCACTGGGTGCTGAAGCCGGCCAACTCCGTGCAGTGGCATCACACCGTGAATGGGTGGTTGGATCGGTTCTTGAAGACGCAGCCAGCGAAGTGATGAAGGAATGAAAAAAGCCCGCTGAAAAGCGGGCTTTTTGTCGACTTACAGCGTAGTAACCTCAGGCATTAAGGAGTAGTAGTGGCTACAACATTGTTCTTGGTAATTGCGGTAGCAGCGACCGAGTTGGTGATACCGGTAGGGGTGTTGTTCCAGCCCAGAGTTGCTGCGCCATCAGCCGTGACTGGTGCCATGGTGATCACGCCACTATCAACGCCGGTGCCGATACCAGTTGCTTTCAGGGTGACGACAATTTGACCATCCGTGGTCACGACACTGGCGATCTCATTGGTAGTAAAAGTCGCTGGAA
>Ga0265780_10004734_pt1 | contig 17437 bp, 21 predicted proteins | sample P1T30metagenome_FD_192432 | JGI IMG/M metagenome (GOLD analysis project Ga0265780, IMG submission 192432) | Plant litter microbial communities from East Loma Ridge, Irvine, California - P1 T30 | ecosystem: Environmental > Terrestrial > Plant litter > Unclassified | place: USA: California...
GGGAATAGCGCACCAAGTCGTTCCTGGCTCGCGTCTGGTAGTTGCTGAAGGCTTTCCGCGGACAAAACTGCCCGGGGCATTGCATCTTGAGATTGGCTATCGGCCAAATTGACAGCTTCCGGTCTTCGCAGGGCGCTGCTAGTCTTTTGTGGATCAGAATCTGGTTTGTCGGCGTCGTCAATAGGCAAAGATAGGTCACTCATATCCCTAGAGTCGCTGCTCTCTGAACGACCTCGGCTTGCTGCACTACTGGCCCCGTCTGAATCATCTTCTCTACCGTTGGGTAGCGCGAAGGTCGCGAACCTTTCGAGGTGGTTGGCGATATGGTTGTGGAAATCACCAAGACCATCGATATCTGCAGGCGCCGAGCAGATCGGGCATGTTTTCCGCGCGTCTAAGGTGGTCGTCTCGCCGACCTTGACGATCGTAGATAATTGGCTTTCTGGGAAAGCGTCCGCATGCTCGCGCTGGAAATGATCTTCCAATCCGACACTGGACTTGTAGATAGCGTTAGGATGTTCTGGGCACCTCCAAGCCTTGCGATGCGTAGCCTCGTGGTCAACCCATTCTCTTCGAGATCGGAACAATTGCTCGGAGCTGTCGCAGTCAGGATATGTGCACAAATAAGGCTGTAGATCCTGAAGGAGATGAGTCCTCCAAGCACGCCCTCTACCATATCGAGCAGGACATATAATGTAGCAATACGGGCACTCAAAGTCCTTCTCGCTATCGGCGGCACGCGGAGGTGCTGGTAGATCCACTCCCTTTCCATGCAAGTCCTTCACAGTGACTGCGTAGCTGGTGACTGATTTTGTATCAACGATCTCATCGAGGGACTGGTGGTGTTGTGTAGCTTCTGTGCCTGACAGCAAGGTTTTACCAGTCTTTTGACTAGGTGCATCCTGGTTGCGTACGATGAGTGGTGTACCAGGGTGGGCCTCCAATGTGTCGTGTCGATGAGGCATTGCGGGGCGATCTAGCGTGGGCTGCTCAAGGGGCGTCTCCTCTTGGACTGTCGACATGCCCAGCTTATCTCGATCTATACACACGTTAAGACATGTAACCCCACTCCACTTCCAACGATTTGATTATCGTCAGGGAAGAGTAATGAAACGGGTGAGGATTCGGAATCAACTTACGTCGCTTCCAGTATTTGAATTGTCGTCTACGAAGGGTGATGGCAGCACTGAGTCGGATAGTGAGGTAGTCATAATCTGCACCACCCATTTCTCCTTCGTGAGGCTGCCGCAGATATCGAAGCAGCTCTTTGACATGCTGAAGATCATATTCGGCATATGTGCTCAGGATATCAACGCCTGTTTCTGGATCTTTCGGTTTAAAGGCTGCTGCTTTAGCCGATCTTGTTCGGATAGTCGGTGTTCTGATCCGGACGCTCAGCTTGTACAGGTTGTCTATGATATCTACAATCTCCGAGAAGCGCATGCTCAGCTCGGTCCGGGAGCCGGTGTCTTCGTCGTCCTCATCATCCTTATCAAAGAAATCATCGTCGTCGTCATCGTCCTCCTCGGTCACCTCAGGTTTCGGTTGCAGTTCGTAAGGTAACCGAGCCCCAGAAACTATCGCAGAAGCTTCATTGATGTTTTCTTCCAACTCTTTGAGGAACTTGAGGGTGTTGGTGGATAGTAGTGGAGAGTCGCGAAGCCGATAGTCGAGCGAGCTGTGACCTTTCTGCAGAGCCCCGAGATTGCCAGACCATACTCTGAATCGTCCGATTTCATCTTGGAGGCTGTCATTTTCAATCAAGTGTGCCCACTTGCAGTCGCTCGTGTCTAGAGCAGTCGTCAAATTCTGGAACGCTAGCACGTTCGCGGCCGTTGCGAGTCGTATCGAAGACATGGCCTCGATCCCGCATGTTGAGCTTGTGAGGGTAGGCACGCTGAAATATGCTATCTTGCAGCCTGCGTGACGCTCACGGTTATGCAGGACTCAGGCCCAGCGCACGATGTCACGTACCTCAGGCGACGAGTCTAGCCGATTCGGGGATATTTGAGGCGAAGCCGGAAGGCATGATGGTGCAGCAAGGTGGCTGACGCAAAAGCGCTGCCTGTTGGACATCTATAACCGCTCTTCAGGGCGTAGAAAGCCCCAAGGCTGATATATCGCAGGCCGCATCACTCAGACGAGGCGGGACATTCGCGTAAGCCTTCATATCTTGGTATCGCGGCCTCGAGGTTTGGCTCAACCCCGCTCGCTTCTTTCCACCACAAGTTAACCATGTCGCAGGCTTCACCGCATCGCGTGCACATGCTCGTGTCTGCGCAGCTACATTATGAGCGGTTTGGAAGTGGCTGGAGTAGTTCTGGGCTGCCTCCCGCTTATCATCCAAGGTGCGTCGAGACAACACGGCCTATAGCATGCGACTGACGACGCCCCAAACCAGGCATTGAGAGCTACAATGAAGGCCTCGACCCCATAAAAAGCTTTATGCGATGGGAGCACGAGCTGCCAAAGTTCATCCGGAAGCTCACCACCCAGCACATCCACTATGACCAGACGATTCGCGTCCTCTTCGCGCCCATAACGACCGATGTCGAGTTTGCGGAAATGATGGCGAATCCCGGCTCAGCAGAGCTGTGGAAGGACAAAGGAATGGCTTTGAAGCTCCAGGAGAGGCTACAAGAGTCGTACCAAGAGTACGAGCGCACAATTGCCGACATTGAGAGGATAACGAAGAAGATCGCGAGTAAGCTGGATCTCGATCGCGCGAAAGAGGTAGGCGCGTTCAGCATCATAGCTGCCCTTGCATGGCGCTGACATTCCTCTAGCTATCGCGCAACGACCTCGAAGCCATTCTTTCTGCCAACCCGAAGAAGTCAAGCGATAAGTTTGAGTTCGGCAAGCGCGTCCGATTCGGAATGAACAAGAAGGCCATACGGGCTTTGCTGGAAGAATTGGACGACTGTAACAAAGAACTCGAGCGCTTCACCGAGAAGAGCGAAAAGATCGAGACAATTCGCAAATCCGTGAAGCCTGCTTTTGCATCCCGCCTGCAACGTATTCAAGGATATGCAAAGAACCTGCATGATTCGCTCTTGTGGTCATGCTCATGTAAGTCGTCTCACAAGACAAGCCTGCAATTAGAGTCACGCGGTCAGCTTTTTGCTAGTGGGACAAGGAGACCTGCTTCTAGAACAAGCTTTACAGTGTCTTTTACTACTAAGGCAACCGACGATGCGTCGTGGACATGGCAAGCCGCTGAGGTCCTGGTCGAGGAGGAAGAAGATGACTTGCCTGCAAGGCCTACGTCCTCACCTAGAGCAAAGTAAGCTTCGTATTCTTGCGGTGAATCGGTCGAAGCACAACCGAGAGCGCGTCGACTTTATATACTGACGTCATCAGGATGAACAAGAGCGTGAGCTTCAGTTCCCCTCCACCATACTCTGTCATGGACCCCGTAGCAAATGCAGCTTCATCGCCGTCTCCGTCATTACAAGAAGTGAAGGATCTGTGTGCATCGATCAATCAAATGCACGCCTCGCGCCTTGGGTTCTCACTCGACAATAAGAGCAAGCTTCGCGGAGCTTATCTGATCGATGCAACGGAAACACGCGTTCCTTCCGCTGAAATCTTGACCCTAGAGGATCTACTTGATCGTCCGCCTGTAGTCAATGGCAGGCGCGCGAAACTGAGCAAAAAGGAGCGGTACAACCTAGCACTAACACTCGCATCAAGCGTCTTGTATCTGAACTCGACACCCTGGCTGATGGATCAATGGGCTGCAAAGGACATTCTTTTCCATCGAACGGAAAATGCTATACATCCCATGGAAATTGATCGCCCACACGTAGCGCCTTCGCTGGTCGAACAGAACAAAGGAATGCCGAATGGTCACAAAGCACGAGGATTCCACAACAAGAACTCGGTTTTGCTCGCTCTCGCCATCGCGCTACTTGAGCTGTATTTTGGCACGTCAGCTGCGAAGTACCAAGAAGATGAGCTTGGTGCCGCTGATCCCTTGCTGCACTCAAACCCATGGTTGTTGTGCTCAATGGCACATACATGGGCCGAAGAGTCGCAGGACGATCTGTCAGCAGCTTTTTTGAGTGCTGTGCGACATTGTCTACGGTGCTTTGGAGATCCAGGCGCAAGTTTGCAGGACGCCGAGTTTTTGCAGGCAGCCGTTGAAAGCATTGTGTTGCCTTTGCAAGAGGAACTGCACCAATTTCTAGGCACGACGATATCTTGAGACAAGCGGACAGCAAGTCAGCTCACTCTGGCAGGCGTGCCACTACCGGCCGTTCAAACGGCTCTCGTATCAATGTGACAGAAGCACCGGCTCGACCCGCCCTCACGAATCTGGCAGCGCATCACCTCGTATTGACCCACGTGCTACCAAGATCTGAATCCGGGGGTGCCAGCTAGCGCGACGCATCCTTCGCATGTCAAAATGAACGACGTTTCGCGAATTCGTCATGGTGACGGCAGGGGCGACAAGTGGTAGTTGCAATGGCCACCTCGCGTGTAGCATCAATACAATGCGTGGCGATTGATGCACACAGGAGCTAAAAATACAGGCAAATTCGCCTAGTCCTCGAAGCTGCAAGTTCCCGAAGTCGCGCATGTGTGCATATGCGCAGCTGCTGTTCTGTTTGGCTGTGTTTGAGAGCTTCACGATGACAGGCTGTCAGCGGGTGGGGCAGGTAGCTCGCAGGGGCGGGCGTCACAGAACACAAACACAAGCCCGGCGGAATGCCATGACGAAGTTGATCAACCGAGGGAAGCACGAGAAGTGATGGCGACAGCAATTCCGGATCTGCATCTGTAGATAGTAAAGGTGACGGGGTCAGCAACATTGCTTATCGCAGTCAAATGTTGTAAGATTATGCAACGAGTTGTCGGAAATTCGCAGCAAGCATCTGATTCAAGCATTGTCCAAACGCTTTTCTTGGTGACACGACACTAACTAAGATGGAAACACAAGCTACCCGTCAGTCTCATGTCCGCACACAGAGTTCTGGCAGCCTCGCACTCATCGAAGAAAGCTCAGCGAAGCCTTCGGCTGGCAGTTAGCACAGTGAGGCGGCCGAATTACGTGCGGCCAACGGCTTCGGCGTGGCGTCAGGGCTGCACGCTCGGCGGCTTGTGCTGCGGGACGCCGGCGAAACAGGACCTCTGATAGTTTTGATAGGCCGACGCAACGACGACAGTCTGAAACGCACTTGTTGTGCAGAAGCGGAGCAGATGTGGCAGCCAAACAAGTAGCGGCTAAGGGCGGTGAGGTGGGCACAGGTCAAAGTAAGTGAATGAAGGTTCGCCTCTGATCAGCGTGTGTGCTAGGGAATGCTGTTGTGTGCGGAAAGGAGAGATTGGTCAAATACGGACGGGTAGAATGCGGTCGAGAGCTATTAATAACCCTGGTTCACGTGCAGTCTTCTCCGCAGGTTGATGAGGCAGGCACGTCAAGCAAGCATGGAAGGAGCGACCGGTCACGTCGTGGGCCAGGAGGCGAACCACAACAAGCGCACGAGTTGGTGCAGTGAGGTGTAAACACGCATCGCCACATGCACAACACAACGACGCTGCAGACTGCATTATTGCCAACAAGTCCCATTACGGACAGATAGACAGACGAGTCCCTGAAATTGTCAAAGGTGTTCGTCCACTGTCCACGCGCGCTAGGGGTCCCTCGTCCGATGCTGGCCCGTGCACCCTGTTTCTCCTTTCGATAGGCACGTCGTCAATCCCAGAGCTTTATACAGGATTCCGCAACCTCTCAGAGCACCACCTCACCGCTCACCTTCCACACACCACCGCCCCTCAACCCAAGACACCTGACGCAGAAATCAGTACTGGCCGGAGCGCAAACCCTCGCTGAGACGCTCCCTCTCCTGCTGCCGACACCATGGCTCAACAGTAGGCCGCCCCGAGGACCCTGTGTCTGAGGCCGCGAGACTGACCACGATGCAGAATTGCTGCGTCCTTCAAGGACTTTTGGCACACCATGACCTCGTACGACCGCCACGCCTCCCACGACTCGCCCTACCGCACCGGGCGGCACATTCCCCTCCCCCAGAGCCGCCATGCCACTCTGACGTCGATTGCGACGAGCGGCGTCGAGTCCCGCACCGACCTGTCGTCTCCGTACCAGCACGATGAGCTGGCGACCAGCAATGGCTTCATTGGCTCCCCCCGCGGCCCCATGTCCCCGAACTCGCCATACTCACCTGGCATGCGCGGGTCTCTGAGCCGCCAAGCGACTGCTGACGCTGACACCTTCGACAAGGGCCCCAATGGCGGCATCCAGATGCAGAACTTCAACGACGGCCTCCCCCCGCCGCCGCCCGTGTCGCATTCGTGGAAGCGCATCGACCGCTGGGTCGAGGACAAGTACGAGGAGCTCTTTGACAACATCTGCGAAGGATGCACGTCCAACGATGTGAATGAACTGGAACACGAACTCGACGCCACACTCCCCATGGACATCCGTGAGTCGCTGCAGATTCACGATGGACAAGAGCGCGGCGGTCTCCCGACTGGTCTAGTCTTTGGGCTGATGTTGCTTGACTGCGAAGAAATCGTCATGGAGTGGAAGAACTGGCGCAAGGTCGCCGATGAGTACCTCACCTCAAAGCCCGACTACCGCACTCCTCAGATCCCCGTCAAGGCTTTTGCTGGCTCTTCCACAATGCCGCCCATCGCACAGGTCCAGCCCAACACCAACCCGCTTTGGCGACAGGACCTGTTGGCCAAGCAGGACTCGCAGCCGCAAGGCGCTGTGCAGAAGGCCTATGCCCATCCTGCTTGGATTCCTCTTGCACGTGACTGGGGTGGCAACTACCTCGCAACCGACCTCGCACCTGGTCCTAATGGTACATGGGGCCAGATCATTATTTTCGGCCGTGACTACGACTGCAAATACGTCGTCGCGCGATCATGGGGCGCTCTCCTAGCAATGGTCGCTGATGATATGGGCTCCGAGAATGTACACATTGACGAGGAGACCGGTGAGCTCAAGCTCCTTGCGTTCAAGCGCCAGAACATTGAGCCCCCATACCTCGAGGTTCTCCGCTGGCGATGCGACCAGAAGCACGGCAGACGACCACAGGCGAAGCGCCGGCCCAACGGCGGTCTCCGAGTCAACCCCAACGCACCCGGAAGCGTGGTTCCCAGCAGCACGGCTAGCAGCCCGTACCACAGCCCAGTTGTGCAGCCAGAGGACCGAGGCCGAAGCCCTGTTCGCCTGTCCAAGAGGTCCAAGGGTGTAAGCCCCCGCGGCAAGCTTTCTAGCCCATTGGCTAGGGTCGCAGAAGAGACCCCTCAGCCAATCCGGGTGCACACCGACCTCGACTCAAGAGCTGGCGCAGGAGTTGACAACCTGATTTCCGTCGACACACCGAGGCCAAGCGACGACTTCCCGGCTACTCGCCTGAGTCTGGGTAGCGACAAGGAGAACAAGAGTGTCAAAGAAGAAACCGAAAAGGCACCTGCAGTGAAGAGCCCAGACGCCGAAGCATCATCCGAGCTCAAGACGGTCGAGATATAGGACACTCGCGACTTAATGAACCTTGATTGACACATTTATCGTAACGGCTGGATACTTGCAACACAGGCAATGGTTTTTCTCCCATGCCTTCACAACGGAGTGTAGGCGTCCTCAACCATCTCGAGATTGCGACACATCGGCTGGCGTTACTCCCTCTTTTCACGAACATGTTTACTGCGTGGCCTAGATGACTTCCTTGCGTCAGCACACCAATCGTGGCCACCCAGCCCTCCAGTACACAGCGCCCGTAATCTCCACCAATACACTGCAACCCTTTGTACAACAACTTTTTCACTTCACTTCGGCTCCCATCGCTGCTGCACATAACAAGCAGGCAGCGTCTGTTCATTCTTTTCTTTCAACTGTGGCATTTGCATCCAGCGTAGCGCAACACGGCTCTGAGTTCTTCTTTACAACTTTGACACAACTCTGGCGGCTTGATGGTCTTTTACGTCCTCTCGTGAGCATCATGGGCTTTGACAGTCATCTTGCTTATGGCGGATGCGTGGGTTTTTATAATATTCAACGGCGGTGGTATTGTGGTGGTGGATGCGGGGCTGGGCTAGGAAAAGGGAGTGGCAGGATCACTTTGTATGAACTTGTTTCTTCTTACTTCTTCTTCGTCTTCTTTCTTGCTGGCCGGTATGCATGAGGCAATGCGTGGCGGGCAGCTTAACGTGGCGAACAGGGCAAATGCAACAAATGTTCAAAATTCAAATCTGAATCATTAAACATGTGGTCTTCTTTTTTCTCTGCATCTACTCCCACGTTCCCTATCAAATCCTCACCTCCACACCCCCTCCCCAAAACCCCACCGTCCTCCTCGCAATCTCCCTCGGATTCCGCACCTCTTCCTCCGGCCCAACTTGCCCCTCCACCGAAATAAGTCCCACATGCACACCTTTCCCTTCAAACGCCAGCCGCAGACTCTGCACCATATTTCTCTGCGCAGCTTTCACCAGCGACAGGGAAAGTAAGTCTGGCACGGGGGCGTGCGGGAGGGCGCTGTTGGTGACCAGCAGCGCGGGCCTGTAGGAGGAAGAAGAGTCACGGGGTTTGGAAAGTAGGGGAAGGAAGTGCTGAGCGACGATATACAAGGACAACGTAGTAGTGCGCAGATCCTGATCTATTTCGTCGACGGGCGTGGTGAGGATGGGAGAGGGGTGTATGCGCGCGGCGTTGAAGAAGAAGATTTCTACAGATTGGCTGGCTATCATGGTATCTAGTTTGTCTAGAACTGCGGGGATGGAGGGCAGGTCTGAGAGGTCGATTGCTAGGGCGGAGACGCTGGCGGTTGGGGAGGCGGCGGAGATGAAGGGGGCGTCTGAGGTTTGCAGACGGTGGGTGTTGCGCGAGAGGAGGATTATGTGGTTTATTCCTTTGGAGGCGAAGGCTGCGGCGACGTGCTGGGGGGATGGGTTAGTTGGGGTGATGTAGGTAGGTGGGAAGGGGGTTGTACGTTGCCGATGCCTGGACCGGCGCCGAAGACGATGAGGGTGCGGGTGGTGGTCATGATGAAGGACTATGTAAAAGGCCGAATTGATGGTCTTGAAATGAAGTGTTCAGGTTTAAGCAGTTGTTGATTGTGTCTCAAAGATGGTTATACTGGTTTCGAGGATCAGACTACACTTTTTATATCTACAGCAGTGCTGGTCTTCATACTGTCGTCAAGCTTGCGACTAGTCTACGCGGAGTCTTGACCGGCTTGGACATGGTGCCTGCTTTGGAATTCAGACTATTGCTCGAGTGCAGAGATTGAGTGGACGAGTTGCCACAAGTGAGATTCGAGAAGTGCACATGAACATGTTGCTGAAGTCGTGCTAGTCTACCACTAGCGCAAGTGAGGGTCCGGGATCACGTCACCCTGCAGCCTGCACCTCAGCTATCCTCGCCAAAATCCCGTGAAGCTTTCAAAGCACGACGCCATTCTAAGCAATTTCCGCATTGCCATGCACGATCGATAATGGAATTCTCCGCGGAAGACGATGAGGCCCTGCGCCAGTTCATGCCCTCGGAATTCGGCAAGAAAGACGGCTCAGTAAACGTCGAGGCGCAAATCGAGCGCGCGCGAAGACCGGTCGTGGACGAGAATAAACGGGCGAAGAAGGAACCAGACTCGGACGATGACAGCGACGACGACGACAGCGATGAAGAGGACGAGTTTCCGGTTACGCATGAATTAGCCATTAAGACGCATGAGCGCGCGATTACCACCATTGCGCTCGACGCCTCGGGCACGCGACTGATCACGGGAAGCAACGACTGCATGCTCAAGCTCCATGACCTGAGTGCGCTTACACCGAGTACGATCCGCGCGTTCAAAACAGTCGATCCGTTTGTCACCAAGCCGTCGCAAAATTCCGAGTCGCATTCGATACACCAGGTGCTGTTTGGGCCGCACTCGGGGGGCCAGTTTCTGTGCATCACGGCGACACCACAGGCGAGGCTGTTTAACAGAGATGGCGAACAGATCGCCGAGTTTGTAAAGGGTGATATGTATCTGAGGGACAAGCATAATACCAAGGGACATACGGCAGATCTTACCAGCTGCGCATGGCATCCGACGAATCGCGATCGCTTTGTCACGGCGGGAACGGATAGCACGGTGAGGATCTGGGATGTGAATAAGAGGATGAAGCAGGAGGAGGTTATTGTGCACAAGTCGAGAGCGGCTGGGAGTGCGGGCATGACGAGGATGACTACCATTGCTTGGGGCGCGGCAGCTGAGGGCAATAGCACTATGATTGTCTCTGCAGCGCTGGATGGTAGTCTTGTCATGTGGGGAGGCGAAGGACCATTCCATCGACCTACGGGGGAGATTCGAGATGCACACGTCAAGGATACTTGGACGAGTGGGATTGACATCAGTGCTGACGGCAGGCTGGTCATCACAAGAGGTGGAGACGATACGATCAAGCTGTGGGATACGAGGAAGTTCAAGACGCCGCTCAACACAACCTCGCATACGTCGACATCGTCACAGTACCCTACGTCAAATATCAAGTTTGCGCCGAACGCACAGAGTATTATTACTGGGTCAGAAACTGGACATCTACAAATCCTTAACCCAGCAACTCTGCGCCCAGAACTTGTCACACCAGTCACCCCGGGATCGCCTCTCATCGCTGTGAACTGGCATGCCAAGCTCAACCAGATCTTCACTGGATCAGCGAACGGTCAGACGACGATTCTCTTCAGCCCCGCCCTGTCCACTGGGGGCGCCCTTTCCATCCTCAGCAAAGCTCCCAAGAAACGTCATCTTGATGACGACCCCAACTTCACAGTCGACATGGATCCCCTGGGCATGTCTGGCGACGGCCAAAGCACAAGTGGCGGCCCAACGCCTGGTTCCTTCGCAGCACGGCACCCCACCGTCGGTCTAACGGCATCAGGGCGAAGCAGGGATCCCAGACGTCCACACATACCTGCCGTCACACCTTTTGCCAAGTCCACGCCAGATCAGAAGTACGTGATGGAGCAGATTGACGGAAGCGACATGCGTGATGAGGATCCGAGAGAGGCGCTGCTCAAATACGCACCCAAAGCCGGCGAGAAGAATGTCTTCACAGGCGCGTGGGATAAGACGCAGCCAAAGGGGATATACCAGGATTACGACAGCGATGAGGACGAGAGGGACAGTAAGAAAGCGAAGAGATGATTACAGCGCGGCCAGGCATTGAAGGCGTCTTGGGATCTAAAAGCATATACCCATCAAATCACAAATTTATTAGTTCCATCTTCGTCGTGTTCCATCGCTTTGTGATTCGCCCTGCCCTCCCCTAACCAAAGTCTTGGCACCCGCAACGCGCCCACCAATCTCAGTCAGTCGGGTTGCACGACCGCGACGCGAATCCCCATCCCCACAACCACCACCCCCATCAACAAACACCAATTCCCCCCAACCACACGCACCACACGCACCACACCGCAGAAATGTCGTTCCTCCTCCGCCCCACCCTGCGCACCGCCGCGCCCGCCGCCACGCGCGCCTTCTCCAGCACGCGCGCCTCGCAGCTCGCCAAAATGACCGTCGTCGGACGCCTCGGCGCCGCGCCCGAGGAAGTGCAGGTCTCGGGCGACCGCACGCTTGTGCGCTACGTGGTGGGCACGAACTATGGAAAGGGCGAGAAGCAGAAGACGAGCTGGTTTCGCGTGGCGAGCTTTGTGGAGGGCGCGCAGAAGGATTTTCTGCTGAGTGTGCCGAAGGGGTGAGTTAATGTTGTTGATGAGGAAGGGAAGGGGGGTTTATGGGTATGGATTGGAATGGGGCTAATTGATATTTCACAGATCGCTACTTTATCTCGAGGCTGATGCGCGCATGGAGACGTTTGAGGATAAGGAGACGGGTGCGCCGAGGTCGAATTTGAGTCTGATTGCGAGTATGTTGGCATCTCGGAGTTGATGTAGTGCAAGAGCTAATGATTACACAGGGAGCTTCGATGTCCTTCAGCGTCCTCGCAATGAGGGTGTTGAGACGAATGACGAAGGGCTGGTGCAGGAGGGCTCTCGATAAAGTGCCACAACTATCTGCTGAGATGGGAAAGACGTGGATGGACGATTAGGTGATCTCTTTCTTCGGTGCTGGAGGACTTCTTGAGAGGCATATTCTTCGTGTCGCTCGGTGTATAACTACTTATGGAATGTTCTTCCTTATTTGATCTCCGCTCTGAGAGGACTTTTGGGCTGTAGTGCGCTATGAATGATACCTTTTTTCTTGAAAATATTGCACGAACAGATTTGGAATGTGACTTCCTGAGTTAGGAAAGCTACATGCTCCTTCGCTCAATCCACGTCCTCTCGAAAACATAAGATTATTTTCTTCCCATATCTCGCCGGCGTGGTACGTACTTTGGTGGCGTGCGGCGAACCATGGGACTCCCGCGTTGACATCGCAACTTTTTGTGCCTCACAACGCCGCCCCTCCACAACGCCCTTCACCCCACAAACATGCAAAGACTCGTGCCTCAGCGAGCCCGTCAGCTCTGGGGCCATGCACCCCGCGTCCGGTCGTTCAATCGCCGACAGAGAAGCCTTGCGACAGTTTCTGACACACGGTACGCCCGTCCCATGCGCCGACACACACAATAGTCACTTTTCTAATGCAACCACAGACCCTACGATGTCATCGTCATCGGCGGCGGCCATGCAGGCTGCGAGGCCTCTGCCGCAGCAGCACGATCCGGCGCCCGAACCGCCCTGATAACGCCCAAACACGACAACCTCGGCGTATGCTCGTGCAATCCGTCCTTTGGCGGCATCGGCAAAGGTACCATGCTGCGCGAAATCGACGCCTTGGACGGCGTGGTGGGGCGCATCGTCGACAAAGCGGGCACGCAGTTCCGCGTGCTGAACCGGAAGAAGGGACCGGCGGTGTGGGGGCCGCGGGCGCAAATCGATCGGGCGTTATACAAGAAGTATATGCAAGAGGAGATGCTGAATTATGAGGGGCTGAGTGTTTTGGAGGGAAGCGTGGCGGATATCATTGTGGATCGGACGCAGGAGGAGGGGGGGAAGGGACGATATGGTAGGATTACGGGTGTGAGGTTGGAAAGTGGGGAGATTATACCGGCGGGGAATGTGGTTATTACGACAGGCACGTTTTTGGGGGGGGAGATACATATTGGGCTTGAAGCGTATCCGTCCGGGCGAATGGGTGAAGCTGCAACATTTGGATTGAGCAAGAGCTTAAGAGACGCGGGTTTCACTTTGGGGAGGTTGAAGACTGGTACGCCGCCACGGTTGGATGGAAAGAGTATCAACTTCAAAATACTGGAGACGCAAGAAGGAGACGAACCGCCGATGCCGTTCAGCTATCTGAACGAAAGGGTACAGGTGGAGCGGCAATTACTGAATCACGAGACACGAACGAATGAGGCGACGCACGATGTTATACGAAATAACCTTGACAAATCGATACACATCCGGGAGACTGTCAAGGGGCCGCGATATTGCCCGTCGTTAGAGTCGAAAGTTATACGCTTTACGGATAAGACTTCACATATCATATGGCTGGAGCCAGAAGGTTTCGACAACGACATCATCTACCCCAACGGCATATCATGCACTGTGCCAGCGGACGTACAGGTTGAGATGCTCAAGACCGTAAAGGGACTTGAGAACGTCAACATGCTCCAACCCGGCTACGGAGTAGAGTACGATTACGTCGACCCACGCCACCTCCGCTCAACGCTCGAAACCAAGAACATCTCCGGCCTCTTCCTCGCCGGCCAAATCAACGGCACCACAGGCTACGAAGAAGCCGCCGGCCAGGGTGTCGTCGCCGGCATCAATGCTGGTCTCAAATCTCTCAACAAACCCCCCATGGTCCTCACCCGCGCCGACGGCTACATCGGCATCATGATCGACGACCTCACCACCAAAGGCGTCTCCGAGCCCTACCGCATGTTCACCTCCCGCTCAGAATACCGCATGTCCGCGCGCGCCGACAACGCCGACACACGCCTAACCGCCAAAGGCCACGCCGCCGGCATCGTGCGCTCTCCGCGCTGGACCGCCTTCTCCCGCGACGCAGCTGAAATGGCAGAACTCACTTCCCTGCTCCAGGAAAAGACGCTAGGCTGGTCCGACTGGAACAAACACGGCTTCGCCGTCCGCAACGACTCGACCAAACGCTCCGCATACGACCTCCTCCGCCTCCCATCCACAACACCCTCATCCTTGACGTCTCTCCTCCCCCAAATCTCAAACTTCTCGCCCCGCATCCAAGACCGCGTGCACATCGAGTCCACCTACGCCCCGTACGTCGCCTACCAATCCGTCTCGCAGGCGCGCTGGCTCAAGGACGAGCACCTGCGCCTCCCCGACGATCTAGAATACGAGAGCATCTTTGGACTGAGTTATGAGGAGAAGCGCGCGCTGGAGGTTGCGCGGCCCGAGAGCGTGGGGCAGGCGCGGAGGGTGGAGGGGGTTACGCCGACGGGGGCGCTTAGGTTGTTGCAGTTTGTCAAGGGGGTGGGGAGGGACGAGAGGGATGCGAGGGCGAGGGAGGAGATTGAGAGTAGGAAGAGGAGGTATAAAAATGAGGGCGTGGTGGTGGATGTTGCGGGGATGTAAGATACAGGTGGAGAGTATATTTACGATAGGGTTTGTAGGATACGATCGTGGTGTATGCATGATCTCGCTATCATAGCTTGTGTTGATAGAGTGTGGAAAGCATGGAAAGCGTTGGACGCCTTTGCTTGCCCTAAACTTACATGGTCTTGTGCGGATGTCGTTGTGCGGGACGATCTATGAGAGTTTAACTGTCTGGTTTCGGTAACGAAGACGCAGGATGACAGACTGGGTAAGAAAGCCTAGGCGTAGATGACCGCAATCTACATATTTTGAAACTTAGGTAATTATGTTTCGGGCTGCGTTGGTCGTCATTGGTTAGTGACGGCTATCCGCATGTCTTGCATCACAGTGCAACATCACTCCTCTCCTTCCTCTTCGGACCGTATGAAATTACTCTCGCACTCAGTTCAATGCCTGAGAATTGTGTTTGTATGGTAGCGGAAAGGAACAGGAGATTGGGACGCAGGTATGCTGAGACATAATCTCACAGCGTTCGTCACCCGGACGCGTTGCGGAAGAAGCAAGTTTATCGTCTGCGTGAAGATCGAGACTGAGGAAGAGATGAGTGTACTTGTTCGAACGTTTTGATGCCTGAAATATACTGGTGAGAATGCTCTTTTTGTTGTCTTCACTGTCTTTCCTTGTTCGCATTGTCAACATTGTTCAACTACTTGCGGCTCTAATGCGTTATCACTGGCTTTCAACGACCACCCCGTCAATCATCTTTTCATCTCAACTTGTCTCAGCTATAAGAATCATTTTCTAGAATCTGTCTCACGCGCTTGCCACATTGATCACCATTCTCTCGCTCGCAAAATCGCCGCGCAAACACTTCACTCCGCATTAGTCTCAGTGATACAAACGGGTAATCGCATAAGTGCCCACTCCAGCTGCCCGTGAAAGCTTCCAATATCCTCGGCCTCTCGCACGGTCCACAAGCCCCGGTGTTTACATTGCCTTGTCTTCCTACTCGCTAATTCTTTTGTTCCGCAGCACAACGCCTTCCATCTCCTCAACCTTGACCTCTCATGGCGCCCTCAACTCGCCTCCGGGCAAACCCAGCACGCCGTGTTGCCTATGCGGAACCCACCGGCCGAGAAGGTTCTCGTGGAAACCCTATCGCCCTAGAAGCTACTCCTCCGCCTGAACCAGTCGTGCCGCCGGCGCCTCGGGAGCGTGCTGCGCGTAAACCAGCTACACGCAAACCAGCTGGCAAACAACCCGCCCTTACTGTCCCGCGTACTCGAAGCGGCGCTGTCGTCAAGCCCAAGGAAACGCCTGAGAAGGCCGTCTTCAAGAAGGAGAAGAAGAAGAAGAAGAAGGCACCACCGGCTAAGCGTGAGTGCTCCATCTGCGCCTCGACAAAGACCGTTTCTACATGCTTCCGCCTGGACGGCCATGAGGACGCCTGCGAGCACTTCAAGAACACCTGCGGCCAGTGCATCCAGCGGATGGTCAGCGTCAAGATCTCCCAGCGCCAGCTCGGCGAAGCAGACCTCGCCTGTCCCGTCCCCGGATGCGCGCATGTGCTCGACTACACCACACTGAAGCATGCTTTTACCAACAAAGCCCTGTTCGCCGAGTAAGTCCTATCCCCTCCATACTCACCATCTCAAGTAGAAACATTCACTAACAGAACCACACAGCTTCGACAAAGCCCTCGCAAAACACCTCCTCTCCTCGTCCCCCACATTCATAGCCTGCCTCTCTCCCACCTGCGGCAAATACTTCTCCACCGACGCCTGCACGCCCGCCCCCCGCGCCACAAAGCAGCAAATCTCCTGCCCCTACTGCTCCTCCTCCCTCTGCCTGACCTGCAACCGCCCGTGGCACCCGCGCACCGGCTGCTCCAAAGCCGCCGCCGCCGAAGACGCGTCCTCGCTCGCGCAGATCCAATCCATGGGCGCGAAACCCTGCCCGGCGTGCGGCGTCAACATCGAGAAGACGGGCGGCTGCGACCACATGACGTGTCACCGGTGCCGGCACGGCTTCTGCTGGCTGTGTCTGGTGCCGTATACGGCGAACGTGGTGCATGCCGAGGGGTGTCCGCATGGGCGCCGCGATGTCGCGGTCGATCCGAGGAATTGGGCGCCTGAGGGTATGGGCATGGATCAGGTTAATGCGCTGATTGAACAGGCGGCGCGTAGGTTGGATGATGGGCAGCAGCTGGGCTTTCAGCCGATGCCCCAGCTGGTGCCGCAGGCGCAGGCGCAGGCGAATTGGGGACAGTTTCTTGGGGGTGGGGTGGCGAATGCGTTTGCTAACTTCATTGCTGGAGGACAGGGTGGGCTCAATGGTGGCCGTTAGGTCATCTCTTCTTACTTGTCTTGTCTTGTCTGCGGTCTGGGGTTGGGTTTTTGGACCTGATCTTGGATCGGATATCGACTGGCTTGTGCAGAAAGAGAAGGCGTTCGACAGAATTCTCGATGAGGACGGTGTTTAGAGCTTTTGATACCCCGCGACTTCGATGTCGTTTCCATGCAGTAGGATCCGTGTCCATCACTCACCCTCCAAGGTGTCCATTACTTAGTCTCCAAGGTGTCCATCACTCACCCTCCAAGGTGTCCATTACTTAGTCTCCAAGGTGCCCATCATTCAGCCATGGTCACGAAGTGATACTTTGAATAGTTCATGTTAGTTCTGTAATGACAAAGATGAGAAATCAAAATCATCGATTCCTGCATCCATGGTCTGATCGCTCAGGCCCAAGCCACCGAAATCATATTCCTCGCCAAGCATGGGAATCTCCTCCTCGAAGCCGTCGTCCAGATCTGAGGGTCCCAGATGTAAAACTTTTTTTGGATATGGTATCGTATGCCTAGACTAGAGGCAAGGTTACACTTCCTTTCAAATTCGATT